>UINC01001885.1_pt1 | contig 12438 bp, 7 predicted proteins | sample 5385821 | NCBI WGS metagenome assembly UINC01 (sample SAMEA4666929, study PRJEB26691) | marine metagenome | isolation source: Pacific Ocean | place: Pacific Ocean | collected 2011-10-13 | reverse complement strand
AAATTAAGGAATATAAAAATGAATTATTTATAGTCATGAGAGTTTATTTTGAAAAACCCAGAACTATTATGGGATGGAAAGGGTTAATAAACGACCCAAATCTTGATAATTCTTTTAACATTAATAAGGGGCTAGCAGTTTCCAGGAAACTTTTAAGAGATATTAATGATCTTGGAGTTCCTGCTGGTACAGAGTTTTTGGATGTAATTACTCCTCAATATCTGGCTGACCTTATTTCCTGGGGGGCAATAGGTGCTAGAACAACTGAAAGTCAAGTGCACAGAGAGCTAACTTCAGGGTTATCATGTCCAGTAGGTTTCAAAAACACGACAGAAGGCGAAATAAAAGTAGCCATAGATGCTATAAAATCATCCCAAAATTCACATATTTTCTTATCTGTTACTAAAGAGGGTAAGTCGGCAGTTTTTTCTTCTTCTGGAAATGAAGACTGCCATATAGTTTTAAGAGGGGGGAAAAATCCTAATTACTATTCAAAAAATATAAAAGAAGCAGGGGATTTGCTTAAAAAAGCTGGTTTGAGAGAATCAATAATGATAGATATGAGTCATGGTAATAGTAAGAAGCAATATAAAAAACAGCTAGAAGTTTGTGATGATATTTGTTTACAAATATCATCAGGGGAAAAAAGAATTTCAGGAGTTATGATAGAAAGTAACTTGGTTGAAGGAAATCAAAGCCCCGGCCCTAAAAAAGGGCTAATATATGGCAAGAGCATTACAGATGCCTGTATTAGTTGGAAAGATACACAAACCTGCTTAAAAAACCTTTCTCTAGCTGTAAAAAAAAGAAAATAATCAACAGTTCCTCTTGAGAAGTAAGTGGGGATAATTTACCCTTTTAAAATTACTTCAATTTATGAAAGATAAACATATAACTATATCTAAAGAAGCTGCTATTACTCTAGGCCTAAACCAGTCAGTTTTATTAGAAGCTTTATATTCTCTTTTGGATAAGAACAAAGATTTATCAATTGATTTTGAATCTATACTTCAAGAAACGCCCTTTTGGAGTAAAGATGAATTAAATAAAACAATTGATAACTTGGTTGTTAAGGGTGTAATAGTAAAAGAAAAGAATAAAAATTCTTTCTATCTTGTAAACAAATCTAAAATAAAAAAGAAGGAAATTTCTGAATATACTGACTTTACAACTCCTGACGAAATCTTTTTAGAAGAAGAATGGAAGCCTAATAAGCAAATACTTAATCAAGCCTTAGAATATGGTATACCTGAAAGCTTTGTTATGAATCAAATTCAAGATTTTAAACACTTCTATAATGAGAAACATGAGAAAAGTAGATCATGGGAAATTAAATTTTTACGCTTTGTTATAAAGCAGTGGCGTTTAGAAGAAATAACTGAATATAAAGAAGCAAAAAGAAAACCCATAAAAAAGAATTGGACACCAGATCAAGAAGCCATAGAAATATTAATAAAAGCAGGTGTGAAGAAAGAATTTATTAACGAAGAAGTAGATGAATTTAAACTATATTGGAGTGAGAAAGGAGAGGTATCAGATACCTGGAATAGCAAATTTATAGCTCATGCAAGAAGACAATGGGCTAAATTTTCTAATTTAATAGAAAATTCTGATAAACCTCTTCCAATAACGGATGATTGGACTCCAAGTGAAGACTTCTTTCAAGTGCTAAGTCTTACAGGAATAACTAAGGACTTTTCAGAGTCTTGCATACCCGAGTTTATCCTTTACTGGAAAGAAACTGGTCAATCACACAACTCTTGGAATAGTAAATTCCTTCAACATGTAAAGTTTCAATGGCAAAAAAATATGAAATATTCTGAACAAAATATTAGTCTCCTTGAAGAGAGAATAGAAAAAAGTTGGGATATAAGTGAAGTCAATGATCCTTCCAGTAAAACTATTAATAAGAAGTCCCAAGAAGAAGTGAGCCTAAAGCTTAAGGAATTGAAAAAAAAGCATCAGATATAGTTTTATTCTTTAGTATTTTAGTGTTATAGTTAAGTATAACACCTAATTACTTATGCAAATTAAACAAACTTATAAAACGGCCTTTATAGCTTTTATCTTTGCCTTATCATGGCTTTTATCTGGAATACTTAAAGAAGATACATACATTAATAAATCTAAACTAGAACTAGAGACAATATCTTCTGTGACTGTTCTTAAAAGTGAAGGTCAATCTCACTCAAAGAAAATAAAATTAAGCGGTTTGACAGAAGCTGAGAAATTGGTGAATGTTAGGGCTGAAATTGGTGGTAGAGTAGTAAAAACGCCTTATAAACAAGGTGATTATGTTAAGAAGGGAGATCTAATTTGCCAACTTTACATAGCAGGCAGAGAAGCTTACCCTAAAATTTTTGCTCCTTTTGATGGTTATCTAGAAAGACTAAATGTAGAAAGTGGTGACTATCTTAATCTGGGTGGAATCTGTGCTACCTTGATTGATCCTAATCCTATGTTGGTTATAGGAGAAGTTTCAGAAAAAGATATATCTTTTATTAAAGTTGGATCAAGTGCTAAAGCAAAATTAATTTCGGGTCAAGAAATAGAGGGTTTAATAACTTTTGTAGGTACCTCTGCCAACAAGACTGCAAGAACTTTCAGAGTTGAAATGAGTGTTGAAAATTCAGATAGATCCATCAGAGATGGTTTATCCGCCTCCCTAACTATAGAGGGTGATGATGTTTTATCACACAGAATTTCTCCTGCCATCCTCATGCTAGATGATGAAGGGCAATTAGGAGTTAGAACAGTCGATTCAAAAAATGAAGTTCAATTTAACTCTATAGAAATTTTAGAGGATACATTGGAAGGTATTTGGATCACAGGTCTTCCTCAATCAGCCAGGATAATTACTGTCGGCCAAGAGTATGTTTTCTTGGGACAAATAGTTAAAGTTGAAGAAGTAGAATTTCCTGAAGCATGAGAAATTTTGTTCTTAAAGCAATAGAAAGATCCAGAACCTCATTAAGTATATTCGTTCTCCTATCCTTATGGGGTGTTTATGCAATGAATGCCCTGCCTAAAGCTACAGAACCCGATGTAACTTTTCCTGGAGTTGTTGTAGCAGTTTTCTATGAGGGGGTTTCTCCTGAAGATTCGGAAAGGCTTTTGGCAAAACCTCTTGAAACAGCTTTAAGAACTGTAGAAGGAGTGGAAGAAGTTAATTCAACTGCATCAGCTGGCTATGCGACGATAAGAGTTGAATTTGATCAAGATATTGATATGGATCAAGCTCTTTATGACACGAGAATAAAAGTTGATGAAGTTAGACCTGAATTGCCTAATGACGCTAGAGAACCCAGAATATTTGAATTTTCAACTTCAAGATTTCCAGTAGTAACTATAAGCCTCACTAGTGGCACCGTATCAGAAAAGGTGCTGATGAATTTAGCTGAAGACCTGCAAGATGAACTGGAAACTATACCTGAAGTTCTTTCAGCTGATCTTCAAGGTGTTCCTGAAGAATTACTTGAAGCAGTTGTAGAAAAATCTAAATTAGAATCATATGGAATCTCTATGGGAGAGCTTTATCAAGCTATTTCCAATAACAATAGAATCATACCTGCTGGTTCTTTAGACACGGGCAAAGGGAGGTTTGCAGTCAATGTACCAAGTGTATTCTCTGACTTGGAAGATATAAATAACTTACCAGTAAAGGTTTCTGGAAATTCAGTAATAACCTTATCTGACGTTGCCCAAGTAAGAAGAACCTTTAAGGACAGGGGTGGTTATACCAGGGTTAATGGAGAATCAGCAGTCTCCCTAGAAATTGTAAAAAGAAGTGGTTCAAATCTATTAGATGTGATTGAGAAGGTAAAACAAGAAGTAGCTAAGGAACAAGAAAAATTCCCTTTAGGAGTAGAAGTTGTTTATACAAGAGATGAAACAAAATTTGTACTTGAGATGCTTTCTGAACTTCAAGGGAATGTTTTAACTGCAGTGGCATTAGTCATGATTGTAGTTCTAGCAGCTCTTGGGTTTAGAACATCCCTTCTAGTAGGACTGGCAATACCTTTTACCTACTTATTTTGTTTAATGATCTTACATATGTTTGATAAAGAATTTAATTTTATGGTGATGTTTGGAATGTTAATTTCTATGGGCATGACAATTGATGGGTCTATAGTGGTAACAGAGTATGCGGATAGAAAGCTAGCTGAAGGAATGAATAAAATTGAAGCTTATTCGACTGCAGCTTCAAGGATGTTTTGGCCTGTATTGTCTTCAACAGTTACAACTTTGGTAGTTTTCATGCCTTTAATGTTGATGCCAGGAATGGGACGTTTTATAAGGATGATGCCAGTTACCGTGTTTTGTGTGCTAACTGGATCCTTAATCTATGCCATTATCTTTGTCCCCATATTAGGAGCGCTTTTTGGGGGTTTAGCGAAAGAATCAGAATATCACACAAATAACATAAGAAAACTAGAAACCGAAAATCCTTTAGCTCTACCTGGAATTACTGGGGCCTATGCAAGAAAAGTTTATGGACTCCTAAAAATACCTGGACAAACCATATTTATTATAGTCTTTGCAATAATTCTTATAATGAAGGTGTGGGTTGATCATGGCAAGGGGACTATATATTTTCCTGAAGTAGCCCCCCAATGGGTTCAGGTTAATGTATCTGCAAGGGGTAATTTCTCTATTGATGAAATAAGAGACCTTTCCGTTAAAGCAGAGGAAAAGATACTGCCAATGGAAGATATAGAAATGTTGTATTTAAGAACGGGAGCAGGTAATAGATGGGGACGTTCTAATCCTGATAGGATTTCATCTATGTTCATAGATTTTTATGATGAAACGAAAAGGGAATCAGGAAAAGATGGTTATGAGATTATGGATGATATGAAAGAAAATATTTCTGGATTTTCTGGATTTTTGGTCCAAGTAGAAGCTGAAAAAGCAGGCCCACCCATAGGAAAATCAGTTGAGATAAACATTCTTGGCAACGATCCCATAGCACTATCTGAAGCTACAAAAAAAGTTAGAGCTTTTATTGAAAACGAAGTTCAAGGATTAACTGACATTGAGGATACCCTTCAGCAAAGAGGCGTAGAATGGGAAATGCAGATAGATAAAACTAGGGCGGCACAATTTGGAGCAAGCCTAAATGATGTTGGAGCTTCAGTACAAATGATAACTAACGGCATCAAGGTAGGAGAATATAGACCACTTGATGCAGATGAAGAGATCGATATAAGAGTTAGATTTCCTAAAAACCAAAGAAATCTAGATGAATTAAGTAGATTAAATGTTAAAACTGTTAAAGGCCTTGTTCCTGTTAATAGTTTTGTAGAACTAAAACCAAAACCAGCCACAGGGGTTATTAACCGTAAAGATGGTAAAAGGGTTTATTCAGTTACCGCTGAAAAAGAGCAAGGGGTAATAATATCTGAAAAAATAAAACAAATAAAAGAATGGGTCTCTCTTAATGATTTAGGAAAAGGAATATCAGTTAAATTTGGAGGCTTTGATAAATATAATCAGGAGGCTACAGATTTCTTGGTTACTTCTTTAGTTCTATCCCTTTTTATTATGCTCGTACTCCTAGTAACTCAGTTTAATAGTTTTTATCAATCCATAATTATTCTTTCAGCAATTTTGCTCTCCTTCGGTGGAGTTTTCTTAGCTCTATTAATCTTGGGAAGATCCTTTAGCACTATGCAAACTGGAATTAGTTGTATAGCTCTTGCTGGAATTGTTGTTAATAACAATATTGTTTTAATTGATACTTTTAACGTTCTTAAGAAAAACAATCCAGATCAAGATTTAATTAGTCTAGCTTTAAGAAGTGCAGTACTCAGATTAAGACCGGTATTTTTAACTTCATTTACTACAATTTGTGGACTATTGCCTATAGCTTTAGGCTACAGCATAGACCTAATAAATAGACAAATTAATTCGGGGATGTATATAACTAGTTATTGGGAGCAAATGTCTGGAGCTATTGTTGTTGGTTTGACTGTAGCAACAGTTCTAACTTTGGTTGTCACTCCTTGTGCCCTTGTTCTCTCAGACTCTCTCAAAGAATTACCAAGAAAAGTTCTAAATAAATTCGGCTATTTTTTTAATAAAAAAACTTCTCATTCCATAAACTAATTTTTTCTTGTCTTTAGTTTAAGCAAACCTTAGAGTAAGAGACTCTTATTTAAGAGTTTTATTTATGTTTAGTAAAAATATCCTTCCTCTAATAATTTCTATTATTCTGGCTGCATGCTCAGAAGAATTTAATATAAATGGTGAAAGAATAATCCAAGCAGATCTGGAGCCTGAAAACTGGATGGCTCATGGAAGAACTTATGATGAAAAACGATTTAGTCCTCTTACAGATATTAATTCAGATAATGTAAAAAAGCTTGGATTAGCATGGTATTTCAATACTGATACAAACCGAGGTCATGAAGCCTCTCCCATTGTAGTTGACGGAGTTATGTTTATAACCTCAGCTTGGAGTGTTGTATACGCACTTGATGCAGAAAAGGGGGAATTAATCTGGAAATATGATCCTAAGGTTCCAAAAGAGTGGGGGTATAAAGCTTGCTGTGATGTGGTAAACAGAGGTGTTGCTGTATGGAAAGGAAAAGTATTTTTTGGGACTATTGACGGAAGATTAATAGCTCTAGAGGCAGATAATGGCAAACTTATCTGGGAAAAACTAACTATAGACAAAGAAAAGCCTTATACAATTACAGGGGCTCCTAGAATTATAAAAGATAAAGTAATAATAGGAAATGGAGGAGCAGAGCTTGGAGTAAGAGGATATGTCAGTGCTTATAACACAGAGTCGGGTGAGATGATATGGAGATTTTATACTGTGCCTGGCAATCCAAAAGATGCTTTCGAAAATCCCATTTTAAAAGAAACAATAACTACCTGGAAGGGAGGAAATTGGTGGGAAATAGGTGGAGGTGGAACTGTTTGGGATTCTATGGCATATGATCCGTCTTTGGATCTTTTATATATTGGTGTAGGTAATGGCTCCCCTTGGAATAGATATATAAGAAGTCCTGGGGGAGGAGATAACTTGTTTCTTTCATCAATAGTAGCGCTCAAACCAGATACAGGTGAATATGTTTGGCACTATCAAACTACTCCTGGTGATACTTGGGATTATACAGCTACACAACATATGATATTAGCTGATCTTGAAATTCAAGGTAAAAAGAAAAAAGTAATTATGCAGGCTCCAAAGAACGGTTTTTTTTACGTTATTGATAGAGTAAATGGGGATCTTATTTCTGCAGAAAATTATGTTCCTGTTAATTGGGCAACTCATATTGACCAATTAACTGGACGTCCTGTAGAAAACCCAGAAAAAAATTACAAAGACAGGGTCGTTGAAAAAATAAAACCAGGTCCCTTGGGTGGGCATAATTGGCAACCAATGTCTTTCAACCCTCACACAGGATTGGTTTATCTTCCTGCTCAAGAATTATTCTTTAACTATGGGGATGATAAAAACTTCGTTTATAACGAAAAAACTTGGAATACGGGAATAGATATTAAGGCTACTGTTCCACCCAAAGATCAGGAGGAACTTGAAGAATTATTAGAGGCTATAAAAGGCCATCTAAGTGCGTGGGACCCTGTAAGTCAAAAAGAAATCTGGAGAGCTAATTATGACTGGCCTTGGAATGGAGGCACGCTAACTACTGCTGGTAACTTAGTTTTTCAAGGAACTACTGAAGGAAAGTTTATAGCTTATAAAGCCGATGATGGTAAAAAAATCTGGGAGGTTGATGTTCAAAGTGGTGTAGGGGCCCCGCCCATTACTTACAGTATAGATGGTAATCAGTATGTAGCCGTTATGGTTGGTTATGGAGGAGCCTATGCCTTATCAGGAGGCGTACCTCCTGTTCATTCTGGAGGGAACATAAATGGCAGACTGCTTGTTTTTAAGCTAGGAGGAGACAATAGCCTTCCTGAACCTAAATTGTATAAAGATATGCCAAAACCCCCCCTTTTGGTAGCTGATATGGCTACAGTTTCTGAAGGAGAATACGAATATCATGAACATTGCCAATTTTGTCATGGTGCTGGTGCAGTTGGAGGAGGAGTAATTCCTGATCTTCAACAAATGAGTCAAGAAACTCACATTGCCTTTTTAGGTATAGTTTTGGGTGGATCTCATAAAGATAAAGGCATGATATCTTTTAGTGAGATGCTTTCTGAAGACCAAGCTGATGCAATACATCAATATTTAATTTCTCAAGCTAATACGACCTACAAACTGCTTCAAAGCAGTAAGTAGATAATTACTTAATAAAATATGATAAAACATCTTTTGTTTGTCCTTTTTCTGTTGATAAATCAATGTAACAACCTCCTGTCAGCAGAGTACAAAGAAGAGGTAGTCGTAAAAGCAAAAAAAATGCAAAGTTTAACTAGTTGGTCTGAAAATCATTCAGAATTTATTTTGTCCTCTATAGAGATCAATAAAATAGACCCTCAACATCCCAAACAATTATTCCTTAGAGTGCCAGGGATGTGGGTAAGTAGAGGATCGGGTCAGGAACACCTGACCAGTATTCGTTCTCCTGTGTTAACTGGACCAGGAGCTTGTGGATCTTTTTTAATTTTAGAAGACGGCATTTCTATAAGACCTAGTGGGTTTTGTAATGTAAACGGGTTAATTGAAGCAAATATAGAACAATCTGATGAAGTGGAAATTATAAAGGGGCCGGCTAGTTCACATTATGGGGGTAATGCGATGCATGGGTTGATTAATCTTATCTCTCCAAGCCTTGATGGCTTAAAGACCGTTTCTTCAAATTTAGGACCTAACGATTATAAGAATTTAAAGCTCACATATGGTAAAACCAAAGACTGGGTAATAAATTCTCACTTATCTTCTTCAAATGGATTTAGAGAAAATTCTGGATTTGATCAGCAAAAGATAAAATTCAAAAAAGCAATACAAGTTAAAGATTGGAAGGGATCTGGAAATTTAAACTTAACAAACTTAAATCAAGAAACTGCTGGCTATATTTATGGTAAAGATGCCTTCAAGAATGACATATTAAGAAAATCTAACCCTAATCCAGAGGCCTTTCGCGATGCTACTTCTCTTAGAATTAATCTCAATCTGTTTAAATTTGAGCAAGATAGTTTCTACTCTTTAAGTCCTTATTTTAGAAAAACAAAAATGAATTTTTTGCAACACTATCTTCCTGGTACTCCATTAGAAGATAATGATCATTGGAGTTTGGGTTTAATAACAAAGAAAGAAATAAAACTTGAAAACCGTGATAACATCCTTGGAGCCCAAATAGAAATAGCAGATATAAATTTAAAGCAATATCAACCAGAAGTTTTAACAACTAGCTCCCCTTTTAACAATGCCGTAAGACCCCAAGGACTTCACTATAATTATCAGGTTAATTCCAAGACATTAGCCTTCTTCTATGGATTTAAAGAAAATTTAGTGAATAAATCTATTAAGGTATTTGGAGATGCAAGAATAGAACACCTTACTTATCAGTATAAAAATAAAATGATAAGTGGGAACACAAAAGAAGATGGTAGACCTTGTAATTTTGGAGGTTGCTTTTATAACAGACCTGAAGATAGAAATGACAAACACACAGAAATGAGTTTCAGATTAGGTGTGGAAAGCCTTCTTGTTGAAAGTCATAATTTTTTTCTTCAATTAAGTTCAGGATTTAGACCCCCTCAAATTAATGAGGTATATAGATTACAAAAAGAACAAAATTCTAGTGACTTAACTTCAGAAGAGCTAATAATGTTGGAAGGAGGTATTAGTTTAAATACGAAAAGATTTTCGAGTCTTTTAGCTATTTACATTGGAGAAAAAAAGAATGCAATTTTTAGAGATGCCAATAATTTTATCGTTGATAATGGCAAAACTATTCATAAAGGTATTGAAATACTTACTAATCTAAAAATAAATGAATCAAATTTATTTTTGATTAGCCTATCTTTTGAAAATCACAAATATGATTTTTCTTCTCAAACTTCTCTCAAAGAAGATATTGAAAAAGGAGACTACATTGACACTGCACCTAGATTTAAGGGCAATTTAGTTTGGTTGAGCCATGTAAATGATATCCTCTCATCAGAAATAGAAATAGAAAGAATGGGTTCATACTTTACTGATGCTGGAAATGAACATGAATATGAAGGACATGCTTTAGTTCATGCAAGATTAGATATATTATTTGATGAGAAAACTAGATTATATTTAAGAATGAACAATATTCTAGACAAAAAATATGCAGAAAGAGCAGATTATAATACTTTCGGGGGTGATAGATATTTTCCAGGTCTATCGAGGGAAATGTATATTGGTCTTGAATATTTGTTCTAAAATAAAAAGATGGCAGATAAAAAAACTAATGTAAATTTTGAAAAGTCTATAAAAGAACTTGAAAAGCTGGTTGAGTTATTAGAATCGGGGGATCTAAGTTTGGAGGATTCTCTTAAATCCTTTGAAAAGGGAATTAAATTAACTCGCCTTTGCAAAGAGCATCTCAACAAAGCAGAATTAAAAGTACAAAAATTAATCGAAGAAAGCGGAGACTTAACGACCGTATCAAAAAAGAATGTCTAAGTTTGAGGACTTGATTAAGTCTTACAAGAATAGAGTAGATATTGCTTTGGATAAATTATTACCTAGGTCAAATTATTCTAGACTCACTGATGCTATGAGGTATTCAGTTTTGAATGCAGGAAAAAGACTAAGGCCTATGCTTGTATATCTATCATCAGAATTAGGGGAAGCTGGTAGCAAAGAAATAGATGAGACTGCTTGTGCAGTAGAACTCATACACTGCTATTCCTTAATTCATGATGACTTGCCTTCAATGGATGACGATGACCTTCGAAGGGGAAAAGCTACTTGTCACATTGCTTTTGATGAAGCAACTGCCATTCTTGCAGGAGATGCCCTTCAGCCTTTAGCTTATTCTGTTATCACCAACTCAAAAAGTATTGGACTAAGCCTCAAGATTAATATCCTGGAGAAGCTAACATACGCCTGTGGATTAAATGGAATGGTTGAAGGTCAAATGAAAGATATAATGCTTAAAGAGAAAATTTCTATTTCTCAATTAGACCAAATACACAAGCAAAAAACAGGTCAGTTAATAAAAGCTTCACTAGAAATAGGAGGAATTATAGCTGGGTTAGGAAAAGAAAAAATAAGAAGTCTTTCGAAATATGGAGAAAAAATTGGTCTAGCTTTCCAAATACGAGACGATATTATTGATATAGAATCTCCAACTAGTATAAGTGGGAAAAAGCAGGGATCAGATATAAATAAAAACAAGAGTACTTATCCAGAAATAGTGGGACTAGATGAATCTAAAAGAAAAGCCAAAGAATTAATAGTTGAGGCAAAAAAAAATTTAGAGATTTTCTCTAATAAAGCTGAAAGATTAAGAGACCTTGCCACTTTCATAATCGAAAGAAATCATTAGATAGATGAAAATTTTTAATAAAATTCCTAAAGAAAAACCATCTTGTGAACTTCTTGATACAGTTAATGATCCAGAAGATCTTAAAATGTTAGACATAAATCAGCTTCCTAAGCTGGCTGATGAACTTAGAAAATATTTACTTTATACAGTGGGACAGTCTGGTGGGCATTTTGGTGCTGGGTTGGGGGTGGTTGAGTTAACTATTGCCCTGCATTATGTATTTGATACTCCCGAGGATAGATTAGTATGGGATGTCGGACATCAAACTTACCCTCATAAAATTCTTACCTCAAGGAAAAAAGACATGGAATCCATTAGAGAGGAAAATGGTCTTTCTCCTTTTCCATCACGATCTGAAAGTCAATATGATGCTTTCGGTACTGGCCACTCTAGTACCTCAATAAGTTCTGCACTAGGAATGATAACAGCTGCTAGATCTAAAGGAGAACAGAGAAATGTTACAGCAATAATCGGAGATGGTGCAATGACTGCTGGCATGGCATATGAAGCCCTAGCACATGCGGGCTCAATGAATGAAAATCTTTTAGTTGTTTTAAATGACAATCAAATGTCAATTTCTGAAAACGTAGGTGGGTTGAAAAATTATCTTGCAAAAATATGGGCAAGTAGATTCTATAACCAAATAAGAGAAGGAGGGAAAACTATGCTACGTTTTATTCCTGCTGCTAAAAGATTTGCTAGAAGAGCTGAAATACATTACAAGGGTATGATAGCCCCCGGAACCTTATTCGAAGAATTAGGACTCGAATATATAGGCCCTATAAATGGACATGACACAATAGAGCTAACAAAAATACTCAAAAACTTAACTAGAATAAATGGTCCAAAAATTCTTCATGTTATTACAAAAAAAGGGAAAGGTTTTGAGCCATCTGAAAGAGATCCTATAGGTTTCCATGCTATTAATAAGATTAAATCGATTCAAAAACTTGAAAAAAATCTTAAGGAAAAAAATAAGGGCATTACTTTT
>UINC01001884.1_pt1 | contig 12444 bp, 10 predicted proteins | sample 5385821 | NCBI WGS metagenome assembly UINC01 (sample SAMEA4666929, study PRJEB26691) | marine metagenome | isolation source: Pacific Ocean | place: Pacific Ocean | collected 2011-10-13 | reverse complement strand
CTGGATCTGCCGCTGCAAGATTTGCAGGGATAGGAATAGACGAACTCAATAACCTGTCAGAAAATCTCGGATACAAGGCGATGTTAGTAGCCGTAGCACTCGCGTTCGTCATTTCAACGGTATTACTTGCCAGAGTAGTAAAAGATTTACAGCAAAATGACACCTGATCCAACACAAGGTATTGACATATCAAATGAACTTTTGAATAGACGAATTCAACTAACTCACCGATATACTTAGAAAACAGTGAGCCTCCGATCAGTAAGCATTGGATGTCATCCAAAAATCAAGATACAAATTGGATCCCCCTAAATGAACGTAGATGTTTATATAGCCAGCCCACGCGGTTTTTGTGCCGGAGTCGACCTAGCTGTCGACATTGTTGATCTAGCTATCCAGCAATATGGGAAACCCGTCTACGTCAAACACCAGATCGTTCACAATCCCAAAGTCGTAGCAGATGTGGAATCCAAAGGTGCTATTACAGTGGGAGATGTCTCTGAAGTTCCTCAAGGGGCAGTAGTTGTCTTCTCAGCACATGGATCTCCACCCTCAGATTATGAAACAGCTGCCAATCGAAATCTCACAGTCTTGGACGCCACTTGCCCACTAGTTACAAGGGTTCATAACGAAGCGAAAAAATACACGAGAGAAGGCAAGAAAATCGTCCTCGTGGGTCACGGCGGTCATCAGGAAGTAATCGGGACTACCGGTCAAGCCCAAATGGAATTGGTCGACGAAAGACAAGAATGGCAACTACCGAACTGGGGCAAGGAAACTGAAGTAGCGGTATTAACACAGACCACACTTTCTGTCCACGATACTGCTGTGGCGGTTGACAAAATACGACAAAAACACCCAGATGCAGTTATTCGAAATGACATTTGCTACGCGACCACAAACCGTCAATCAGCAGCCACCGAACTTGCAGATCAGACCGAAGTAGTTCTTGTGATAGGCGCCCAGAACAGTTCTAATTGCAACCGATTGAAGGACGTCGCCATAAACAAAGGAGTACCGGCGTATTTAATAAATGGCCCAGAGGAATTAGATCCTTCTTGGATCAAAGGGGTCAAAAAAATCGGCATTACCTCAGGGGCCTCCACACCAGAAACACAGGTTAAAGCAGTAATCGAATCTCTCGCTCCTAAGAACATATTCCGGGTGGGGCCCGGTGAAGAAAAAACCATATTCGCGATACCCCGAAATTTGCGAGAGATGGTAGGAGAGGGCTCACGACGTAATCCAGAAACCAAAGAAGATATGGGTACTGATGAAAATAACTAGCGTCGAATGTTTAGTTCTCGACGAAGAATATCCGTATGTAATCCTTCAAACCGATGAAGGTATCACTGGCTATGGAGAGTGTTTTCGTCGAGCTCCATACGTCTCGAAAACCGCCATCGAAACTATTTTCGCACCACTGGTGATAGGTAAATCTCCGTTCAACTCAGAAGATATCTGGGACAGCATGCTCAGAGCCGGCGGAGTAGCCGGGCCTCACGGAGCATTGCTGACCGCAGCGGCTGGAGTCGATCTAGCTTTATGGGACCTCAAAGGCAAAGCTCTTGGCACGCCTATATACAACCTGATCGGAGGGAAAAGTCGAGACAAGATCAAGGTTTATGCCAGTTCCCTTGTACGTGACCTCATGCCAAAAGAGGAAGCCAATCGTGTGGCTCATTTTCGTGATGAAGGATATACAGCCTACAAAATGCATTCAGCTGTCCCAGGAAGAATTGACGACCCGCAAGATTTAACTGTTGAAACAGTGAAAGCAATCCGCGCAGAAGTTGGATATGACATGGACGTCCTCGTAGACGTAAACAGCGCTTACTCGGTCCACCATGCTATAGAAATTGGACGGCAGCTACAGGATCTTAAGGTTTTCCATTTCGAAGAACCCGTTCATACCAGAAACTACGAAGGCTTAGCTGCAGTCGCGGATGCCCTGGATATGCCTGTCGCTTCAGGAGAAAATTCATTTACCCGCTGGGAACATCTAAGGCTTATCCGAGAAGGCCGACCAGATATTGTCCAGCCTGACGTAGTGAAAGTCGGGGGTATCACGGAATTCCTCCGTATTGAAGCAGTGTTAAGTGCACACGGAGCAACAATGACTATCCACAACACTCAACCATATGGCTCTACTGCTGCCCACGCTCATCTATTGGCTCCGAGTAATAACTTTCCATATGCACAGGAGTACAACATAGAAACAGTCGGAATTCGAGATAACGACTCGATTCTGGACACGCCATACGAGGTGGAAGACGGGTTTATACGAATTCCGGATGGACCAGGACTAGGCCTCGACTACAACTTGGAAAAAATGCGTAGCCGAAGTAGTGATGCACCATCTGTTTTGCGACCTGCCTGGGGACATATGCAGTAAATATAAAAGCTGCCCTAATCCCGCTCGACAATGGAAAAGCCTGTAATTAATTTAGGCCACTTAAACAACGACAGTGCTATAGCAACGAGACCGGCTACAGCGTATCCAGTGATAGTCACTGACACGCCATGCTGCTCAATTAACCAGCCACCGAGCACCATCCCCATTGGCAGAGCATAAACAGCGAGCATCCTTACACCCATAACTCGACCCCGCATCTCAAACTTGGTAAAAGTCAAAAGTACGACAGACATCGTAATCATGCAAAAACTAACCGAAACACCAATAAGCGCAAGTAACGGTAAGCCCCACGTATTGGACTGAGTTTGTGCGAACAAAATTAAAAGTAGGTGCCAAATAATCATGGCGAGCATCATGAAGCGTTCGGGGTGAGAAAACTTTACCACTGCAGCCATCAACAACGAGCCTACCAATGCTCCTCCTGCAAACGTTGCGATCATCACCGCAAGTCCGTTTTCATCATGGCCGTAAACATCCCTGGCCACAACCGGCAACAGACCATTAGTAAATGGGAACGCTGTGGCATTGACTAAAAACGCCAGAAACATGATTGGCTGAAGCGCCGATGAATCCATTATGTATTTGGCGCCTTGTTTCATATCCGCTAATGGGTTCATATGTTTTTTGATGTGCGGACTTGAGCGTACTGATGTGATGCCTAGACCAAAAAATACGCTAAATGCGTAAAACAAGCTCACGGCAGTGAGAGCCCATCCAAGTCCTAAACGTGAAAGCAAAGTCGCCCCTAAAAGCGCCCCAACTATTCGTGCAGAATCCTGCGTGGTTCGAGCAAAACCGGATGCGTTCATCAGCAGGGCCCGAGGCACTGTGTCTGCAATCAAAGATTGCCGTAACACATTGTCTGCAGGTCGTAACAACCCACTAAATCCGGCAACAATAAACACGTGCCATGGTTGAATCAACCCGGATACAGCAAGAATCAGCAATACCATCGCTGATAAGACTGTACCGATACGAAGTGAGATCAACATCACCTTTCTATTCATACGGTCGGCGATAACACCGATAACGGGTGCCGTAATGGTTCCGGAAAACCGTAGCGCTCCCAGTAACCCAACTAGAAACGGCGAATCCGTAGCGACCAAGATGTACCACCCTAAAATCAGAGTTTCCATTTCTGATCCCCAAGTGCTCATGGCGTCAGCCGACCACTGATATCTAAAGCTTCGAATACCAAAAGCAGATAAAACGGATCTTGAACCAGATGAGCTATTATCTGAGGAGTTCCCGCTGGACTTGCCTGATCTGTCAGCTACCATCGATTTGTGATTATTTCTCCGGATAAGATGGCTGTCGCAACGCTTATATCCATAGCACTATCAGTGCTCGTCTTTTTCTCAGCCTGCCAATGGGTAGACAATGGGTACCCCCCTCCAACATTCATAGCTTCTAGAGATTGTGAAGATTTAAACCGCGAAGTTTTGGCAGTAACCGACCTATTTATTTCAAAATCTAACGGTGAACGAGATATTACGTTACAGGTCGAAGTAGCCGATGAGCCTTCTGAAAGAAAACAAGGTCTTATGTGCCGAGAATCGATACCATCAGGAACCGGAATGCTATTCACATATAACTCGGACCGTTCAAGTGGTTTCTGGATGTACAACACATACACATCAATCGATATTCTATTCATCGATTCCTCTGGTCAGGTAGCCGATATGATCAAAATGTCACCGTGCCCAAGAGAAACGATATACCACGAAGAAGATGATGATGAGTGGAGAAAAAGATGTATGGCGGAAGCCCAAGCATATGTTCCATCGAGGTCGTGGCGCTCTACATTGGAGCTCCCGGCTGGCTGGCTTTCCAAACAGTCGCTAGATGACCCGGTGAAATCCATAGCAAAAATCGTTTGGTCGACTCCGACCAACTAGTTGCAAATATATGCATGTAAAAAGCACGTAACAATTGTCACCAAGAAAACATAAAGCGGTTCTAGCTGTTACAGACGGTCTGGGATTCAATAGATCGCGTGCCAGGGAAATTGTGGATGAAACCTGGGACCAACTCGATAGCGCTGATCGACAACAGTTGGAAAGTGCTGCACGCCGTACCAATCGTGGTGCAGCGTGGGGACGTAACCTCCTCTATCCGGTCAGCGTCGAAAGTATCGCCCCAGGCATAACGACATCGGATGCCATTGAATGGATCAGTGATATACAAGACGCGAAAGAGTCATTGAACCAAGACTTATTCGAACGCGTCTACACCCTGGTCGAATCTATAGCCGATTCACAAAGATACGTGCCATGGGCATCCGGGGCACGTAACTTAAACGCCCTGCGCAACGAAAATCTATCTCTCCCAACTAGTGCATCAGGGATGTGGGTTGGTTTTGAAAATCTCGAGCCCACGATACAGGGCAATTCAGAAACGGGACATCAACAAATTGGCAATAACAGTCTCGCGTCCCAGCTTCCACTCGAAATAACTAATTCCATAGATTCAGGTTCTTTTTTTGAAAACTCTGCGTTAAATACCGTGATTTCAAATGCTAAAGAACGCAGTACAAAAATCAACTTTTGTTTCCTGCTATCGGGTGTTAGAGGTAACGATGGACGGGTACACAGTGCTTGGAATCATTTAGAGGCATTCTTAGAGCTTGTGTTCGAAAGATACAAGTTGCCTGTAAAGCAAGTCCAAATGCAGGCCATACTCGATGGACGTGATTCGGGTATACACAGCTCGATAACCAAGGAACAGGACTCAGGAGATTTCCTGGGACGACTTCAAAATCTACTGGACATATACGATGCAAACGAATCATTAGCCTGGGTTATCGGACGATCTACAGCAATGGATCGAGATTACAGGGAATCGGCCGCTAAAACGGATTTTGACCTGCTCACAGGCAAAGCTATGCATACAGTCTCGAGCTTCGATGAAGTCCGAGAAATAATTTCTGAATCACACAGTAATGGAAGAACAGATCAGGATATCTCGCCAATCTCCTTGATGCGAACCGATGGCACAAAGCCAGTTTTATCTAAAGGCGACGCATTTATCAATCTGAATTTCAGGTCAGATCGTCAACGATCTAAAATCGGTTTCCTCGCTGGCGCCCGTTCTCTACTTAAATTCGAGGGTGAATCCCGCGGCAGAACTTGGGATGGCTCATGGATCGAGCACAATCTTAATCTCGACATATGCACAATTGCTGAATACCACCCTGATTTCGAAACAAAATACAAAGTAACAGTGGCATTCCCTACAAAACCGCATCCTGATAATTTTCTGGCACTGTGGCCTGATACCGTCGGCTCAGATGAATACACCCTGATCGCCGAAAGTGTTAAATCATCCCACATGGGTTATTTTTTCCGAGGTCGACGAGAAGAACCCGTACCTCAAGCCAAAGAGATTCGTCTCATCACTGCATCCCATGGGCAGGAGGATGGAGTGCAATCTGACACTGACTTCTATCTACACCCAGCCATGCGAACAAGAGAGATAACGGCAGACGTGCTCAAGGCCATTGAATCCGGCACATCCCGTCTTATCTGTTGCAACTTAGCAGCTCCCGACATGGTCGGACACCTGCTCCCTCGTAGATACGAAGAAGCCAAAGTTGCATACCGTGCAGCGGCAGATGCTTTGGTCGAGATAGCCGTCGCATCGCGAAAATTCGGACTGCACATGTTGATTACCTCAGATCACGGCAATATCGAAGATGACACTTCAGCGCATTCAGCCCATGACGTGCTAACAACTGTGATTCAGGCTGATGGGAAAAAGTTCCATGCCGCAATTTCAGTATTTCAGGCCCGGCTCTTTGATATCGGTCCAACATTATTCGAGTTGATGGGGATAAATCAACACGAACGAAAAGTTCCTGTAGAAAACGAAGATTTTTCAGGAAGGCCACTGATCAAGTTTGGACAGTCATGCCATTAAACACGCCTGCGCAAATGTTGGACCGTGATTCCTAATATCTAAACCTCAAAATCAATCAACCACTGAGGCATAAGTCGAAGTTTCGCACGGTGTACATAAGCTCTTACCACGCGATTTCGCCACCATCGATAACGAGCTCGATGCCAGTAACCCAAGAGGACTCATCCGACGCCAGATAAAGAATCCCGTAGGCGATATCCATGGGCAGCCCGAGACGACCCAAAGGGGTCATATTCAAGCGAGCTTCTCTGATATTTTGTTGAGAATGAATGTCCAGAGTCATCGGCGTATCAGTAAACCCTGGATGCACCGAGTTCACTCGGATGTTGTCCTTTGCGTACTGAACCGCTGCGGCCTTGCTGAATGTACGGGCCGCCCCCTTCGATGCGTGATAGGCAGCTCCGGCTGGGGACCCCACAATACCGAAAATTGAAGAGACATTTATAACTGATCCACCACCATTCTTACGCATGGCTGGGATGGCGGTCTTAGTGCCGAGCATTACGGCAGTGGAATTAACGGAGAACACAGTGTCCCAATTCTCAACGATCGTATCCTCAACATTTGCCCTGCCCTTCACCCCAGACATACCAGCATTGTTAACCACAATGTCAAGTCGTCCCCATTTGTCCATGATCTCGGAGGACACTGCAATCCACTGGCTTTCCGAAGTCACATCGACTTTTCGGTACAAAGCAGACTCCCCAGATTTGTTCAGTTCCGACTCAAGAGCAACACCTTTCGCATCATCAATATCTGCTATTACGACCTTTGCCCCTTCGGCCACAAAAAGCCGAGATGTAGCTTCTCCAATTCCCGAAGCACCGCCTGTGACGATGGCGGTTTTACCTTGAAGTCTGTTGCCTGTTGGCATAGTTAAATCCTTTTTTAGGATGCAACGAGTTACACGTCGTATACATCAGGTTCGTAAAGCAAAGTGGTTTTAATTTCAGTAATTTCCATTCCAACCCCGTCCACAAGTTAAAGTAAATATCAAAGCGACAGATTACCCCTGAGAGGGTGAATTTGGTACAAGCATCCAATATTATTTAGACACCTCCCGCATGTAATTAGCAATACACTATCTGCTCCTTAGTCGTAATCTTTTCACTACAGACCCCGCAACCCCGTCTGGAACACGATACCCACTGATGACAACTGAAGAATCTCGACATTCGAAGTCGCGAACAGGAAAAATATTCTACGGATGGTGGGTGTCACTTGCCGGAGCTGCAAACATGATTGTCAGTTCCGGGCCAACATTCCAGGCTGCCAGCACGCTTTTTCGAGCGATAGAGGATGAGTTCGGATGGTCGCGAGCAGTTGTAACAGGTGTTGCGTCATTCGGTAGATTCGGTGGTGCTCTACTGGGTCCCGTCGAGGGTTGGATGACAGACAAGTTCGGGACCGGAAAGATGGTTCTACTCGGGTTCACACTCGGAGGATTCGGGCTGATCTTCTATTCCCAGCTACAAGGTCCGATTCAATATTACGTCGCGTACTTCATAATCTCCATGGGATTTTCTATAGGTGGGTTTGTACCATCAATGGCAGCAGTGAATGCCTGGATGCCCCATCGTAGAGCCACGGCCATGTCCATCGTAATAGGTGGTTCAAGCCTCGGGGGCTTACTAGTACCAGCCATAGTTTGGGGAATCAGTAACCACGGATGGCGCGAGACTACATTGGTGATAGGACTTGTTTCACTCGCCTGCGGCCCCCCTCTAGCTTACATTTCTGGAAAGCGAGCACCAACATACGAAGAAATAGATACTGAGATAGTCAACTCGAGTGCAAGTATCGATCAAGAAAAACCAAGCTCTATAGCGCAGCACGATTTCACAGCGAAAGAAGCGCTACGCACTCGTGGGTTTTGGGGTTTAGCCATTACTCACATGCTTACAAATCTATCGGTGGGAACGATTTCCGCTCACGTCTATTTTCAGTTAACAGACAAGAATAGTGTCAATCTCTCCGATGCAGCTGCAGCAACGGTAATCCCGATCATGGCAGTCACCTCATTCACATTTCAAATGCTCGGGGGCTTCACAGGAGACAGGGTAAATAAGCGTTTTCTACTGCCACCGTTATTAATAACTCAAGCCGCGTCACTGGTCATACTGGCGCAGGCAACAAACTACGTTGGAGCGTTAGTATTCGCCGTGTTATGGGGGCTTGGCTTCGGTGGACGGACCCCAATGCTACATGCCCTTCGAGGTGAATTCTTCGGACGAAAACATTTCGGTGTAATTCTGGGGATGTCCGCATTCCCCATGGCCGTAGGAATGATGATCACACCAGTAATCGTCGGGTGGGTTTTCGATCGAACCGGGACATATGAAATTTCTCTTTATGCACTAGCCGTTGCTTGCCTCGGGGGCACTATCACGATTCTACTGACTACCAAACCCGATAAGCCCAAGGACCGATAACAAATGAGTCAAAGTCAATGTGCAATATGCGCAGCCTCAATAGATCCAGAGGATACAGTTCTATTCCAATTTAGCTGATACCACTAATCAGCTAAATGACTGGGAGGTAAAACAACTCTTGATAAAATGCATGGCTTCCAATTCGGGTCAGCACCCGTAGAATTAAAGCGTTTGAGTAATTTCCAGTTTGAATTCAGACCGAACCACTTATCTCCAAAGAGTTTCAATGCGAACAATTGAAGAAATCGCGAACGACATGGGTCTCGACTCTACTAAACTCGAGCCTTATGGACACGACAAGGCAAAAGTTCCACTTGATGCCTTCCCGAACGTCGCCGATAAAGCAAAATTGATTGTGGTCACTGCAATCACACCAACCCCTGCAGGTGAAGGGAAATCCACCACTGCAGTTGGCCTGGTTCAGGGCCTTGCTAAGATTGGTAAAAAGCCGATTCTGACCATCCGACAACCTGCTCTTGGTCCAGTATTCGGACATAAAGGCGGAGGAACTGGTGGAGGGAAATCGACAGTTGAACCAGCTGTAGATGTCAATCTCCACTTCACAGGTGACTTCCATGCCATAGAGTCTGCACACAATCTGCTCGCTGCGATGGTTGACAATGCCGTTTTTAGAAACTCAATAGAAGGATTCGATGCATCAGGGGTTACGTGGAGACGTGTCACCGATGCAGAAGATCGAGCGTTACGCACAATCATGACTGGTGGCGGTGGAAGGCTGAACGCTCCTGTACGTGAAACCGGATTCGATATCAACGCTGCGTCCGAAATAATGGCAATTTGCTCTCTTGCCGAGTCATACAGCGACCTTAGAGATCGCATTGGTGACATCGTCGTAGGTTGGAAAAGGGATGGCAGGACGCCAGTCACAGCTCGTGAAATCAATGCCGTAGGATCAATCATGGCTTTGTTACGAGATGCAATCAAGCCAAATCTCGTTCAAACGTCTGAAGGTCAGCCAGCCATTGTTCACATGGGACCTTTCGGCAACATCGCCCACGGCTGTTCATCAATTCTTGCAGATAAACTCGCCATGAATTGCGGTGATTACGTGGTGACCGAAGCAGGTTTTGGTGCCGATCTTGGATTTGAAAAATTCATGGACATCAAGGTTCGACAGGGCGGACCAGAGCCTTCACTCGCAGTTGTTGTTACAACAATACGCGGACTCAAATGGCATGGGGGTGTAGCAATCAATGACATGAACTCCACAAACCTCGAAGCGGTCCGCAAAGGATCAGAAAATCTGAAGAACGCTTTACGAATTGTAAACATCTACGGTTTACCGGCGGTGGTGGCAATCAACAGATTTCCTACCGATTCCAAAGATGAAATAGAGGTCGTAAAAGAAGTCGCAAAAGGTGCTGGAGCCATCGGCGTCGAAGAGGCAAACGGCTTCGTCTCGGGTGGCGATGGAATGACCGAACTCGCTGCTGCAGTTGTCGAAGCAGCCAATCAACCATCCGAAGTTAAACTACTATACGAGGACAAAGATTCTTTCTTCGATAAAGTGGAATATCTGGCCAAATCTCTTTATCTATCGGGAAACGTAACATGGGGGCCAATGACCAAAACTACGGCACGAAGATTCTCCAGTAACGGCTGGGACTTCCCCGTATGCATGGCAAAAACACACCTCTCGATCTCTGCAGACCCAAAACTTAAGGGAGCTCCGACCGGTCATACACTACCAATCAGGGAATTGCGTATTCTTGCTGGAGCTCGTCAGATCGTGGCTCTCGCTGGCGACATAATCACCCTACCAGGGCTTCCATCTCAACCCAATGCGTGGGATATTGACTTGAACGACAACAATGAAATAACCGGAATCTTAAGCACCTAAGCATTATCTAAATTCAAAAAGTGCAAATAATCGAGTCACAACATGAATTCTGAAGCCCAACCAACCTTTACCTGTAAAGTTTGCGCAAATGTTCTAGCACCCCGTTTTTTACCACCCACTCCTCCGAGTTGCCCCAGCTGCGGCGCAGATACGATGCCTAATCAGGCCGCAATCGAGGCTGAATTAACCGTGTTTTGCCCGTCATGCCACACCAAGAACAACGTTTATGAGCACGACAATTGCACCAATTGTGGGGCTGCATGGGGCAATTGGTCCGGAAGTGAAGCAGTCGAGCAGTCACCAGAATCAGCTATAGAAAACAACCGGGTTTTATACACATCCTCACGTGGCCCCGAAGGTGGCACAACCCCACGCTGGTGAACGCGTGGCCCCGAACCCACGCTGGCTAGTTCAAACGCCTGCGACAATCCATCTTTTCTATCAAAGCGTAAAATCTACTTGATACAACGTCTCAATAATAGGTCAAAGGCTAAATGAAGTTCGCTCGCATACTCGTCATACTCCTTACTATTTCAATATTGACCGGATGCGATCGAGAATTAGAAGAACCAGATGGCGGGAAGATAAAGGTGGTAACAACTACGTACCCACTCACATTCATTGCCGAACGCATCGGAGGGGAACGAATTTCAATTGTTCAAATTGTCAAACCGGGAGTAGAGGCCCATGATTTCGCGCCAGCCCCATCAGACGTTATACAAATCAAAGAATCAGATATCTTTATCTACAATCATCCATCCTTAGAAGGCTGGTCATCTGGCCTAATCGACAGGTCAAATATTTCTGCTGATTCAAACACCATATGGGTCCAAACCATCCAACTTGAAGAATCAGATAAAGAACATGGTCACGATGAACATGCTGGCATCGATCCACACGTCTGGCTGAATCCACTCGACTATTTGGAACAATCCGAAAGGATATTGTCCGGATTAGTCGAGGCGGACCCTCAGGGCTCTCACGATTACACTCGCAATGCCGATGCACTAAAAGTCGAATTACTAGCACTAGACAAAAATCTGTCTGAACAGTTATCGAACTGCGATATAACAAGCATCATAGTTTCCCATGAAGCGTTTGGGCATATGGCAGAGCGTTACGGGTTCGACCAGATTGGGCTCGCAGGCCTGGCCCCAGATTTCGAATCAAGCCCATCAAGATTGACTCACGCAATTAAAACAATGTCAGATTTAGGTATAAATCATATCTTGCAGGAGCCTATAGCAACTGACGAACTCAGCAAGACCTTGGCAGAAGAGACTGGCGCTGAAATCGACATACTTCACCCATTGGAATCTCTAAGTTCCACAGACATAGAATCAGGAGAAACTTACCTCAGCGTCATGAAGTCAAACGGAAATGTGCTGAGTAAAGCAATGGGCTGCAACTAATTCCACATCTACACATTCAATAAACACAATTTACTCCAAGTCATTCTAAAATTTATTGATGCGATGATTTGTAATGAGCTGCGAGAAGGTCTTCACCAAAATCATGGGTAAAATCACGCAGTACAGAATGAATGTGGTTAGCGCCATTTTGTGTATTGTCATACTCGATGAGGAATCGGGGATGTCGAATGGCATAATAATGACCCTGACCAACCTCTGATGGGCCCGCCCACGCAAAGGTTGTGTCATCAAAGCCTGAAGCTTCAAGCTCCTTCCAATAATTTGATGCGAGGTCGTCAGCAGAACGAGTAACGTAATGCCTTACAATCTGCACAAGCTGGAGCCGTTGGGAATCACTCAAAAAGTCGAAGCCAATACCAGATGGGGCGATATTCGGATCTACAG
>UINC01001880.1_pt1 | contig 12470 bp, 15 predicted proteins | sample 5385821 | NCBI WGS metagenome assembly UINC01 (sample SAMEA4666929, study PRJEB26691) | marine metagenome | isolation source: Pacific Ocean | place: Pacific Ocean | collected 2011-10-13 | reverse complement strand
CCACGCATTGAAATATTACGAAATTTGACTACTTCATTTCTATAAATAAATTCTTCACCAGTTGATTTTTCTATTGCACCCCATACTTTTCCCCCTAGTTCGGGTGTCACAAATACTTTGACATAATTATTTTCAAGCTCTATTACTTTAAATTTTTCTTTTGTACTATTTATCTGGTAACCGTCAAATGTAAAGTAAGGATAAATTTTACCATTCTTTGTAAGTATAGGAATTGGATTTGGATCACTGAAATTGTAGGTGTTTAATTCTTTAGAGTATTCTGAAATAATGGAATTTTGACTAAATGAAACATAGAAAGAAAAATATATGCAGAAATATAATGTTGGAGATAAAATTTTCATTTTTTCAATTTATTTCAATATACAAAATAAGTTTCTGCATATTTTTTAGACTAGTCTAAAAATATTTTTATTTATTCCTAAAAATAATATATATTTGCATTATGTTATCTTTTACAGAAGAAAATCATTTGAAAGCTATTTTTCATCTTTCTAGTGTTGATAATATGGATGTGAGCACTAATGCAATAGCAGATTCTTTAAAGACTAAAGCGCCTTCAGTAACAGATATGCTACAAAAACTTTCTGAAAAAAAATTAGTTACTTATAAAAAATATCAAGGCTCTTTTCTTACTCCAAATGGGAGGAAAACAGCGTTAAATATTATTAGGAAACATAGATTATGGGAAGTTTTTTTAGTAGAGAAACTAGGATTTAATTGGTCGGAAGTTCATGAGATTGCTGAACAACTTGAACATATAAAATCTAAAAAGTTAATAGATGAATTAGATAGGTTTTTAGATTATCCAACAAAGGATCCTCATGGTGATCCAATTCCTAATATGGCAGGTTTTATTAAGTATACTAATAGAACTTTGTTATCAGATTTGTTAATTGGAGATAAAGGAAAATTCATTGGAGTAAAAGATTCTTCTTCTGCTTTTTTGAAGTTTTTAGACAAAAGAAAAATTGCTTTAGGGACTAATATTGAAATTCTTCACATTGAGGATTTTGACAATTCTATACATATAGGACTTGATGAAACTAATTTAACGATTTCAGTAAAATCTGCTAATAATATTTATGTAACCAAAATATAATAATGTATCAAGAAATTATCAATTTTTTTCAAGGTTTAGATCCAATATTAGGAGCTTTAATTGCTACTTTATTTACATGGGCATTAACTGCTTTTGGAGCTTCATTTGTTTTTTTATTTAAATCTATGAATAGAGTAGTTTTAGATGGAATGTTAGGCTTTACGGGAGGAGTCATGGTTGCAGCAAGTTTTTGGAGTTTGCTTGCCCCTGGAATTGAAATGTCAGAAGGGGAAGGATTTATTAAGGTTATTCCAGCTGCCGTTGGATTTGCTCTAGGAGCATTATTTATTTTTGGACTTGACAAAGTCCTTCCACACATTCATATTAATTTTAAAGAATCAGAAGGTATAAAAACACCATGGCAAAGAACGACCTTACTTGTTTTAGCTATTACATTACACAATATTCCTGAAGGATTAGCCATTGGTGTATTATTTGAAGGAGTAGCAGCAGGTCTTCCAGAAGCTTCTATTGCTGGAGCGGTTGTATTAGCAATTGGAATTGGTATTCAAAATTTTCCTGAAGGGATAGCCGTCTCTATCCCGCTTCGAAGACAAGGAATGAGCAGATGGAAAAGTTTTATGTATGGACAATCTTCCGCAATAGTTGAACCTATAGCAGGGGTTATTGGGGCAGTTGCTGTAACTTTTTTTACTCCAATTTTGCCCTATGCATTAGCTTTTGCAGCTGGTGCAATGATATTTGTAGTTGTAGAAGAAGTAATCCCAGAAACTCAATTAGACAATAATACTGATATAGCAACCCTAGGCTTCATTGGAGGATTTATAGTGATGATGGTTTTAGATGTTGCCTTAGGATAATACTATGAAAATTAAATTTTTTTTAATCTTATTTTTTGTTTCTATCATAGGATGGGGGCAAATTATTACTGATAGACCAGATCAAACAGAATCTTCAGTTACATTGTCAAACAATATATTACAGATTGAAAGTGGATTTTCTTTTCAAGATGAAGAGGTCTTCAATACCTTATTTAGATATGGAATTTCAAAGAATGTAGAGTTAAGATTAAGCACTAATTTGCTTTTTTTAGATAGTTATGATGGATTGAATATAGATTCTCCAGAATTTGGAGATTTAGAATTAGGAGCTAAAATTCAACTTTTTAGTTCAGAAGACAGTTCTACTACGGCAGCTTTTCTTACTCATTTATCTCTGCCAACAGCATCAAAATATTTTTCTAATAATGGCTATGGAACCTTAAATAGATTATTGATTTCTCATGATATATCAGAAACTTTTTCAATAGGATATAATATAGGATATAATAAAGTTTATGGAGAAAAGGGAGCGTTTATTTATACTCTAGCCTTTGCTAAAAGCATTAATAAATGGGGAATTTATGCCGAAATTTTTGGCGAAAAAATTAAAGATGGTAGTCAATCAAATTTTGATGCAGGAATAACACATTTAGTTAATGATAGACTTCAATTAGACCTATCATTTGGAGAAGGATTAAATAATAATCTAAGTTATCTTTCTTTAGGGGTCAGTTGGAATTATAATTTAACTAAGCAAAATTAATTTTATTCAGTATTTATCTTATTAACCATTGAATTTGCAGATGAAGCTGATGGATACATCTCAAGAGCTTTTTTGTAATACTTTAAAGCATTTTTCATGTCCCCTTCATTATAATAAAACTCTCCCATTGAATCATAAGAGTTATAACTTTTATAAAGATTTATGTACTCATCAAAATGATTTTTTGCTTTATCTTTTTCTCCAATTTCATAGTAGAAATAACCTAGTGTATTTATTATTGGAGGAATCATATAAGAGTGATCTCCACTTGTAGGTAGAGAATTAGGATCTCCTTTTTGATCCTGAATCTCAGAAAGTAATGACTCCATCTCTTTAATTCTTTGATTTGCATCAGGTATAGTAAAAGAATAATAGTAATGTATAAGCTTTCCTTTAGGTTCAAGCTCACGCATTTTTGACCATAAATCATGTGCCCCTTTTGTAACTAAAGGCCAATTGCCTCCTCTTGGTAAGTCAAGAAGTGAAACAAAGATTTTAGAAGTTTCGTTGTTATCAGCTACAAGTTCCTTTGCTTTTTGAATATGCATTTTTTGTTTTTCAGATCCTTCAATTGAAAATCCAGCTAAAACAACATGAGGTCCAAATAATGATGGGTCATATTCCAAAACCTTTTCAAAGAATGTCATAGATTTTTCATATTCAACATTATACATATGCTTCAGTGCATGATGTAACATTTCATTAGCATTCGTGTCATCTCCGTTCCATTGAATATATGATCCATCAGTAGCATCAAAAGTCCATTTATTATTGTTTTGTTGAGTGTTGGTTTGGCAACCTAAAATAAGTATTGATAAAAGTAGAATTAATTTTTTCATAATATTAAGTTTTATTCGTTAAATGCTGCTAATCTAAATACAGTTTTTCGAGTTAATATTTCCCTGTTTCCAGCAACTTTATTAGCAAAAACCCGAAACTCTTGACTACTAAAAAGTTCATCTAAACCATTAACTAGGCTTACCATATCTGTGGCCCCCATAACAGCGTGATGTGTAGCCCCAGGATCTTGTTGTCCTCCTGAAAAAACTTCACTTAATCCATATTCTGTGAATAGTTTTGATTTTCCATTTTCCTCCATTTTATCAGTAAACTCCTTATAAGCATTTATATATGTAGTAGGATTTTTAACTTTCATAATAACAACCATAGCAACTCCAGTTTTGCCCATTCCTTTTCCTCCCATTACGCTTCTTAATAAAGTTTGAGAATTTTCTTTAACTAATGGGACAATTATTTCATTTATTTTTCTAAACTCTTCAGATCTATTGGCTCTAGCATATTCATCTTGCATTTCTTGTACATCATTAAACTTATAAACAAAAGACAAATTAGATTCTTCAATTCCATTGAAATGCTCATCAACTATTTCTACAGTAACTGAACCTGCTTTTGCAAAATCTGTTTCAAAATGTTTTGTCATTTCTACAACAATTGTTTGAATATCATTTGGGTTTTCTACCTTGAAACTGTAAATGGATGTTATTCCTTGAGAAAAGCTTGAAATTGAAAATAAAAACAGAAAGAATATAGAAATATTTTTTTTCATGTATTTGATATTAAAAAGGAATCTTGAATATAATAAATATTTACTAATACATTCAATAGTGTATGTTATTTAAATTAAAACAAAATCTAGTTTCTTGAAGCTTGAGCAGTTAAACAAAAATTAGCTGTAAATAAAATGTATAGCTCAAAAATTACTTTTTTCATTTATTAAATTTTATAAGAATTTTCAAGTATTTGAATGTCATTCAAAAGCTTATCCATTTCTTCTTTGTTAGTTCCGTCATAAAAACCCCTTATTCTTTTTTCTTTATCAATTAAAACAAAATTTTCAGTATGAATCATATCATACTTGCCACCATTACCATTGTTTTTTGCAACTAAATAGGATCTTCTAGCCAGCTTATAAATATCTTTTTTCTCTCCTGTTAATAAATTCCACCTATTATCATCAACTCCCTTTTCAATTGCATATTTTTTTAATTGAGCAACTGAATCTATTTCAGGTGTTACTGAGAAAGAAACCAAAAGAATATCTTTATTAATAGTTTTTTCTTGTATGTAAAACATATTTTCAGTCATGATTGGGCATATTGAAGGACATGTTGTGAAAAAGAAATCAGCTACATAAATTTTATTATCATAATCTTCTTGAGTAATTGTCTCTCCATTTTGGTTTGTTAATGAAAAATTGGAAATTTTATGATATTTCTTAACATGATGAATGCTTTGTTCAACAAGGTCAGGGGAAACCATGTTTGGACTGAAAACAGGTAGTATAACTTTTGGCTGTAATATGTAATAAAAGGATGTTAAAACAACAATTGACAGGAAGGTCATTATTATAATGAGAGGACCATATCTTTTGAAAAACTTTTTATACAAAGCTTATTTTTTTTCAAAATTAAATCATTTTAAAATCATAACAATACATAGTTTAAAATACTTTTTTTAGATTAATTTAAAAACGTATTTTTGGTCACTGATTTTTAACTATGATATTTTTGATTAAAGCCATACAATTATTGCTGAGTTTAGCAATAATAGTTGTTCTCCATGAATTAGGACACTTTATTCCAGCTAAACTATTTAAGACTAAAGTTGAAAAGTTTTATTTGTTTTTTGATTGGCCTTTTACTTTGTTTAAAAAGAAAGTCGGCGAAACGGAATATGGAATTGGAGCTCTTCCATTAGGAGGATATGTAAAAATTGCTGGAATGATTGATGAAAGTATGGATACTGAGCACCTAAGCAAAGATCCTGAACCATGGGAATTTAGATCTAAGCCGGCATGGCAGAGACTGATTATTATGCTTGGAGGAATTACAGTAAATCTAATTCTAGGTTTTGCTATTTACATGATGATTGCTTTTGTTTGGGGAAAAACTATTTTAACAAATGATAATTTGCCTGGGGGATTTGAGGTTTCTGAATTAATACAGCCATATGGATTTAAAGATGGAGATAAGATTTTGCAGGTTGATGGTGAAGATTTAGAAAATATAATTGATATTAATAAGTTTTTATTTTTAAGGGATGTTAGTGTAGTTAGGGTACAGCATTATGATGGAATAAGAGAGAACATTTCAGTCCCTCAGGAAATAGGAACAATAATGTTTACAAATGGAGTAATGCGTCCATTTACTCCTTTAGTTCAGCCCATTATAGATACAATAATTCCGAATTCTCCAGCTGAAAATGCAGGTCTAAAATCTGGTGATAAAATTGTCAGTGTTAATGGGAATGAGATTATTAAATGGCAAGATTTTTCTGAATTAGTAAAAGTCAATACTTCGCCTAATATTAATATTGAAATAGAAAGAGAGAATGAAATTATTTCTAATATAATTCCATTAAATGAGGAAAATAAAATAGGTGTTACCGTTTTATTGCCTAAAATAATTCCCACAAAAGTAGAATATTCTCTTTTTGAAAGTTTTTCTGAAGGCTATAATATTGCTTATTGGACTCTCACAGATTATATAGGACAATTTAAATACATTTTTACTAAAGATGGAGTTTCTCAGCTTGGAGGTTTTGGAACTATTGGCAAATTATTCCCAGCCACTTGGAATTGGCAAGCATTTTGGGAAACGACTGCTCTAATTTCTATAATTTTAGCATTTATGAATGTACTGCCAATCCCTGCATTGGACGGAGGACATGTAATGTTTCTGTTTTATGAAATTACTACTGGTAGAAAACCAAATGATAAGTTTATGGAGTATGCACAAATCTTTGGTTTTTTCCTATTAATTGCTCTAGTTTTATATGCAAATGGGATGGATGTTGTTAGATGGCTTTTTTAATCAATTATTTGAATTAATAATTTGACCACAATGAAATATAATTTATATTTGCCCTCGCTCTAAAAAGCAAAATTCCTCCTTAGCTCAGTTGGTTAGAGCATCTGACTGTTAATCAGAGGGTCCAAGGTTCGAGTCCTTGAGGGGGAGCAAGTAATACCGTTACACTACACATTCTAAACCTTCGAGAAATCGGAGGTTTCTTCTTTTAATTCAGCAATTCTTATATTTAGTTTGTGAGAAAACTCCTTCTTAAGATCTAATGAAAAACGTTGTAACTATCTTTATTGCTCTAATTTTATTTCATTCTTATTCTCAAGAGAGAAAAAACATTGAAGCATATAGATTTAGTACACCTCCCCTAATTGATGGAAAATTAAACGAAAAAGAATGGCAGAAAATTAAACCTGCCAGTAATTTTGAAATATTCAAGCCTACTACTAGATTTGGAAAGAAGATACCTAAAGGTTATGAATCGTTTGTATACTTTGGATATGATGATAAAGCGGTTTATTTGGCTGCTGATTTTAAACATCCAAATCCAAAAGAAATTAGGAAGCAATTTAGCAAAAGAGATGTAATTACTGGATTTGATGCTGAAGGATTTTGGGTTTCTCTAGATACTAACGATGATAAACAAAGTCACTTCACGTTTTTGGTGACAACTTCTGGAGCATTATCCGACCTATACGCTGACGGGGGATGGGATAACAACAGCACAAATTATGACACTGTCTTTGATAGTAAATATCACATAAATGATGATGGTTGGACTGCAGAAATGATAATTCCATACAGTGCTATACGTTTTCCAAAAAAACAAATACAGGATTGGGGAATTAATTTCGGAAGAGATCTTTCAGGCGAATTAAACGAGGAGTATATGTGGAATCCTGTAGATTCAAAAAATGAATCATACGAAGAGTCAATGGGGTTGGTCAAAAATATTCAAAATATTGATCCACCGGTAAGATTATTCTTTTATCCTTATTTACAATCTGCAGTAAACATTCAAAAAAGTTTAAAGCCAAGCTCATCATATTCAGCTGGCTTAGACTTAAAATATGGGCTATCTAATAGCTTTACATTAGACTTCACTTTAATTCCTGATTTTGGACAAGTTTCATTTGATGATAGAGAATTGAATTTATCCCCATTTGAGCAACAATTTTCTGAAAAAAGAGCTTTTTTTACAGAAGGAGCAGATTTATTTAAAAAAGCTGATGGAAGAGGACCAAGATCTGGTGGACCTTTTTTTTACAGTAGAAGGATTGGTCAAGAAATTAATTTTAATGAAAATGATTATCTGAATGATGATGAAGAAATTTTAAGTTATGATGAAAAACCTGACTTAATTAACTCATTGAAAGTCACTGGAACGACAGATGGTAAGTTAAGTATTGGCTTTTTAAATGCTGTAACTGCTAAAGCTTTTGCTTACATTAAAAACACTAATGATAATTCTACTAGAAAAGTTGAAATCAGCCCATTAACAAACTATAATGTAATTTCTTTAAGTCAACAATTTTTGAACGATTTTTCCTCTATAAGTTTTTTAAACACTAATGTTAACAGATCTTCAGGTCCTAATGCAAATAGCTCTGCAATAGTATTTGATATTTATGATAAAAGGAGAAAATATAACTTTAATTCAAATTTTTTTCAAAGTTATGCTCCTAGACTATCAGAAAAGAAAGGATTTAGAGCTACTTTAAGTTTCAGAGAGCTGAAAGGAAAATTCAAATACAGTCTAATGTGGGGCGGTATGGATAGATATTATAATCAAAATGAATTAGGGTTATCAAGATTTAATAATTTACAAAGATTTAATGTTACGTTAAATTATCAAATATTGAAAGAGAATCGTTTTTTTAGATTATACAATAGCTACTTATCTATAAATGAGAGATATAGATTTAATGAATTTTATAGAACTGGCGGTGGATTTAGATTTGGAAATAATTTTACCCTTCAGAATTTAATTGAGTTAGAGCTTGATTTTGAATATGCAGGAAGTGAAAAAGATTTTTTTGAGCCAAGAGTTAGGGATAGATATGTTATAGATCCAGGAAGTTTTGGAATAAAATTTGGCTTAAAAACAAATACAAATAACATTTTTTCATACGGATTTGAATATGAAAATAATAAGTTTAACAATAAACAATTTGATGAAAATAAACATTCAAATTCTATAATGCTTTCAGCAAAATATAGAATCTCTAACCAAATCACATTAAATATTTCTACTCAGAATGAGAATGTTTCTGATGATGTTGGATTTTTAAAAAAGAAAAATAATAATATTTATTTTGGAAAAAGAAAAATTAAATCAATAGAAAACAATATAGATTTTGAGTACAACATAAATCCCTCAAAATTTTTATCTCTAAAATTTCGAAATTTTTGGAGTTCAGCTAAATTTGATGAAATTCTATATAACTTACTTGAGAATGGTAAAAGATCAATTATTGATTATGATTTACTTGACTATGATCCCAATACCAATTTTAATCTCTGGAATTTAGAATTAAATTATGAATGGTGGTTCTCACCAGGAAGTACTTTAACAGTTCAATATAAAAATCAAATTTTTAATAGAGATAATAAATCAGGCATAAACTACTACGAAAGTTTAAAAGAATTATTTGAAATACCTGTTGAACATCAATTTTCTTTAAGGGTAAACTACCTTATAGATTATAATAAATTAAGAAGAAAAAGAGGAGTGGGACAAAGCAAGTGATGAAAAAAAAGAGAAATCATTGATAGATTGACTGATTATTCAGAAAAGGAGTTAGATAAAGCTCTTTCTATTGTTACTGGAATTTAAGATAAATCTTCTGAAGAAAATCTTAAAATGGTTCAGAAATTAATTAAATTTATAATTATGAAATATGAATTTGAAAAAAAATTTCTTGATAAAGGTATATTATTAACTTTTGCTTTTAATATAAGATATTGGTTGTTAAAAAAATTAGGACTTAATGGGTATACTCTTTTAGTAGCTATTATGGTTGCAATAGTTGTCATTATTATTTATGAATTTATTCTAAACTAAGCAAAACCCCTTTTAAATTTTGTGTCCTTTTTAGTTCCCTAAGCTTATTAACATTTTTATCAATGCAGACTAAACCATAGGCATATCTTCTTCTTTTAAAATTATTGTAAATTGTATGTATAAAAAAAGTCCAAATTAATATGAAATTGCCTAAGATGTTTAGTAAAGCGCCTATAGCAATAGACGCAATAAAAGACAAAAAATATGCTTGGTGCTCTTGTGGGTTGTCAGGAAACCAACCTTTTTGCAACGGGGCACACAAAGGGTTTGAATTTACTCCCAAAATATTTACTAAAAATGAGAATAAAAAAATATATCTATGTAACTGTAAACAAACTTCAAATCCTCCTTACTGTGATGGAACTCATAATAAATTATAATACATCATAAAAATGTGCTAACACTAGACGCCTTCAACAATAGCTAAGTTTCTAATTACCGTTTCTTCTGGATTATCTCCCAATTCTCTTAATGCATTTTGATAGTCATCACTATGATAACAATCAAGAGCATCTTGTAAGCTATTGAATTCTACTAACGCAGCATACATTAGTTGGTCGCCTTGTATCATTTCAGTAGGCTCTCCCATACCAATTGCTTTGTAATTTCCAGTGTTATTTTCAGCCGCCTTTTTAGCAATTACAGTATATTTATTAAGATAATTTTGCCATTTTTGAAGATTCTTAACCTCAATTACTTGTCCTGACCAATACCCTTTTTTCATAATTAATTTATTAATAGTTTATAATTAACAAGATACAAAGAAGTAGGTTAATTAAAAGAATAAGATAGGCCTATCTGAGGCTTGTTTTTAATATGATTATATTTAGTTTATATTTTTGTTATGAAAGATTTTATTTTAAAACAACTTGATTTAATAGGTCTAATTCTTATGGCTATTAGCGCAATTGCATGGGTTGGTTTTGATATTCCTCACGCTCAACTTTATTTCTGGATTGCAGTAGCAATTAATGGTTTGGGACTGATACTAAATAAAAGAAAAAACAAGTCATAGTTGTTTTCCCCTATTGAAGTTTTAACTGTTTTATTTAATTTTATGTATTAATGGATATTTTATTTTTAATACGGTCAATAATTTTTCTTGTTGCTGGTTTAGTCACCATTATTTTTCCTAAAGAGCTCAATAATTTTAAGAATTATTTATTAATTAAGTTTGGTTTTAAAGACAGAGTAAAAAATGAAATTAAAGGTTATTATCAATTAGGAATTATTTTTTTTCTGATTTCAGGAATTTTATTTATTGTATCAATAAAACAATAGGTATATCTACTTATTTTAATGTTTTAGCAAATTTTTCGAGATGTTTTTCTGGCATTGTATCTACCTGAAATCGAATCATTACATTATCCCATAACAAAATTATATTAGCTTTCTTGTTATCATTTGCATCAATTATATATTTTAATCTTTCAATGCTGGTGTCATTAGCCCTATATTCTGCATCAACATCAATACTAACAGCTAGATCTTGATTATATGCCTCTCTATCAAGTTTTCCTTCTTTCATATATGCAAAAGGATATTTTCCAGCAGAATTTAGATCTATTGTCCACTTATCTTCTGCTCTTGGTGTTACGGCAATAGCGTACTCTCCAGCATTTAATGTTTTTTCGCCTACAATTACACTTGTTGAAAAGCTTATCCTAGTAGGACTATTTGCACCAGCTCTCCACAATTGATTATAAGGAACAAGCCCTCCAAAAACTTTTCTTCCTTTAACTCCAGGCGACGAATAATTAATAGAAATATTTGTCATTCCAACATTTTGACTTACAGATGCTTGAGGGCTAGCTACTGGACTTAAATATGTAGAGGCGGTTTGTGAAAATGCTGTTATCGTAATAAAAAATAATAAGGTTGTTAGTGTGATGTTTTTCATAATATAAATATAAGAATTAATAACTTATACCATAGGCATATCTTCTTCTTTTAATTCAGCTTTAGTTTGTTAGAATATTAAAAGAAAGGGGGAAAAACTAGATTTTTTATTATCTTATAAAAAAAATTCAATGAGTCATAAATTCTTTTTAATTGCTACCATTATTTTTTTCATTTCATGTGGAGGTTCTGAATCTGAAAAGGGAAATCCTGACGGAACAAGTACTGATTTCCCGAATTTTGTAGACTCTAATAATTTAAGAATTTTTGCAAGAAAAGATGTTTCAACAACATTTTTAAACAATGTTGGCGCAGCTTATGGCGAAATGTTTAAACCTAGCGTTAATATTGATCAATCAATGAGATCAAACTATTTATCAGTATCTAAGGAAAAATATGTATATCAAAGAGTTGGAGTAGATGGGATGGCTAGTAATTCTAATTTTAATCCAGGAACACCACCCAAACCTTATGATCAGAATGCAACAGATTACATATGGGAAATGAAAACAGGTGGAGCGGATCAAATTGGAGAAGTAATAGAACACCTTTTACATACAGTCACAGCTGTTACTATGTATTTAGCATATTCAGATTGGAATTTTAAAAATTCTTCTTCACCATTATATTTGGCGATGAATGAAGCTGTTAATAAAGGGATTTATGATATTTCTAGTTATGATGAATTAAAAAATGATGAAGCTTATCCAAGAATTATAACTCAGGAATATGCTTATTGGCTAATTCTTGCAGAGTGGGATTATTATGAAACGGCAGGTAAAAAAGAAAGCGGAATGACAGGAAATGGAGAATTTACCATCGGCACACCATCTGAAATTCAGACCCAACTTCCCCTAGGGCACAAGTTGTATAAGGATTATATTGAGAAAATTTTATCCATTCCTAACAAGGATAATATTATTGCTTTATTTCCGTAATTTTATTAAACTATGAAAAAAATCTTTTTTTTCATTTCCTGCTTGTTATTGTTTTCTTGCGAAAAGGATACTGTTTTATA
>UINC01001876.1_pt1 | contig 12478 bp, 10 predicted proteins | sample 5385821 | NCBI WGS metagenome assembly UINC01 (sample SAMEA4666929, study PRJEB26691) | marine metagenome | isolation source: Pacific Ocean | place: Pacific Ocean | collected 2011-10-13 | reverse complement strand
AATAACCCTTTTTCTAAGATCGGCTATCTAATTGTATTTATTCAATAATAAAAAAGATGAAATAGAGGAATTTATAGAGGGGAGGAGTAAATCTAATAAATATTTAGATTCACCTGAAACTTTCATTGAGCAATTTAACCATGATTGCATTCTGGGCAAACATTCGGTTTTCAGCTTCATCAAAAATAATGGAATATTTTGCATCACAGACGGCATCAGTAACTTCAATCCCTCTTTCAGCTGGCAAACAATGCATAAAAAGGGTATCCTTACCAGTAGCAGAAATTAGTTTTTCATTCACCTGAAAATCTGAAAAATCTCGACGCCTCTTCTCTGCCTGTTCTTTCTGACCCATAGAAGCCCATACATCCGTATAAATGATATCAGCATTTTTCACAGCATCAACAGGGTCATGGGATACTTCAATTTCAGATAATTTCTCATTTTGGGCAGTATGCACCATGCCCATATCCGGATCATACCCTTCTGGGCAGGCAATGGTAAATTGCATGGGTATCCGCATTGCTAAAGCCAGCCAGGAATGCACAATATTATTTCCATCCCCTACATAGGTAATTTTTAAATCATCCAAATTACCACGATGCTCTAATATGGTAAGTATATCGGCCATAATCTGGCAGGGATGGTTGAAATCGGTGAGCCCATTTATAACTGGAACGGTGGCATGTTTTGCTAGTTCTTGTATATGGGAATGGTCAAAAAGGCGAGCCATAATCATATCATTATATTTACTGAGCACCCGTGCAATATCCGCAATGGATTCTCGCTTGCCTATTCCAATATCATTGGGCCCTAAAAAGAGGGCATGCCCACCTAATCGAAAAAATCCAGTTTCAAATGATACTCGTGTACGAGCGGATGGTTTTGCAAAAATCATTGCCAAAGTTCGATCTTTGAAGGGATGATATTCTTCACGTTTATAAAATTTGTTTTTTATCCAACGAGCCAACTCTAAAGTTTCCCAAACTTCTTCTGTAGTAAAATCTGTAATATGTAAAAAATCTCTCTTCATTTCTATAATATGTACCTTCTTAAATCTTCATCTTCTGAAATATTTGATAACTTTTCGTTTACCTTAGCTTTATCTAATTTGACGTGAGTAATTTTTTTATCAGGGAGTTGGAAGAGTATATCTTCCAATAGGCTGGTCATTACCGTGTGTAATCTTCTGGCACCAATATTTTCCATTTTATCATTCAACTCAGTTGCAATAGCGGCAATTTCCTGGATGGCATCTTTTAAAAATTCTAATTTTACCCCCTCAGCATTTAGCAGGGCCATATATTGAATTATGAGCGCATTTTTAGGCTTAGTAAGAATTTTTACAAAATCAGCTTTGGTGAGATTATTCATTTCAACCCGAATGGGAAACCGACCTTGCAGCTCAGGAATGAGATCAGAAGGCTTGCTTACATGGAAAGCCCCCGCAGCGATAAAAAGTACATGGTCTGTTTTAACCTGACCATATTTTGTACTTACCGTGCTCCCCTCAACAATTGGGAGAATGTCTCTTTGCACACCTTCCCGGGAAACATCTGGTCCACCTTGCCCATCCGATCCCGCAATTTTATCAATTTCATCAAGAAAAATTATTCCATTCTGCTCAGATCGAGTGAGTGCTGTTTTTACCACATCATCCATATCGATTAATTTTTCCGCTTCTTCTTTAATAAACACTTCCCGTGCGTCTTCCACATTTAATCGCTGAGATTTATCCTGTTTAGGCAATACATTGGACAACATATCCTGGATATTTCCCGTCATATCATCCATTCCAATAGGCCCCATAACCTGCATAAATGGCATTGGAGATGCTTTAACCTTAATTTTAATTACCTTGTCCTCATATTCCCCATCTTTCAATTTTTTCCGAAGCTTTGTGCGAGTTCGTTCCTGTCTTTTCACAACCGCTTCTGATTGAGAAGACGGGTCACTTTTGGGAAACAGGCAATCTAAAATCCTTTCATCTGCATTAATCTCCGCTCGATCCAATACCGTTTTTTCTCTGTCGTTTTTTACCTGTTTAACAGAAACTTCAACTAAGTCCCGCACCATGGATTCAACGTCCCTTCCTACATAGCCAACTTCTGTAAATTTTGAAGCTTCAACCTTTACAAAAGGTGCATTTACCAAGGTTGCTAATCGTCGAGATATCTCCGTCTTTCCCACACCTGTTGAACCGATTAGAATTATATTATTGGGATTAATTTCATCCTGCAACGGCTTCTCTACCTGCTGACGACGCCATCTGTTTCTCAGGGCAATGGCAACTGATTTTTTTGCTTGCGTCTGGCCAACAATATATTTGTCCAACTCCTTAACAATTTTTCTGGGGGTTAATTCTTTCATGCTGTTAAAATAGTAATATTATCATTTGTGTATATGCACAGATCAGCTGTGATTTTTAATGCTTTCTTTACAATTATAGCAGGATCTTTTTCACCAGCATCAAGATAAGCACGAGACGCCGCAACGGCATAGCCAGAACCACTTCCAATAGAGATAATCAGGTCATCAGGTTCAATGACATCCCCTGATCCGGATAATAGGTAGGCTGATTTATGGTCCATAATTGCAAGCAATGCATCCAGGTCTTTTAATACTTTATCGGTTCGCCAATCTTTAGCCATTTCCACCACAGCCTTTTGAAGATTTCCGTTAACTTCGGTCAATTTCCCCTCAAATTTTTCAAATAATGCCATGGCATCGGCAACTGCACCTGCAAAGCCTGCCAATACCTTTCCGTCACAGAAGCTCCTCACTTTAATCGCCTTCGATTTCATCTGCATATCTCCCATAGTCACCTGGCCATCGCCTCCTAAGGCAATTTTTTTGCCTACTCTCACGCCTAAAATGGTTGTGCTTCTAACAGTAAATGGTTCCATAATTTTAAATTTTTCTCCTTAATCTGGCAGTTGGAAATTTCAACTGTTCTCGATATTTGGTGATAGTACGCCGGGCAATTTTATACCCTTCATCCTTCAATCTATTAGTCAATTCCTCATCCCCAATAGGGTTTTGTTTATCTTCATTATCAATTATTTCTTTCAGACGAGTTTTTACCTGGGTATTAGAAACATCGTCTCCTGCATCAGTTTTGATTCCCTCGGAGAAAAAAGTCTTCAATTCTTTTATTTCCCATGGAAGTTGAACATATTTCCCGTTTGTCACTCGACTAACCGTTGAAATATCCATTTCAATATCATTTGCAATGTCCTTTAAAATCATTGGCTGCAGTCTACGTTTTTCTGAATGAAAATAATCAGGCTGACGTTTTATGATTGATTCCATTACTCGTTGAATTGTCATTTTCCGTTGTTCAACTGCATCTACAAACCAGGTTGCTGATTCTAATTTCTTTTTTACAAAACTTCGCACATCCTTTTGGTCTTTGTGATCATTTAGCATGTTTATATATGCTTTACTCACACGAATTTCAGGCAGGGTGCCATCTTGAACCACCACATAAAACTTTCCATTTCTATCTTCAACAGCTATATCAGGCACCACAATATTCTGTTTAGTAAGCGTCTGATCATCTCGCGGACTGGGATTTAATCTAGCGATAAATTCCATGGCTTCATTCAAATCGTCTTTTGAGCAGCTAATATTTTCCATTATTTTTTCATAGCGGTGATTTACAAAATCATCAAAATAATCACGAAGAATTACTATAGCTACATTATTCTCATTCCGAACCTCTGCTTGCGCCAATAGGCAATCTTGCATATTAACTGACGCTAATCCCGGTGGATCTAATCTCTGGATTAAGTGCATCACACTCAACACTTCCTCCTCTTCTACCTGAATTCTATCTGAAATAAGCATGGGCTCAATGGTTAGATATCCCTGCTCATCCAAGTTTCCTAATACCTCTTCCGCTATCCGAAGGCTTTTATTATCAACATTACAATCTTGAACCTGTTTCAAAATTTTCTCAGACATAGTTTCTTGAGAGACCAGGGGGCTTTCGCGTTCTTCCTCAGCTTTAATTTGGGTTTTAGGGTATTCATAATCATCATTTACACCCAAGAGTTCTTCCCATTCAAATTCAATCTCTTCTTCAGATTCTAATTTCTCCTCAGGATTTTCTTCGTTTTCCACTTCATCAGGCAATTCCATCATTTCCAATGCAGGATTAAGTTCTAATTCTTGAAGAATACGTTGCTCTAAAAGAGGAAGGTTAAGCTGTAAAAGGCTGGCTTGTAAAACCTGCTGGGGAGATAACTGCTGTTTGAGAGAAAGTTTTTGAGAAATCTTAGGCATCTATAAAATCCATTTTAAATTTGCTGCCTAAATAAAGCCTCCTTGCTTCCTCATCTTCTGTGAGTTCCCTTGCCGATCCTGATTTTAAAATATCACCTTCGTATAAAAGATAGGCGCGATCCGTAATGGTAAGTGTTTCCCTCACATTATGATCAGTAATGAGAACTCCAATATTTCTGGATTTTAAATCGAAAATGATTTGCTGAATATCCTCAACTGCAATAGGATCAATGCCTGAGAAGGGTTCATCCAACAATATAAATTTGGGTTCCATAACCAGTGCTCGGGCTATTTCCGTTCGCCTTCTTTCTCCACCAGATAAAGTATAGGCTTTACTTTTTCGTATATGATCTATAGAAAAATCAGTCAACAGTTTTTCCAGCCGTTGTGATTGCTCCTCTTTGGTCAAGGCGGTCATTTCTAAAACTAATCTGAGATTATCCTCTACAGAAAGTTTAGTGAATACGGAAGGTTCCTGAGCAAGATAACCAATTCCTCTTCTCGCCCGTTGATACATTGGAAGACTGGTGATATTGGTTTCGTCTAATTTTACTTCCCCACTATTGGGACGAATCATCCCCGTTATCATGTAAAATGTTGTGGTTTTCCCTGCTCCGTTTGGTCCCAATAATCCTACTACTTCACCCCGCTTAACATTTATTGAGATCCCTTTAACTATTTCTTTATTGCCGTATGATTTACGAAGATTGTTGCCAGATAATATTGTAGTATTTGACAATACCATTTTATATACCATCCCTTGCTATACCAAATGGTCTGGAAATTTTCCAGCGCTCAAGATCCATATCAGATTCAAATCCTACTCCATAAAGAGTATCCCCATCAGTGGTGGTGAACATAACGGAATCTTCTGCAATTATCATTCGATAGCGATTGTCCCAGAGAATTTTACTGGTCGTAAGCGTATACCCACTATCTGAAACCACAAATACATTTCCATTGGCATGGAGATTGTTGCTCAGTTCGTTTATTCGGGCAGAATCAGAATACAAAATGCTCCTATGATCTCCCAATTCATTGAAAAAATCAGCTTCAACATTTCCAACTAATAATGCCATTTCATTAGATTTTTTATATAATTTGTCTGATTTAGCAGTTACTATCTTATTTTCCTCTCGACTGAGTATGATAAAAGGATTCCATATTTCATTTTCCATTAATTCTTCTGAAGACCCACTCTCATTGATTTCAGTTTTCCCTGAACAAGCAAAAAACAATATTATTAATATTAATTTGAAATTAACTCTCAAATTTAGGGAGTCTGTTCCATTTGAAGACTTTGAATATTCTGCTTGTTTTCCTTTTCGCATATTGCCGCAGCAATAAAATCTCGGAAAAGAGGATGAACATTTACAATCCTGCTTTTTAATTCAGGATGAAATTGCACCGCCACAAACCAGGGGTGATTTTTCAGCTCAATCATTTCAACTAAATTTAGATCGATATTTTCGCCACTCACAATCAATCCCAATTGTTCCATTTTTTTACGATAGCGGTTATTTACCTCATAACGGTGGCGATGTCGTTCATGAATATTCCGTTTTCCATAAGCCTTATACGCCCGAGTTTTGCCCTTTACTCTGCAGGGATACGAACCCAAACGCATAGTCGCCCCTTTGGTTTTAACATTCCGTTGTCCTTGCATTAAGTCAATTACAGGAGATTTACATCTCATAACAAATTCGGAACTATTTGCATTTTTCCACCCACACACATGACGGGCAAAATCTATTATTGCACATTGGAGCCCTAAACAAATACCAAAAAATGGGATTCCATTCTCTCGGGCATATTTAGAAACCATTATTTTACCCTCAATGCCCCTATTTCCAAACCCGCCGGGGATAAGCAATCCATCCACATTATTGAATGCTCCCTGCACATCCTTTGTCTCCTCCAATTTTTCGGTGTCCACCCACTTAACATTCACCTCGGTATCATTTTCTATGCCTGCGTGAATGAATGCTTCAATGATACTTTTATAGGCATCATGAAGCCCATTGTATTTGCCGCAAAGAGCAATGGTTACACTATTTTTAGGATTTTTAAACCGGCCTATTGAACTTTCAAGCATGTTAAGATTTTCCTGATGATTGGATACTTTCAATCCCAATCTTTTCAAAATGGAAACATCAAATTTCTGCTCATTCAAGACTAGCGGAATTTCATAGATTGTTTCAACATCCGGAGATTCAAATACATGCTCTGTTTCAACATTGCAGAATAATCCCAATTTTTTCTTAAGCTTTGTAGTGATATGATGATCTGCTTCTGTTCGGCAAACAAGCATATTTGGTTCCAAACCAATTTCCCGTAATCGCATTACACTATGCTGGGTAGGTTTGGTTTTCATTTCACCAGCAGCACTTATAAATGGCAACAAAGTAGTATGAATTACGAGAGAATTTTCTTTGCCTACCTCAAGAATAAATTGGCGTATTGCTTCATAAAAAGGCTGACCTTCAATATCTCCTACGGTGCCCCCCACTTCTGTTATTACCACATCATACTTTTTTCGAACATTTACTGCTTTTATACGGCGTTTAATTTCGTCAGTAATATGGGGAATGACCTGAATAGTATCGCCTAAATAATCACCACGACGCTCCCGCTCTAACACATCCCAATAAATTCGCCCTGATGACGTGGTATTTATACTGCTGAGAGATTCATCTATAAATCGTTCGTAATGACCTAAATCTAAATCAGTTTCAGAACCATCATCCAACACAAATACTTCTCCATGTTGAAAAGGATTCATTGTTCCTGGATCTACATTCAGGTAAGGGTCAAGCTTATGGATGGTGACTTTATACCCTCTGGATTTTAGTAAAAATCCAAGAGAAGAAGCCACAATCCCTTTACCCAAACCCGATAATACGCCTCCAAATACAAATACATATTTTACTGGATTTTTATGCATTTTACCTCTTTGTGTGATTTTTGAATAGTAATTGGGGAAACTGCCCGGTGCAAAAATTACGTCTATTTCAGGATTTTAGGGCAGTAAATTTTTTATCCATTATGGTAATTTTGTTTCCTATATAAAATTTATTACTCCTAATTTTAAGCCCTGTATGAGTAGTATTAGCCAATTATTAAAAGAAAATAATCCCCATGAAGATATTCTCACTATTGCAGGTGGTTTGGGAGATAAGGAAAACATTCCTACCTATATTGTTGGAGGATATGTTCGGGATACACTTTTAGGAAAATCGTGTCAAGATATTGATATTATGGTAGAGGGGGACGGTGTTGCCTTTGCCAAATTGTTGGCAAGTGAACTTAAGGTAAACGTTACTGTAGATTATGATAAATTTGGTACAGCACTCATCCCCTACCCCAATGTTGATATAGAAGTTGCCACGGCCCGTAAAGAAAAATACCAATCCGATTCCCGTAAACCAGAGATTACTTCTTCAACGGTTGAAGAAGACATGTCTCGACGAGATTTTACCATTAATGCTATTGCAGCCTCCTTGATGCCCTCTAGTTTTGGAGAATTATATGATCCTTTTGGCGGAATAAAAGATCTGCAAAAAGGACTTTTGATTACTCCACTTGACCCAGATGAGACGTTCTCAGATGACCCCCTTAGAATGCTCAGAGCAGTACGTTTTTCGGCCCAATTACAATATGAAATTGCTGCTGCTACCTTAGATAGTATTTCACGTAATATCCATCGCCTTGAAATTGTTTCCTGGGAAAGAATTAGAGATGAAATTATAAAATCTCTCTCAACTAAAAAACCCAGTATTGCTTTTTACCTTATGAAAGAAACGGGACTTCTGGGACATGTTTTTCCCGAAATGGATATTATGTCAGGAGTTGAAATTATAAATGGAATGGGACATAAAGATGTTTTTACCCATACCCTTCAGGTCGTAGATAATGCTGCCAAGCTTACTGATAAAATGGATGTCCGCTTTGCTGCCCTGGTTCATGATATTGCTAAACCTCCCACCAAACGATTTGAGCCAAAAAAGGGCTGGACTTTCCATGGACATGATGAAATTGGCCGGCGTATGCTGAAAAAAGTAGCTCGGAGGATGAAACTTTCCAATAATCTAAGGGACTACCTCATGCTGCTTACCAAACTTCACCTTCGTCCCATAGCCTTAGCGAAAAAAGAAATAACTGATAGTGCAATCCGAAGGGTGATGGCAGAAGCAGGAGAACATGTAGATGACCTGATGATTCTTTGCCGGGCAGATATTACCACTAAGAATCCAAAAAAAGTCAGTAAATATATGGGGAATTTTGAGAGGGTGGAAACGCTCATGCAGGATGTCAAACTGCGGGATGAAATGCGGGAATTTCAGTCACCAGTTCGAGGTGAAGAAATAATGAAAACATTTAAACTGAAACCCGGAAGACAGGTTGGGAAAATTAAAGAAGCTATTGAAGAAGCCATATTGGATGGAGAAATTCCCAATGAATACGAGGCCGCCTATAAATTTATGATGAAAATGGAAATTACTTGATCTTTGGTTTTTTATAGGATTGTTTGTTCTGATTTTTTTTCGGGCTGCTTTTTCTACTTTTCCGAGCCGATCGATCTTTCTTTTTTAATTCTCTTTTGCTTACCTTTGGCCGTTTATCAACAGGACTGTCTATATCTAATGATTTTTCACTTAACTTCCAAAGTTTTACATCAATAACTTTACGGTTTCCATATTCAGAGAAATACTTAGTTTCCATGAGCCATTTCTTAAATTTAGGAATATATCTTTCATAGCTGGTTTTCCCTAGTCGAGCAAACAATTTTCTCCAGAATTGATTATTATAGGGTGTGAAATATTCTCTCTTAAACCTATTTTCAATGTCATCACTACCCCTAAAGAGTGACAGAGTTTCTCCATTTTCAAATGTAATATCTGCCATAAGCCAATTTTCATAGGTTATCACCTTTGGAGAAAACATATTCCATTTCTGATACATACGGGGATATAATAAGATACGCTTCATCGTACGCCGGGGACTTTGGAATTTTGCTGACTGAGCCGATTTTTTAAGCTTCTTTTCTTCTTTTGAAAAACGTTTCTGCAACCCATCATTTATTTTTGTGGAATAATCAACCGCACCTATTAAAAGTGATAGTACCAGAATATTTGATATCATCCATATTAGCTTTCGACCCCTTACAAGCAGTGCATGATCTTCCCTTTCTATTGAAGGCGTATGCTCTCCTTGATTTATACCACAGGCGGGCTGACCTGTCATTTTACTTATAGAGGTCCGATTATTGGATATAAAATCATAAATGTAGCCAAAAAGTTTTTCAAGTATTGGAATTTTGAAAATCCAGGAAATAAGAAAACCCATGGGAATGGCTGAAAGTATCTTTGAAAAACCTATATGACGCGTCCATATTTCATCAGTTTTTGGATCCCAGACCACAATGGTTCTTTCAAGTAGTTTATCTACATTTTTAGGTTTATCTCCTTCAATTAAACGGTCTGCCCATTGTAGACGTGAAAACACATCCATTCTTTTAAGTATGCGGGCGGTAAGATGACAGAAACCACAGTCCCTATCATAGAATACCGTGTATTTCCTTGTGAAAAAGCGAAATAACAATCCCTTTAAATAATCTATATCCTGTTTTGATAAAAGCAGAATAAGCGCGGCAAACATAATCTCACTAAAAAGTCCAATATTGACTGAGATCAATATCATAAAATGAAATGGTATAAATAATATTAACACCACTCTCCTTAGCCAGGGCTGAAATAGTGGACTTAATATGGCAATGGGTGCACAAATCTCAATCCAAATTGTCATCTGAGTTAGAAATTTTACTGCCCATATTGGAATAATAGATGCAATAAATTCACCTGCAGGAGTTAAAAATGTTTCCAATTGATACATATAATGCAGAGCTGTAAAGTCGTCTACCCACATTGCACCTGTTTTATTTATGTTATTGTAAAAGTATATCATTGCTAACTGTACAATACAGGCAATATAGGCAAAATGGAATATCCGTGTTGATTTATGCTTAAAGGGATGATTTAGATCATTAGAATCATATTCTGGATACTTTTTAATACTTTTTCTAATTGAATCTATACTCCATGAGGTTCCCAAGGGTAAAAACAATGCCCATACCAGATAATTGTTAAAGGCCATATCTCCACCGTTTTCCAGAATAACTGCCGCATTATGAATACTTATAAGACCAACTGCTGTTAGAAACTGGAAAAATCTTGTATAAAAGCCTATAATTAGAAAAATGGCACATATAGCGGTTAAGATAAAAAGCAGTTGTACTTCTGCTGTACTATGGAAATAATCCAGAAGGGTAAAATATTTAACGGAATACTTGCTGGTGACCTGCCGCCTGAAATTTATACCTGCATCTGAATAAAACACCTCAATTATACTATAGCGGCGAAGCACATCCATAAGGCAAATAATACCAAAATAAATGCGAAACAGAGCTAATGTACGGGTATCAACATAAAAGGCGTTTTTAAGTATATTCTTAATATTATGCATCGTCCAAATTTACGATAAAAATGATCATAGTTTATATTGGGGAATTTTATACAATGTACTATTTCAACTGCTTGTTTCTTTTAATATCAATTCTACATTATTCAGGGTAAAAAAAAACCCGGAAGAACCGGGGGTTTTTACAATCAATTTCCTGAATTATCTTATGGATCTAATATGATATTGACCAGTTGAATAATATCCGTAACATCGATACTCCCATCCTTATCAATATCAATCTTGTAAAGATCAAATACTGATGGCTCCGAGTCATTAGATAAAATCGAATTTACTAAATAAATGATGTCCAATATATTGATAGCATTATCTAGATTGGCATCACCTATCAGTAAATTGATATCAAAATTCCAATTACTCTTTCGTACTTTATAACTATGATATGCAATAGGATATGTTATCTCCAGTACAATATTTTTTTCATAATCCACTTCAGTAATAACAGCTCCTTCTCCTGGAATAGTTCCCCAATTGATTAACGTATTTCCATTGGATAAACGCTGTATACTTCCCATTGCGAGAGCTAAATAATTTTCCGGATGAATATATTCCCAAATCATTGTTGCAGTGTGGGTTTCTTCATTAATTTCATATTCTACAGCTCTGCTCACTGGCGAATCATGAGTATTCCCATTATCAAACAGTAGAATATTTCCATTATCCAGCCTTCTTGCATCATGCTGTTTGCTAAACCCTCCAAATGGATCATTCAAGATGGTAAAATCACTCAAGGGCCCTCCCAAGTACCAGATGACCTGTCCATTTAATCGGTTAAATTTTATTACATCATCGCTTCTTCGATCTGATATAAGAATGTTATTATCATAATCGATCTCAATACTGTTCACATGCATCCATGTAAATTCTGGAGCAGATAGATTCAGATGTGTATAATCTGCAATATTCAGGTTATCCCATCCATTCCACTCCATTACAAGCTCATGCTCAGCATTAAATTCTTCTATAACAGGTACACTCCGGATGGTTGCCTGCGGGTTCCCATTTTCTACCAGTTCACTCATATCTACAATTATACTATCATAAGATAAAATAAAATAGCTGCCATCTGAAAGTAACCTGAAATCATGATAATCTGCATTAAGACCATCTGAAGCTGCTAAAGTATCTGTTTCCTGCATAAACCCATTAAGCACCCGCCACTGTTGCAGATCTTTATGAAAATATGTTAATTTGTCACCATCAACTTTCAGACCCATTCCCCTGGAACCGCTATTTATATACCATTTAATTGATAAATCTGTATCAAGTATAGCCATAAAATGATCCTCTCCAGACATTGTATGAATGATGATATCTTCAGGATAGGGATTATTATTTACAACAATCTCAAAATCGGGATAGTCCCGTTCTTGCGATAGTGCTACCGTCATGCAGAAAGCAGGTATGATAAGTAGGCTTTTTATCATGTTCGTTTTATATCGTTTTTCATCCTTTAAATAGATATATACAAATTTACTCTCATATTAACTTCTTTTTTTTAATCTCTATCACAGAGCATACATTGCATAATACAGGGTTACTTGATATAACTATTTCTTAATTATTTAAGAGAAACAAAAAGCCCCCGGCAGAACCAGGGGCTTTTTGTTTCAATCATTTTCCAGAATTTATTTCATTAACATGATTTTCTGGA
>UINC01001451.1_pt1 | contig 12484 bp, 10 predicted proteins | sample 5385821 | NCBI WGS metagenome assembly UINC01 (sample SAMEA4666929, study PRJEB26691) | marine metagenome | isolation source: Pacific Ocean | place: Pacific Ocean | collected 2011-10-13 | reverse complement strand
GGCTACCTAGCACGAATCTGCCCGGAAAAAGGCCTGCACAAGCTAGTCGAAGCATTCGCGCTGCTTTCCGAGAGAGTCGGCAAGAAAGACCTACGGTTGCATGTCGCGGGCTACCTGGGCAAACGCGACGAAACTTACTTCCAGGACATCAAGGGGCAGATTGATGAGCTCGGCCTGACTGAAGTTTTCGACTACGCTGGTGAGGTAAATCGTGACGAAAAGATCGACTTCTTGCAGACCGTCGATGTGTTGTCCGTACCGACAACTTATAGCGACCCCAAAGGTCTCTTCGTCCTTGAAGCACTCGCCAACGGTACCCCGGTCGTGCAGCCAGCTCATGGCTCGTTCCCCGAGATGATCGCGGCAACTGGGGGCGGCCTGCTATTCGAACCGGGATCAACCGAGTCGCTCGCAGACAAACTCGAGCAACTCATGCGTGCGCCACAAAATCTCTACGAGCTTGGCAGGCGTGGGGCGGATGCGGTGCATAAGAGATTTTCCGACACCGCCATGGCCGACGCGACCTTGGGCGTTTATCGTAAGTGGCTACAGGAGCCACGGGGCGATGCTAATGGGCCCGTCGCCACGGTAAAGGGTGAGGCAATCTAATGGAAAGATTCACGTATCAGCGACGCATCGAGTACTCCGACACGGATATGGGCGGGATAGTCCACTTCTCGCGTTTCTTCGTGTTCATGGAAACCGCCGAGCACGAGTTTCTCCGTGCTCTCGGCACCAGCATCGATCGCACCGTCGACGGTGTTCGAATCAGCTGGCCACGGGCCTCAGCAACCTGCGACTTCAAATCACCGGCACGCTTCGGCGATGTTCTCCACATCCACGTACGGATTGTGCGCCGCGGGGTGAAGTCGCTGACATATGGCTTCGAATTTTGGCGCGAGGATACACTCCTGGCTCAAGGCAAGACGACTTCGGTGTGTTGCGCCATGCACCCGGACCGGAGCCCCGAACCGATCGAGATCCCCGACTGGTTCGCCCAAGCCATAGCAAGCGACGCATGAACACCGGCGGCTTGCACCTCAACGAGGTTACACGCGTATACGAGGATAATGCGGGGCGGGTCGAAGTTCTGCGTGGCATCTCACTAACAATGCAGCCCGGCAATTCGCTCGCCATTACAGGCCCTTCCGGCTCCGGCAAGAGCACCCTATTGCACGTCATCGGAACGCTCGACCAACCAAGCTCGGGAGCGGTCTCAATCCTGGGCACGGACCCCTTCGCAATGTCAGAACCCGATCTTGCTCGATTCCGCAATGAGAACATCGGCTTCGTTTTCCAGGACCACCACTTGTTGCCGCAGTACTCGGTGCTCGAAAACACATTGATCCCAACCCTTGCCTTTCCGGGAGACAACAACCTCCGCGATCGCGCCACCGAGCTACTTGAGCATGTCGGTCTCTCCCACCGCCTTGATCACCATCCAGCACAGTTGTCTGGTGGTGAACGCCAACGGGTGGCGATTGCCCGTGCTCTAATAAAGCAACCTGGGCTTCTTCTATGCGATGAGCCCACTGGGAACTTAGACGTCGAAACAGCCTCGTCCGTCGCCAAGTTGATCTCAGGGCTACACGTGCGCGCAAACAATATGCTCATCGTTGTAACCCATAGCATGGAACTGGCTGGCCAATTTTCACAGCATGTCGAACTCCGTGATGGGTTATGCAAGGACGCACGCGCGTGAGCGCCACTGAGAACCTAGGCAAGTCATGTTGCGCGGTCTAGCTCACTTCTGGAAACTCAATCTCGCAGTGTTGCTTGCAACAGCAGTCAACACCGCGGTCCTCACCGGCGCCTTGATTGTTGGTGATTCGGTGCGAGGCAGCTTACGCGACATGACGCTCGACCGCCTCGGCAACATAGAGCTGGCACTAGTCGTAGAGCGATTCTTCCCACAGAGCCTTGCCGACCGTCTAAAAGAGTCGGACGGTTTCGCTTCTCTGCACAGCGGCGCCGCTCCCGTGATTTTACTCCCGGGTACCGCTGTTCAAATTGAAACCGGAACGCGTGCCTCTAAGGTAAACGTTCTTGGCATTGACGAACGATTCAGCACCATGTTCGATGGCGATCCGCTCGTTTTTGACAAAGCGACCGGGCAACTCTTCCCATCGGCAATCATCAACGAAACGTTACATCGCCAACTCGGGGCCGACGTCGGCGACGCGATTCTGTTAAGTTTCCGGACCCGCGACAACATTCCCGATGACACCCTGCTTGGGAATAAGGAAAACAGCGAAGCATTCGGGACCATCCGGGCGACGATTGTCAGGATAGTCCCAGATGCTGGGATCGGGCGATTCGGCCTGGCACAGCACCAAGCTTTTCCGTCGAACGCCTACGTCGAGCTCGATGACCTGCAACGGGCGATCGACCAGGAGGGTAACGTCAACGCTGTTCTAGTCGGACAGAACCCGTCAGCAACAACCACTGCTCCGGGGCAGACAGAATCCACGACAACCATAGGACATCTACTCCGCGGTGTCTTGAATCTTGAGGATCTTGGCCTCCTCATCGAACAACATGACGGCGTCGAGCTGGTCGAGAGTAACGAGTACGTGCTGCGACCCTTAACGCTGGCTGCGGTCGAAGAAACCGCCAAAGAGGTCGGCGCCTCGGTCACCCGCGTTACCAGTTATCTGGCGACCGCGATGGAGGTCGGCGGGCGTTCAGTCCCCTACTCAACCATCTCGGCACTCGCTGGAGTGTCCGCCGACCTTACATCTCTGGTACTTACATCAGGAGAGCCGGCTCCTATACCGACTGGCAACGAGATCCTCATCAACGAATGGGTCGCCAACGACATCAAAGCGGGTGCCGGAGACACCTTGCGAATGGAGTACTACGTCGTCGGACCCTATGAAGAGCTCGAGCTCGAGACAACGGACTTCGTCGTTGCTGGCGTCGTCGCGATGAGTGGCCTCGGCAACGACCGACGTCTAACCCCTGACTACCCAGGCATCGAGGACACCGAAAATATCGCTGATTGGGATCCCCCATTCCCCGTCGACCTACGCCGCATTCGTACCGTGGACGAGGACTACTGGGACGAGTATGCCGCCACACCGAAGGCCTTTGTCAGCGAAGGAAAGGCCAACGAACTGTGGAGCACACGGTACGGTGTTATCACGTCGGTTCGGATGACACCTCCGGACGCCGTCCAGATCGACGAGTTCGACACCTTGTTCGAGACGGCGATGCTCGCTCGATTAAACCTCTCGCAGTTCGGGATGCGCTTTCTTGAGGTTCGGGCCGACGGTTTGCAAGCCGCCACCGGGGCAACCGATTTCAGCGGCCTGTTCATCGCCTTTAGCTTTTTCCTCATCGCTTCCGCAACGATGCTCGCTGGCCTTCTTTTCAGCCTTGGGGTTGAAACTCGCACTGAGGAAATTGGCCTGTTGTTGTCGGTGGGCTATACCCTCAAGCACGTCCATCGCCGGTTGCTGGCGGAAGGCAGCATCGTAGCCACCATCGGCGCGCTCGTTGGCCTAGTTGCCAGCGTCGGCTATGCGGCGCTCATGATGCTCGGGTTGCGAACTCTGTGGCTGCCAGCGGTCGGCACATCAATGCTGACACTCCACGTCGTGCCGATAAGCCTTGCGACAGGTTGGCTGATCTCAATGATCGTCGTGCTCAGCGTAATCTGGTTCACGGTTCAGCGGCTTGGCAAGATTCCAGCGGCATTGCTTCTGAGAGGCTCCGTCCATCGGCGCATCGGTTCCTCCGCATCTCGACGCCGACTGCGCCGAAGCTTTGCAGCAATCAGTGCGGGGTTCGCGAGTGTCATGCTAGTTCTCGCTTTCGCTACCGGCAGGGCGATGGACCCGATGGTCTTCGGAACAATCGGCGTTCCTTTCCTGGCGGCCGGCCTTGCCTTGTTTTCCGACTGGTGTCGCGGTTCGCACGGCCACCTTGGGCCGTCGGGAACCATGGCCTTCTTTGGCATGGCAACCCGCAACAGTGCCTGGAACCCCGGGCGCAGCATTCTCTGTGTGGCGCTGGTTGCGTTCGCATCGTTCGTGATCGTCACGGTGGCTGCAAACCACCGAGACCCAACACGTGAGTCCCAAACAATGAACTCGGGAACCGGAGGCTTTGCTCTATACGCCACTTCCGAGATTCCACTCCATGAAGACCTAAATTCACCGGATGCCCGCTTCGACCTCGGCTTCTCCCGCGACGACGAGAACCTGCTTAGAGGCACACGAATCTTTCCCCTGCGCGCCGTTCCCGGAGATGACGCCAGTTGTTTGAATCTCTACCGACCACAAAATCCCCGCTTGCTTGGCGCCAGCCCCGAATTGGTGGAGCGAGGAGGCTTCAGCTTCGCGACTATTCTTTCGCCATCAAGCCTAGATTCTGAGGTGGAGAACCAAGATCCGGACAACCCTTGGGCGCTGCTTTATCAGGATCTCGGCCCCAACATTGTCCCGGTGCTCGGCGACGCCAACTCGGTGCAGTGGATCCTCCATCTCAGCCTCGGCGACGAACTGATTGTCGAGAACGAATACGGTCAACCGCTTCATCTGCGGATCGTCGCCACTTTTGCCGAGAGCGTCTTCCGCAGCGAGCTGTTGATTTCCGAAGCAAACCTGCTGACACATTTCCCTAGCCAGAGCGGATACTCGACGTTCCTCCTCGATCTGGCTGGGTTCCCCCTAGACACGAATGACGGGGCCGCCGGAACAAGCATCCCCACCCAAGCCGACGCCGTCGCCACGACTCTTGAGCGTACCCTCGGGCCTTATGGATTCGACGCCGAACGAACGGATCAGCTACTAGCAGACTTTCTGGTTGTGCAGAATACCTACTTGGCAACGTTCCAACTTCTAGGCGGTCTCGGGCTCTTGCTCGGCACCGTGGGTCTCACGGTAGTGCTCATTCGCAACGTCATCGAACGCCGTGCCGAGCTGGCAACGTTGCGCGCCTTCGGGTTCCGCCGCAACGCACTGACCCGAATGGTGTTGATCGAAAATGCTTTTCTGCTGGCGGTCGGCACCACTATTGGCAGCATGTCTTCGCTAATCGCTGTCGCGCCACGGTTCGCCGGCGGAGCCTTAGACTTACCATGGAATTCGCTTGGGCTGATCCTGGCCGCTGTCTTTGTCGTCGGCATGGTATCAAGTACATTGGCGGTCGCTGGCGCCTTACACGTACCTTTGCTTCCAGTTCTCAAGGGGGATCAATAGTGCTAGCTCCTAGTTGGCTCCAGCAAACCATGAAGTTTGTCAGTTTCGAATAGTGAAATTGAACCGCGCCTCGGACTCCTTCTCATCTGAAACAACTACACGGAGCGCCTGCCGGCCCAAAAGCTCGTGCCAAGCTTCAAGCACATATACGCCGGGGGGAACCCCGTCGATCATGAAACGTCCATTTTCTCCGGTGACTGCGAAAAATGCGTGAGGTACAACGCCAATGTACGCCTGGGTCCACGGATGAACATTGCAGCGCACAGGAATCATGACCTCTGGGCTGGCAAAGACGCGTTCGATGTTCATCCCGGGCTGCGGAAGGGCAATATTGAATGATGGATTATTGGTAGCCACCAAGTGCACAGTGTGCAGTGTGGGGTCGGAGTTCACGATTCGGATCAAAGCACCGGCCTGCATGCCAAGCACATGTGGCTGGTACACGCAGCCGACCTTGTCGAGGGTGACGGGCTCAGGCTCACCAACCGGCAGGCTTCCAGTGATGGCCTCACGAATGTAGATGAAGGCCCAACGAAGCATGCCATTGTTGTTAACCACGAGACGTTTCGAAGGGATGGTTTCGCTGCTATGTACTGCAATGCAGAAAGCATCCTGGGCCATCGAAAAAACGGTCGGGGCCGGAGGATAACCTTCGTAGCGAACTTCCCCCGTAATCGAGCCGGCACCCGATCCAAAGAGCGAACTATCAATCGGCTCTTGCGTAAAGGCAATCGCAGGCAACATCCACGCAAACACCAAGATCGTAGCGACGGTTGTCAAGATGAACCAGACGTTCAAGTGTCTCATGGCCTCGAGAAAGAACTTCTACCAACCATCGAAAAGGCCACCATCGAACCATTCCCATAGCAGGTAGAAAATGATCTGGGTCGGCCGGCCTTCTGTGCGGTTGACCGGGAGCCGAACACCAACGTTAGCCATAATATGTTGGCGAGTATTCAGGGTAACTTGAACTTGTGGCAACACGTCAAACAGGTTCACAGTGGCCTCTTCTTCGAACTCGCTAACACCCAAGAGTTCGACCATAGGCGAAAATGAGCGTCCCCAAGGTCCGGCGCTAAGGGTCGTTCCAAACACGCCACGCCAAAATAACTCACGGTCCGCCTTGTCGGCATCGGTGGGCAGCTCAAAGCCAATCTGCACGTGGGCAAAACTGTTCCGCGGCAGAGCAAAGCCAGCCGAAACGAACGGTTCAAACACAAATGTCCCTTTCCCAAGTTCTTTATCTTCATTACCGCTTGGCAATGTAGCGGATAGGCCGCCGCTGAAGATCGTGCCGTTGTTGACACTGTGGGCAAAGACTCGCTTGTAGCCAACTTCGATATCACCGACGCCACCGAGCCAAGACCCTTGCCCGTTGTTCTGGCGAAAACCGACTGGAACTGCAACCTCGAACTGTCCCGTTGGACCGACTCGTTGCTCGTATAAGAATCTGCCACGCAGATCGTCAGCGTTGCCTCCCAAAGTAAAGACGGACTCGTCCTCGGGATAAGCCTTCTCGGTGATAATTGCCCGGGGGAAATTCAGCTCACCACGAGGCCAGCGATTATCAGTACAGAAGGTCCGTAGATAGCCAACGACCTGACGGATCTGTTCGTCGGTGAATGCCTCTCCAAACGCCGGCATGTTGTTCGCGAAGCCACGGACCGGCCCGCCCTGATGGGTAACGATGAACCAGTCGGCGTCGGGCTCGCGGGTGGCAAAACTACAGTCGGTGAGGTCCGGCAGCGGCACGTCGAACCCCACGGTGCTGAGGTCAACACCACGCCCGTCGTCACCGTGGCAGTATTGGCACCCGGCTTCGTAGAGCCCCTTTCGGGTACTAAGGTCAGGCATTTGCTGGCTTGAGTGCCAGGCTGAAGACATTCCCGCCGTGGTGAACAGGAACGTTCCGCCCGCCGCTATGATCGCGGGGATCGCAATCCGGCCTAAAAGGCTGCGACCTGGAATCCTTAGCGCCCGGATCTCACCCATTCCAATTAAGTCTCCACGCTTTACCGGTCCTTCGCGAAGCTGAAGTTGGCGATCGCCGACGCTCCAGCTTCCACCTTCATACTCATGGTCCGGGTTCCCAACGTCTCGTGCCAGGCCTTGAGAACATAATCACCAGTGGGCAGCCCACTGATGTCGAAGGCTCCGTCTTTGCCCGTAACGGCGAAGTAGGGGTGCGGCAAGACTCCTATATAAGCTCGCATCCAGGAATGAACGTCGCATTTGACCGGGATCATGACCTCGGGGTTAGCAAAGGACCGTTCGATCGACATGCCGGGGATCGGCTGGGCCACGTTAAAGGAAGGGTTGTTGGTTGCTTGAACGTTGACGTTGTGCAGCGTCGTATCAGAGTTGGTTATCTTGATCGTGGCGCCCGTCTGCACGCCGAGGACACGCGGCTGGTAGACGCATGCAACCTGATTAAGTTCGACGGGTTGCGCTATTGGCACCGACGCACCTATCGCGTCTGAGTCATGAATGTAAACGAAAACCCCCCGTAAGGTGCCATTGGCGTTAACCACCAAATTCTCGACTGTGACAGTCTCACCTTGGTGTGCAATCAGGCAAAAGGGGTCGGCAACCATCTGGAGAATCGCCGAGTCCGGCTGGATACCGACAAAACGAACCACTCCCGATATCGAACCGGTTGCTTGTACCGAGGTCTGTCGCTCAGCGGAAGCATATGCCGAAGATCCCCCCGCTCCTGTAAACCAGAACGTCAACAGCGTCACCGCTAGGACGATAGCTACTGTGAACCTTCTGGTGGTCAAAATCGACCCCCAACGCACCTCTTTCAGCATCATCTCATCCAAAGATCGTGTATCGTGAAGACACTTTCACTGGGATCCTAACAGGGTCGGCATGGTCCCTGTGGGCTCTCCTGAGTTATTCGTTCCCGAATAGCATTCGCAGCCCATGAACCTTTCCGAATTCGATCGCTCCTGTCTTGCTGGGGACCTGGGTAAAGCATCGCAATTTGCGATGTCAATTCTCATGCGCATTGGCGAAATCCAGAGCGCTGCAGAAATGATTGACATCACCCGCGCCCACATCGACAGCACGCTCTTCCAAGGTGACGCGACGCTTGAGTTTGCCGAGAAGCTCGCCCACATGGGTGCCAAGGTGGTAGTTCCTACCACTCTCAACGTCAGCGGCGTTGACGAGAATGGCTGGCAAGACTGGGCGGTCCCCGCAGAGTGGGCAGAGAAGGCACATCGCCAGATGCTCGCCTACCAGAGCATGGGTACCGAGGCCACTTGGACCTGTGCTCCGTATCAGGTGTCTGAGAAGCCATCGTTTGGTGAGCAAATAGCTTGGGGCGAATCAAACGCGGTCGCCTTTGCTAATTCGGTACTTGGGGCACGGACCATCCAGTATCCGGACCTCCTCGACGTTTGCGCCGCTATCACCGGGCGGGTACCGGCTGTTGGCCTGCACCTAAATGAGAACCGGGCCGGCGAGATACTGCTCAAGCTAATTGACATCCCCGAGGATCTGCAAATTGATGATTTGTTTGCGCCAGTCCTCGGCCACCTGCTTGGCACAATCGCCGACGATCGCGTGCCAGTTGTCGAGGGCCTCACGGTTGAGCTGGCCGAGGACCAACTTAAGGCCATCTGTGCTGGTGGCGCCAGTTCTGGTGCCGTGCACTTGTTTCATATCGTGGGACAAACACCAGAGGCGCTAACCCGTGCTGAAGCGTTCCAAGGCAACGAACCCACCGACGTACATGACATAAACCTCCGTGACCTTCGCCATATTCGCTCAGAGCTCGATAGTTCCCAGGGCAAGGCACTGGACATGGTGGTTCTCGGCAGCCCGCATTTTTCTCTCGCTGAGTTCCGCAAGCTCAAGCCCATGCTTGAAGGGCAACAATGCCATACCGACGTCGATTTTCTAGTGACGTCGAGCCGCGCGATGGTAAAGCTAGCGAGGGATTCCGGGCTACTCGACACACTTGAGGCTTTCGGCGGCAAAGTGACTGTAGATACCTGCATTCTTACTACCCCGATGTTATTCCCGGAGACTCGGCGTTTAATGACAAACTCAGCGAAATATGCCTATTACTCGCCCGGGCTACTCGACGCCGAGGTAGCCTTTGGGAGCATGGCTGACTGCGTCCGTTCAGCCATCAGCGGCAGGGTGAGAATGAACAACTCGCTCTGGGACAGTTAGGCATGGGCGATTTCATCCAGGGAAAGACGCTGGTCGAAGGTGAAGCCACCGGTCCGGTGTTGTGGAGCGACAAGCCCCTAAGTTTCTGGGGCGGCTACGACCAGAATACCGGCGAGATTATCGACCGTCGCCACCCTCTCGCTGGTCATGTCGGAGCTGGTCGAATTATCGCGATACCCCATACAAAGGGATCAAGCACCACAACCGCCGTGCTGCTTGAGGCGGTGCGTCGGGGGAAATCACCAGCCGCCATCATCACGACGGGCGTGGCATCATTTCTCGCTCTAGCTTCGATCGTCGCCAACGAGCTATACGACACCAACTTCCCAGTTTTGATGGTCGCCGAAGACGATTTCAACAAACTTGAGTTGGCCGATTGGCTGGCGATTAGTCACGATGGCGTCATCGAGATTGGCGCCAACCCCCAGCCTAACTCCCCTTCCTAGCTCTATCGGTTCTCTGGAAAAGAAGACTGGGGAACACTACCGATTGACTAAGAGTCCCGCCCGCGTAGCCCACCTGTTGTAGATCCGGCCCCTCAGTGGCAAGCTTAGTTTTCCATCTACGTAGCCGTACTATTCACTTCTCTGTCAGTAAGGGGACTCCAGTGAAAGCCTTTCACGCATTTGCCACTTTTGTACTCGTATCGATGCTCGTCGCCCCCGTGATCGCCCACCAGCAAGATGCGCAGGCAACAGAAATTGTTATCACGCCAGAGTCTCTGACTCTCGAAGTCGGCGATACCACCGAGGTCTCCGCTGTCGTCAAAGATGCTGACGGCAATGTGGTTGAGGGTGCCACAGTGGTTTTCCTCTCAACGGCACGTCGGGCGTTGGGGGTTACTCCAACCGGGCAAGTCGAGGCTTATCGACCAGGCGAGTTTCAGATCATGGCACGTGTACCAATGGACCCAAATGAGACGGGCCGGCGTGCCCCGGCACGAGTGCAAGCGATGATCCCCGTCGTCGTGGCGGCCCCACCGATCACCGGGATCGAGTTCGACGCCACCCCGTCCCGCTTCTACGCCGGAACAAACTTTCGCCCTGAGGTCACTTTAACCGATCGCTCCGGAGCCAACCGAACCGACGTCGCCGTAATGTTCCAGAGCACCAACACAACAGTTGCCCAGGTGACGGCGCTGGGCCGCATCAGCTTGCTTGCTTCGGGTGAAGCAACAATCACAGCGAGGGCAGAAGCAACTTCGATCAGCTTGCCGATGAGCGTCGAAGAGAACCCAACTGTGCATATCGAGATGAATCCACAGACAAACAAGGCGCGTACTGGTGATGTCGTGCACATAAACGCGCGCGCACTCAACGCCGATGGCAATGAAGTAGAAGGGATTCCAATTCAGTATTCGTTTCAGGCTCGCACAGTCGACTACAACCTAGGAGAGGCCTCGTCAGGCCTGATCACCGATGATGGCCGCTTTGTCGCTGATGTCGCGGGCGAATACGTCATTATCGCCAACGCTGGCGATCAAGTAAGTATGACCACGTTGGAGATCGAACCCCGCAACATGGCGAGGGAGATCGAACTTGTGGGCCATGGCGCGGTGCGCGACCGTGCCACATCGGACCTGTGGATCTGGGAGGGTGTCGACGGCAAAGACTACGCCATCACCGGCACCTGGGGCGCCGAGGGTCACGCCTACATCTGGGACGTGACGGACCCAAGCAACATGGTAATCATCGATGCCATTCACGTCGATGCACGAACAGTCAACGATGTGAAGGTCTCCGAGGACGGTCGCATTGCTGTGATTAGTCGCGAGGGCGCCAGCAACCGGCGCAATGGCCTAGTCATTCTAGATGTTTCTGATCTGGCGAGTGGAGGCGCGCGCATCCTGGCGACATTCGACGACCAGCTAACCGGTGGTGTCCACAACCTTTACATTAACCAGAATCACATTTACGCGTTGAGCGCTGGAAGTCGCTACGACATCATCAACATCGAGGACCCAACCAACCCATACCGGGTCGGCCGCTACCAGCACGACAGCCCAGGATCCTCAATTCATGACGTTTGGGTGGCCAACGGCATCGCCTTTTCATCGAACTGGTCCGATGGTGTGGTCGCTGTTGACGTTGGCGGCGGAGGCCAGGGCGGCTCCCCGAACAACCCCGTGCTTCTAGGAAGTTACGCTTACCCGAGCGGCTGGAACCATGCCGCTTTCCCGTATTGGAGTGAGTCGGCCGGGAAGTTCTATATGTTCGCTGGTGATGAGGCAGGCCGACGAGGAAATACGCCGGGTTACGAGGGCGAAGCTGAGCGAATGAATGGCTGGATCCATGTCATCGAGTGGGACGAATGGGGCGAACCTCATGAGGTAGCCCGTTACGAGGTACCCGAGGTCGGCACCCATAACCTGTGGGTTGAGGACGACATTATGTACGTCGCCTATTATCAGGGCGGCCTGCGCGTCGTCGACGTGTCCGGTGAGTTGCTCGGCGACCTTTACCGCCAGGGGCGCGAAATCGGCTACTTTCTTGCTTACGACCCTAAGGGCTTCCTTCCGAACTCTCCGTTCGCCTGGGGTCCACAACCGTTTAAAGGCAATATCTTCTTCTCCGATCTCAACTCGGGCCTATGGGCGGTAAAGGTCCGCGAAGAGGACCCGCAATGAAAAAGGCGCCGATCGTCGCGCTCGTCGCCATCACCGGAACGCTGCTTGCCGTGGTGCCAGCGATTCCGCAGGCACAGGGCACTTATACGTTCTACGTCGCCGCTGAATCAGATGATGTTGTCGAGAAGATCGCCTTCGGCCCCGGAGGCCTGAGCTTAATCAAGAGCATCGAGGTCGGCTCCTGGCCAACTGAAATCGAAGGGCCTCACGGACTCGGGATCTCACCCAACGGCGAGTTTTGGTACCTGTCGCTGGCACATGGTCAACCGGGTCCCCACGGCAACATCGTCAAGTACAGCACTGAGGACGACGCCTGGCTCGGCGAGGTCGCGGTCGGCATGTTCCCTGCGACGCTGGCGGTGTCGCCGAGCATCGGCTTACTCTACGTCGCTAACTTCAACCTCCACGGCCTTCCGGAACCCAGCTCGATCTCTGTCGTTGACCCCGAAAGCATGACCGAGGTCGGCCA
>UINC01001874.1_pt1 | contig 12486 bp, 14 predicted proteins | sample 5385821 | NCBI WGS metagenome assembly UINC01 (sample SAMEA4666929, study PRJEB26691) | marine metagenome | isolation source: Pacific Ocean | place: Pacific Ocean | collected 2011-10-13 | reverse complement strand
CTTTCGACCCACTGCCTGAGCTTGTTCAGGCAGAGTACGATGCTCTGCGCTTTGCCTACGAATGGGAATTTACTGTGGGATCAGCCAAAAAACGTCCAGGTTCTTAGGATTGTAATTCTAACGGTAATGAAAAATAGTACTTAAGAGATGGCAGCGACGCTCTCGCTATGCTGAGATAAAATAGCCAGATTACAAAGTAGGAAAAGGACAATATGCAGAACCTACAAGACCATCTTCTCATTGCCATGCCAGCTATGGGAGATCCAAATTTCAACGAGACGGTTACCTATATTTTTGAGCATACTGAAAAAAATGGTGCGCTGGGTATCATTATCAACCGCCCCTTAGAAATGGAGCTGGGCGAGATATTTGGCCAATTTACACTTAGTACAGCGGAACATAGTCAGAGCCAAAAACCAGTGTTGAACGGGGGACCAGTTCACCGTGACCGTGGTTTTGTAATTCATAATTCTGCAGAACACTATGATTCCACCTTAGAAACCTCAGTTGGGCTCAAGCTCACTACATCTCAAGACATATTAAGTTCGATGGCCGGCGGAAGAGGTCCACATGTGGCTCTTGTTGCCTTGGGTTGTGCGGGCTGGGAGGCTGGGCAACTTGAAGCCGAACTTTTGACCAACACTTGGCTCAGTGTACCCGCTGACTTAGCTATAGTTTTTGAGACACCTTTTGATCTTCGTTGGACCGCCGCAGTTGGTCTCCTGGGAGTCGATATTAATCGGCTAAGTAGCTATGCTGGACGTGCCTGATTTTCTAATCGATAAAAGCCGTGAACGACGGTCAAAGTAAAGAAATTTTACTGGCCTTCGATTTTGGCCTTGCCCGCATTGGTATAGCAACCGCCAATCTTCGTACCAAAACGGCCTCTCCTCTTACGACTCTTAAAAACGGCCGTATGTTGCCCTGGGCCGACTTAGACCACCTAATCGACCAATGGGCCCCTAGTCAACTGGTAGTTGGCCTACCCAGCACCCGGCAGGAAACCCCTTTTTCGAGCAGCGCTAAAGCGTTTGCACAATCCATTCACGAGAAATATCAATTGCCGGTAGCAATTATTGATGAGTCGCTTACCTCTCGTGCAGCTTCTGCCGAGCTCCGAGAAGCTCGTCACTTAGGTTTTTTGCCCCGTCGGATCAAGAAAAATCAAATTGACAGCTGGGCAGCCTGTTTGATCGCCCGGCAATGGATGAGCGAACAGGTAGACAAATGTAAAACGGTGGTCCCTTGAATAGAAACACTATATTCCTAGAAGACGCTGAAATTGTGTCTCAAAATTCATTTTCTGGGAACCAATTTATACTTCGTGTTCACTCACCCCGCTGTGCAGCACAGGCTAAACCGGGTAGCTTTGCCCACATTACCTGTGACACGGATTTTCCAATGCGGCGCCCTCTTTCCATCATGAGGGCGAATACTACTCAAGGCTGGCTGGAATTCCTCTATAAACCTGTGGGACAAGGATTAGCCAAACTCTCGAAGCACAGCAAAGGTTACAGCATCAGCGTTCTGGGGCCTATCGGAAACGGTTTTGATTTAGATGTAAACAAACCGAATGTTCTCGCTATCGGCGGTGGAGTTGGCATTCCACCAATGGTATTTTTAAGTGAACGGTATCGACTGGATGATCGTTTCCGACTACTCGTCTTAATGGGATCTAGGGTACCCTTTCCCTTTGAGTTAACTACCGGAAAAAGACTCGAGGAATTTCCCTCATCGGCTAAATCATCACTTTCATTGATGGAGAGTTGGGGCGTAGTCTCTCGGCTTGCTAGTGAGGCTAAATATCCCGGCTGTTTCCAAGGATTTGTCACGGAACTAGCTGATCATTGGTTAAAAAAACAATCCCCTAAACAAATAGCCAAAGTGCAGATCGTAGGTTGCGGCCCCAGCGCAATGCTGAAGGCAACGGCTGAACTAGCTAGAGCCTATAAAATACCTTGCCAGATCGCCTTGGAAGAGTTCATGGCTTGCGGGGTTGGTGGATGTGCCGGCTGCACGGTGCTCGTCGAGACTGACAACGGCCCAGCAATGAAAAGAGTTTGCGTAGATGGCCCCGTTTTTGACGCCCATCAAGTGTACCCCACCTAGAAACCAAAAAAACTGGATCGCAACGAATAAATAACAACAAATAGATTTTCAAAAAAATTTTATTTTCTTGAAAAAAACGAAACCAGCATGACGCGAATCAATATATCTACTCTATCGAAAATTTTAAATAGCGTCTGCCAACGGCTCTTATGCGAATAAAAAAATGATTCGACTCGAAGACCGTTTTGATGAAGTCCGAGACGAAGTCCGGTCATCTTTATTGGCGGCAGGGCGCAGCTTGGAAGACACAAAAATTCTCGCGGTAAGTAAACAGCAGCCAACCACCGCTATTAAAACTCTTTTCAAGGCAGGCCAAAAAGATTTTGGCGAAAATTATGCTCAAGATGCTATTGAAAAGATGGAAAGACTAAAACAATACAATCTACGTTGGCATTTCATAGGCCAGGTTCAATCCAACAAAACAAGAATCATTGCTGAACGCTTTCAATGGGTCCATACCATTGATCGTATAAAAATTGCGGCTCGACTCAACAGGCAACGCCCAGCAAATGCATCACCTCTAAAGGTCTGTATACAAGTGAATCAGTCTGGGTATCATGATAAAAGTGGTGTGGATGAATCCAAAATCAGCGAATTAGCCCATGCAATAATGGAAATGCCTGCTCTAAAGCTCCGGGGCTTAATGACGCTGCCACCGGTGAGTTCGACCACAGAAGATAAGGCTTTATTTTTTGAACGCCTGAAAATAATAAAACAGCGGCTGGTGCAAGATGGTATTTTTTTGGATACGCTATCAATGGGAATGTCAGCGGATATGAAAGTAGCCATCGCACACGGGTCTACAATCGTCAGGGTTGGCACAGCAATTTTTGGGCCACGCTCTAGAAAAAAAATTTAGGGCAAGGGACGCAGAGAACAACTCATGCTATCTTTAGATACAATTGAATTAACGATTTAAATTTTTTATACATGCAAAGTGCCCTGTTTTTCCTACTGAAAACGCTGACGGATTTTTGCATCCTAGGTTTTCTATTAAGATTTTTGCTCCATTGGGTGAGAGCAGATTTATACAATCCACTGTCACAGTTCATCCTTCGGTTTACTAATCCGTTGGTACTGCCTGTAAGGCGCATTCTATCCTCCAGAAATACAATTGACGTCCCCACATTTACGGTGCTCGTTAGCCTAGAAATTTTTTCTACCTGGTTGCTATTGACTGTAAGCAGCCTTGATTTTGGCTTTAGCCGTTTTATGGTTCTCGTTTTAATGCGCCTGATACTACTGACTCTGACATTCTATACGTTCAGTATTTTCATTTATGTCCTCTCCAGTTGGATAAGCCAGTCTGGCTATAGTCCAATTACCCGTATCCTTTTTGATCTCAATGAGCCAATCCTTAAACCATTTAGGCGTATCCTTCCACCTATGGGAGGCATCGATTTCTCTCCGCTTGTCGCGCTTCTTCTTATCCAAACATTGAAAATCGCAATCCAGTCGAGCGGTAACTTTTCGCGTTATCTACTATAACTACTGATACTTAACCCGATTACGGATTTTGATCAAATCTCTTTGAGAAACATAGAGTAAACTGGAGACCTTACGCACAAGATGGTCTTCGTGTTTATCAAGATTTTGATCAGCCAACGCTACTTTCCACAGCATCTCCACAATACTATGCTTCTCATCAATAGTTAGATTTTCATGCAAAAAACGCGTGAAGCCCTGTAATGAAATCGCCTGATCAGCCTCAGATGCAGCTTCTTCCAATAAAAGCGTGGCTTCCTCATTTGACATATTAAAAAATTCTTTCAGCAAATGAAAAATCACCTCATTTTCTGTTAAATCTTCACGATAATCAGCCCGCATGACTTCAACCAGCAAGGTCGCCGTAGATAATTGTAGAACGTGCTTGCGTTGGTCAGAATCCTGGCCCAGCGTGTCATCTAATTTCTTGTGCAATAAATTCTTTAAGGACTTTAACATCATCACTTCTCATCTTTAGGTCAGTTTGGATCACAAAATCATAAACTTGTCTGCATTACATATCAGGCTCAGCAATTATTACTGCTAGTCAGGATCAAAATTTAAGGAGGAAGAATTAATACAGTAGCGTAGACCAGAGGGCTGCGGACCATCGTTAAATACATGTCCCAAATGGGCGTTACATTTGGCGCAAACAACCTCCTCTCGAACCCTGCCCAGGCTTTTATCTTCGCACGTGGAGACGGCCTCTGTCGTTGTAGGCTGCCAAAAGCTGGGCCAGCCTGTGCCAGAATCATACTTTTGTTTTGAGGAAAATAAATCTGAGCTACAGCAAATACAAACGTAACTGCCGGGCTCCTTGTGACTGTAGTAATTACCTGTAAAAGGTTGTTCCGTGCCCGCCTCTTGGGTCACGTGATACTGCTGCTGTGTTAACTTTTTGCTTAGCGTCTCTTGAAAAGCATCCTTTTTTTTGTCCATTTAGTATCTCCTGAAATTGCCCAAGTGTTATCGTAAGGCCTTAATGGATGGAATCATAGATTTTCAATCAATTTCAAAACGCTATAATAATACTGCGGTTTTCGAGAGCCTGTCCCTCGAATTAAAGCCGGGCATAGTCACAGGCGTTGTAGGCGAGAGCGGCAGCGGAAAGTCCACCCTGCTACAGCTAATTAATGGTCTAGTTCGGCCCGATTTCGGCCTGATTAAAGTCTTCGGGCAGCCCATTCCAAGCGAAAACTTACCGATTTTCAGGCGTCGGATCGGCTATGCCGTCCAAGGAACGGGGCTGTTTCCCCATTTACGCGCAGAACGGAATATCGGATTAATGGGAGAAATTGAAGGATGGAACCCAGAGAAAACGGAATCTCGGATAGAACAGTTGATGTTGCTCATGGGGCTAAATCTCCGGCTCAGAACCCGATATCCTCATCAGCTTTCTGGGGGCCAACAACAAAGAGTAGGCATCTGTCGCGCCATGTTACTAAAACCTGAGATTCTGCTCCTTGATGAGCCATTTTCGGGAGCGGACCCACTCACTCGAGTCGCCATCCATGAACGCTTTCTAGACCTCATGGTGGCTGAACCAGCAACAGTTGTCCTCGTCACTCATGACATGCAAGAGGCACTCCGTCTCGCTTCTGAACTTGTAATTATTCGCGAAGGAAGAGTGCTGCAAATGGGATCCGCAAAAGAAATCGTAAACAACCCAAATGATGAATACGTGGAAAAACTATTAGGGAACACCACCCATGCCCCTTAAACGAATGTTTTTCGTCATGCTAGTAGCCCTTCTTGCTACATCAAAGGCCGTCGCGCAGCCAGACGTAATTAATGTAGGAAGCAAAACATTTACAGAGAGCTACGTACTAGCCGAAATCATGGCCCAATTATTAGAGATCAATGACTATAAAGTGACTCGTAGGTTTGGTTTTGCAGGAACGTTAATTTCTTTCCGGGCGTTGCGTAATGGTGAAATAGATGTGTATCCGGAATACACGGGAACTATTAACGAAGTTATCCTAGAGTCGCAGAGGACCCTCAACTTAGCGGAGCTTTCTGCAGCCCTTGCTCCGATCGAACTAGATCTGCTGTCGCCGCTAGGGTTCAATAACACATACGCGCTGACCGTAAAAACAAGTTTGGCTGAAAAATTACAGCTTGAGAAGATTTCTGACCTAACTCAGTACCCGATATTAAGATTTGGCTTAAGCCATGAATTTCGAGATCGTGCAGACGGCTGGTCCGGTCTCAAAGATATTTACGCCTTACCCCAGAGTAGCTCCGGAATTGAACATGGACTTGCATACCAAGCCCTATTGACGGATGAAATAGATGTCACAGATGCCTATTCCACCGACGCCGAACTACTTCACTATGACCTTGTAATTTTGCAAGACGATCTTGGTTACTTTCCTAGCTACTTAGCACTCCCGCTTGCGCGTCAGGATATGAACGCAAATGCTAAAGAAATCCTGACTTTGCTTACAGACCGTATAGATGCAAACATTATGCAATCCTTAAATGCACAAGTAATTATAGATGGAAAAACTTTCTCTGAGGTCGCCTCAGAATTTCTTTTCGAGCAGAATCTTAGTAGGACCGTACGCTCGGATAGTAGAGATCTCTGGCCTTCATTGGTACGAAACACGCTGACTCACCTCAAGCTGACAGGAATTGCCGTCCTCGCAGCATGTATTATTGGTCTAACACTTGCACTAGCTGTATACCGATCAAAACCACTTTCCAGGATCCTACTTTATACGGCCGGGCTACTTCAGACGATTCCTTCTATCGCACTCTTAGCACTGATGATCCCATTGGCTGGTGTTGGACAGCTACCCGCAATAATCGCGTTGTTTCTCTATTCATTGCTGCCCATTACGCGCAACGCCATTACAGCTCTCACCACTATCGATCCTTTGATACAACAGGTTGCTCAGGCACTTGGTCTGAGCACAAGACAACAACTCAGATACGTCTATCTGCCCCTGTCACTTCCCCATCTTCTTTCCGGCATCAGAATTGCCGCGGTTGTGAGCATAGGAACCGCAACGCTCGCGGCATTCATCGGTGCAGGGGGATTAGGAGAGCCCATTGTGACCGGACTTGCGTTAAACAATACTGGCCTGATTTTGCAGGGCGCGTTGCCGGCAGCCCTTTTAGCATTATTAACTGAACTTACCTTCGAAGGAATCGAGCGTGGGTTGGTTCCGCCCCATCTCATCTCAACTCAATCAACGTCTTGAGTATCAGCATCACCGGAATTGATCAGCAACCGGTTTAGCCGTTTCACAAAAGCGGCGGGCTCATCTAATTGCCGACCCTCCGCTATAATTGCCTCCTCAAGAAGAAGCACAGCAAGACTATCAAATTTTTCCTCATTTATTTCTCCCTCCAGTCGCTGAACTAAAGGGTGTGAGGGATTTAGCTCCAAAGAAGGTACGCTTTCTGGGGCTTCTGAGCCGGTTGCCTTCAAAAGCTTCTGCATTTGATAACCAAGATCTTGATCCCCCAACACTAAACAAGCTGCTGACTCTTTGAGACGATAACTTATTCGAACCTCATCCACCTTATCTCGCAAAACACGCTTAACTCGCTTCAAAAAATGCTTCTGCTCTTTGCTGGGCTGTGTCTTAGTCTCTGCATCAGCCTTTCCTATTAAATCCAAGTCTCCGCGAGCAATATCTCTAAATGACTTGCCTTTGTATTCCGGGAGATGCTGCATAACCCACTCGTCAATTCGATCTGAGAGTAGAAGCACCTCAACGCCCTTATCATCAAATATTTCTAGATGAGGGTTTGCCCGAATAGAACCCGCGGAATCAGCACATATGTAATAGATGATGTCTTTCTCACCAGAGTCACTTATGTAATTGTCAAGGGAACGATCCTGTTTCACACCTTCAGACATTGTCGTATTGAATCGAAGAAGACCAGCGATTTTTTCCCGATTGTTAAAATCTTCTGCTAGACCTTCTTTGAGAACCAAGCCAAATTGTTCCCAGAACGATCGGTATTTTTCCACCTCTTTAGTGGCGAGACGCTTTAATACATCCAGCACCCTCTTAGTCAACGCCGTTTTGATCGCGCTCACGTTAGGGTCTTGTTGGAGCATCTCTCGAGAAATATTTAATGACAGATCGCTGGAGTCAACAATCCCACGAACAAACCTCAAATAAAGCGGCAAAAACTGGGTCGCCTCGTCAGTAATAAATACTCTTTGTATATACAGCTTGACTCCTCTAGGCACCTCTCGGTTCCACAGATCAAACGGTGCTGCTGCCGGAATATAAAGGAGGCTGGTGTATTCACGTTTACCTTCCACTTTGTTGTGAGCCCAGACAAGCGGATCTGTCAAATCACGAGAAATATATTTATAAAACTCAACATACTCATCGTCCTTAATTTCTGCCCGTGGTCTCGTCCAAAGTGCCTTTGCTCTATTAACGGTCTGCTGTTCACCCTCTTCATCATTTTCACTCGCCATTTGCACCGGAAAGGAAATGTGATCCGCATACTCACGAATTAAATTCCGCACCCGGTTCCCATCCAGAAACTCATCCTCATCGGCTTTCAACTTCAAAATAACCGAAGTACCACGGTCAGCACGAACAATTGACTCTACCGTAAACTCTCCGTCACCCTTGGAGGTCCAGCGAACTCCCTCACCCTTCGGCAAGCCTGCTTTACGACTCACAACCTCCACTTCCTGAGCAACAATGAACGATGAATAAAAACCAACCCCAAACTGTCCGATCAGTTGCGAATCCTTTTGTTGGTCGCCACTCAAGCTTTCTAGAAATTCTGTAGTACCTGAGTGGGCTATCGTTCCGAGTTGCTGGGTGATTTCGGCCCTGCTCATACCTATGCCGTTATCGGTCACACAAAGAAGGCGCTGGCCTTTATCAACACTGACAGATATATGAAGCTCTGGGGAATCTTCTAAGAGATCTTCCTGGCCAAGGGCCTGAAAGCGAAGCTTATCATTCGCATCTGAGGCATTGGATATGAGTTCACGCAAGAAAATTTCTTTATTGCTATACAGAGAATGCACCATAAGGTGCAACAACTGCTTCACTTCTGCTTGAAACCCTACGGTTTCCTTGTTGGTTTTTTTCATAGACATAAGTTTAATCTGTTCCGCAAAAACTAAAGCGCATTAAGGAATTTCAAGCTCCGAGTAAAGTCTCACTGGAAAACTAACTGTATTTCCGCTTGACTCGTCAATTGCAGCAGGTGCTCTAAGAAATTAAAAATTTTTCTCTATGGACGAATTTCTATAGGTGTTGCTTCCCTCGTCATCAGCCAAATATCTACCATGTCGGAGTTCGATACTGCAATGCAACCATCTGTCCAGTCCTGCTCAAGGTAGTGACTTTCCTCATGTCTAGGTTTATTTGGCTGACCATGGATCATAATTTGGCCCCCTGGATCAACGCCCATGCTTCTAGCCCTAATGCGATCCTCTTGATTAGGGTAGGAAATTTTGATCGATAGAAAATAATCACTCTCTTGATTCTTAACTTCTAAGCTGTATAGACCCTCGGGAGTTCGGAAGTCCCCTTCGCGACGCTTTGGACCCTTTGGCATCAACCCTAGAGCGATATCGAATTCATGTAAAACCTGACCCTGGTTCATCAGGTAAAGCTTGCGCTCAGATTTAACCACCAAAATAGAATCTGCCACCTCATGCTGAAAAATGTAAGTCGTCTCAGGCTGGGCTGCCGCTCCCCAGAAACAATACAACAATCCAAAGGGTGCAACAAAAGAAAAAATGAATCTCTTCATAGCCTGACTCTAAAGCATATCCCGATAGAAGATCAAAGAAACGATTCGCTTCATAAAAAACCTCTTATCTCCCTCTGCGGTGTTGCAGAAATATACACTGAAATTTGAGGATGATCTGACTAATTTCAAACCCCGAAAGAAGGTGGCCTTTACCTCCGTCTGGCGCCTCCCATCGTAATGCAATAATGGAACGTGAGAGCTAGTACAATACGTTCATTGCCCACGGGATCATACGGTTAGTCCAAATATATCTCTTAACCACTTTCACTCATGGCTTCTCAGTCAAAATTGCCTCTGATCCGACTTTGGATAACCCGCTACTGGCGCAATTGGCTTGTATACCTATGGATGCGCTCTACGGCCAGACTACCCTATAGCACTCAGCTTGCTCTTGGAAAGCGGATAGGGAGACTCATGTACACCATCCTCCCAAATAGGCGTCTTGTAGCAAGACGAAATCTTGAGCTTTGTTTCCCCGGACTATCGAGACCCGAACATGAATCATTATTAAAACGACATTTCGAATCAGTTGGTGCAGCTACTGCTGAGATGAGTATGGGCTGGTTTGGCTCTGAGCAGATAATTCACCAACTCGTCCATGTTGAAGGGAGCTCAAACTTAACCACTGCCCTGCAGAAAGGGACCGGTGTTATATTATTTTCTGGTCATTTCACGACCTTCGAATTCTTCTTTCCGGTGCTAAAGAAATTCTGTCCTTGGCTCTGCGCCATGTATAAAACCCAGCGCAGCCCACTGATGGACAGAATCATGCATAAAGGACGTAGCCGAAGTATTGATGAACTTCTTCCCAAAACACGGGTAAGAGCCATGTTGAAAAGTCTTTCCAAAAATGCTGTTGTTTGGTATGCCTCAGATCAAAGCTACCATCAAAAGCAGAGCGAACTTGTACCATTTTTTAATCAACCTGCCATGACTAATACGGCAATCAGCCGAATCGCTAAAACAAGCGGAGCTACTGTTCTTCCATATTTTTGCCGTCGACTGGAAGATGACTCTGGCTATGTTATGAATATTGGGGGGCCCTTAGAAAATTTCCCCACTAATAACGCAATAGAAGATACACGCCGACTGACAGCTCTGCTTGAGGAATACATCCAACTGTGCCCAGAGCAGTATTTTTGGATCCATAGACGTTTTAAGGGACGCCCAGAACCCCATCCAAACCCCTATCAAACTAAAAATGACTACGAAACCCATGCAAAAAAATGAGTCATTCCTAAAATTCTGGAGTCCAAATTATTGGCCAGTGTGGCTGATATATCTAAGCATAAAAAGTCTTATGCCTCTTCCATTGCTATGGCAGATTAAAATCGGAAAATACCTAGGTCGCTTATTTAGGCACGTATCGGGAAAATCATCCCGAACCGCAAAAAAAAACCTTGAAATTTGCTTTCCAGAGCTCTCCGACATTGCACGAAAAAAACTACTTCAGCACCACTTTGAGGCTCTAGGCGCTTCTCTTTTTGAAATGGGCATAGGTTGGTTTGCCTCAATAAAAAGGTTACGCAAATTAATTCATATCGAAGGACGTCAACATCTAGACGAGGCTCTAAAAAAGGGAAGCGGTGTAATTTTATTTACCGCGCATTTCACTACTCTTGAGGTAGGTGTCTCCATATTGCAGGACCTCTGCAAAGACTGCAGCTGTGTTTACCGTCCACAACGTAATGCAATGATAGATTCTATGATACGAAGGGGAAGGAGCCGTTTTGCAAGAGAACAAATACCAAGAAATGACGTACGGGCGATGTTACGAAGCCTCAAGAGAAATGGCGCAGTAGTTTATCTTCCAGATCAAACCTATCTGGGCAAACAGAGCGAAATGCTACCTTTTTTTGGTCAGCCTGCGCTTACAAACATCGCAACCAGCAAGCTGGCTAGATTGAGCGGGGCCACAGTTCTACCCTCCTTTTTCAAACGTCTCTCTGATGACTCAGGTTATGTGGTGAACATTGGCGCACCTCTGCCTAATTTTCCTACTGAAGATGCCTCAAAAGACACTCGGCGCCTAATAGCATTGCTTGAAAAACATATCCGCGCAGCACCTGAACAATATCTATGGACTTATAGAAAATTTAAACGTCGCCCATGGGGGTATCCGGACCTCTATGAGTAGATCACGCACCATAACCAAATTTCAGTCTCTGCCAGTCCGATTCCCTTAGATTGGTGCCAGTCTCCGCAGCTACTTTCCGTAGAGAACGCTTGAGCCTATCGAGATTCCCTTGACACCATGACCCGGGCCTCCTGAAGGCTCCCCTGTCAAAATCAACCAGATAAACCTCATTACTCAAATCTAGAAGAATATTGTGTGCGGTCAAATCGGCATGGTAGACACCCTTTTCATGGAAAGCACGAAGGGTCCTGCCAATTTTTTCCAAAGCGGGACCAAAATTTAAAGTGTCACTTATCAGCGATGCAAGGGAGCGGGTATCTCTGAGGTATGTCGTTATGATGTCAGCCTTATATACGGGCCCCCGACGGAAAACAGCAGCTGCAACAGGTCGGGGAACTGGCAGACCCTGCTTTAAAAGCGATGCTAAAAGTCTCCACTCTCGAAACGCTCGTGTCCGTTCGGCTCCAAGCCACACATAATGATCGTCGACGAAGCGCGCAACCAAACCGCCGCGGCGATAGTGTCGTAATACCCAAGTGTTGGGTTGACTATCCAAGACAAATACAGATCCACGCCCTGAAACAGTTGTCAGTACGGCATCCCTGTTTTGCCAAAAAGATTCCTGGAACCAGGCTTCCGGTACCCCATTTAACTGGCTCCCGTCGTAAAGAACCATACTAGTTTTGCCGCGTAAGATCTTTGGTTCAACCATCTAAACTAGCCTTATATCCGACACTTCCCAACGCGGTGACAACCGCACTGCAGACACTACCCACCGATATATCTCTGAGGCACCGGAGATGTCCTAGTGGACAATACCTTTGGAAGCAGGGACTACAGCCCATGCCTAAAAAGAAAACGTCCTTGGCGTCTGTAAGTGGCGGGGCAAAACTGGGTAATGTGGAACCATATATAGCTACAATGTGTGTATCCACAGCGGCTGCAGCGTGCATAAGGCCAGAATCATTACCAACTGCAACTAAAGCAGCGCCGAGCAGGTCTATAGC
>UINC01001873.1_pt1 | contig 12487 bp, 9 predicted proteins | sample 5385821 | NCBI WGS metagenome assembly UINC01 (sample SAMEA4666929, study PRJEB26691) | marine metagenome | isolation source: Pacific Ocean | place: Pacific Ocean | collected 2011-10-13 | reverse complement strand
AAAAAGAATGTTGAAGAAGAGCATATTATTCTTAATTCAAATGATCTAATGCAATTTGATAAAAAAGTCTTATCAGCTAAACCAGGCCAAAAAGTTACGTTGACTCTTAATCACACTGGAAGAGGAAGTAAGATGATTATGGGACATAATTTTGTATTGCTTAAAAGTGGAGTAGATGTAGATTTATTTGCTAGAAAAGCAGTTCGAGCTAGAGACACTGAATATATTCCTGAAGGAGATGAAATGATAGCTTACACTAAATTAATTGGGGGAGGTGAGAGTGTTACTATAAGTTTTGAAGCTCCTGAAAAAGGTATTTATAATTTTATATGTACTTTTCCTGCTCACTATCAATTAATGAGAGGTCAATTAATTGTAAAATAATAATTAATCATTGCAAAGATTAGTTGTAGTGAATCCTAAATTTGAGTATTCTTTGTGAATTGTTTGAAGAAGTGAATATTCAGTAAATGAATCTTGTCCTAATTCCCAAATCATAATACCATTTACTTTATTACTGGCTAATTTTACTTTAGATCGAATTGTTGGCCTTCCATTATAGAATTTTGAGCCAACGTTATCTATATCAGCATAGGATGTATTTGATGAAACCATACTTGAAAAGGTAAATGCACTTACATTTGATGAATTTGTAAAATCATAGCCATAAAAAGGAACTCCAAGAGTTAGTTTTTTACCTGAAACGCCAATAGAATTTTTCCAAAAATTTATAGACTGTTCCGCATGAGAATATGAACTGTGTTGCCCAGCATCAGTGGGTTTCCATGGTCCTTTAAAATCATAGGCCATAATATGGATAAAATCAAAGATCTGTAGAGCGTTGGCTGTTATATTAGTATATTTTGTTGTTCCAGGGAGAGCAGCTGTTATAATTTTTGAATGCTTATCTAGTTCAGTATTAAGATTTATGACAAAATTACTATATCCTGAAGTTACATATTGCCATTCTAGATCTACATCTACACCATCTAAGTTGTTATTAAGAACATATTCTACAATTTTAGATACTATAGTAGGTATATTTTGAGGGTTATCAATTAAATTGGACCAATTATTAGCTTGTTCAGTTGTTAAAACACCTCCTCCAATTGAAATACAAATTTTAATATTTGGATTTTCAGACTTGGCCTTATTTACTACGCTAGAGATATCAGGCATAACAAGATTTCCATTTGAATCAGGGTTAGCAAAAGCGAGATTTAAATGAGTTAGTTTACAATAATTAATTTGATTATTTACATCAAACCTCCATGAGGGAAAATATCCTACAACCATAGCATTTGTAGAATTAGGATTATTATTTTCATCCTCAATAATTTCATCTTTGCTACAAGAAAAAATTATAATTGAAAGTAAAAATATAATTAAATGCTTCTTCAATTATCAGGTTATTTGTTGATGTAATCAATTTAATTGATTACAGTTTTTATTCTAGTAATCCTTTGCTAATAATTTTTTTTCTAATTTCAGTAGTACCGGCTCCAATATCTAATAGCTTACGTGATCTATATAAACGATTGATTTCACTTTCCCACATGTAACCCATGCCTGCATGAATTTGAACTGCTTCATCTAAAATTTTATTTGTAGTAGTTGATGCAAACATAACAGATGCAGAAGTATTCATGTGAATTTTTCCTTTACCTGCTTGCTTTTTTTCAGAAGAATCACATTCTGCCAATACAGAATATACCAATGCTTTCATAGATTGGACAGATGTATACATATCAGCTAGTTTGGATTGGATCATCTGAAAGTTAGAAATAGGTTTTCCAAATTGTTCTCTAATTTTAGCATATTCAATAGACAGCTCTAAAGCTCTTTCGCTAACTCCTAATGCAATTGGCGCTATCATTGCTCTTTCAAAATCAAGTCCATTCATTACAATAATATGTCCTTGTCCTTCTTGGCTAATCATATTTTTTGCTGGAACCTTGAAATTTTCAAAAAATAATTCAGAGGTTTGACTTCCTCTATATCCCATCTTTTTTAATTTGGATACAATCTTAAATCCAGGATTTTTAGTTTCTACAACAAAAGAAGAAATTCCTTTTTTTATATTATTTATATCAGTTTTTGCGTGAACTAGAATTACATCGGCAATTGATCCATTTGTTATATATGTTTTACTACCATTCAGAAAATAATAATCCCCTTCCTTATTAGCTGTAGTTCGCATTGATCCTAATACGTCTGAACCTGCACCTGGCTCTGTTAAGCCTAAAGCACCCACTAAATCTCCTGAACAAAGACCTGGAACAAATTTTTCTCGAATATAATCAGAGCCATTTCTGTAAATATTATCTAAACATAAATTATCGTGTGCCACCCAACTTAGTGCAACAGCGTGATTCCATCTTCCAAATGCTTGACACACTAAACCAGCTTGCAAATAACTCATGCCTGCACCTCCATACTTAGGATCGACTGTCAATCCAATTAAACCAGCATCTCCCATTTTTTTAAACATACCCTCAGGCCACCATTCTTCATTATCCATTTTCTCAGCAAGTGGATATAATTCTTTTTTAGCGAATTGGTCAGCAGCTTCTAAAACAGCTTTTTGATCTTCATTCAAGCTAAATTGATTTGTTTTTGAATGCATAGTTTAATTTAAAATTAATTTTTAAAAATACCTATATACTTAATCAATTTATTGCACTTATTTTTCTCCTTCTGATATTATTGCATTGTAAATCTCAAATTCTGAGATTTGTGGAGTTGCTTTTGATCCTAAAATAGTTAATCTAATATTATTTGTTTCAATATGTGGGAATGTTAATATCCTCTTATTTCCAATTGTAGAACCTTCCTTTATTTTTTTCCATTTCCCCTTATCATTAATTTCAATTTTAAATGAAACAACTCTTTGTCCTAGGGGAATATTTTCTCTAATCAATACAGTATTGAACTTAATTTTATTGTCTAAAGTAAAATTGACACTCCAATTTGATGGGTTTTTATTTGGAGACCAATAAGTTTTATTGTCCCCATCATTTATATTATTTGAATTATTCTTTATTATAAAAAATTGATTTGATTTAGTTTTTTTGTTTAATATCAGATTAGTCTGAAAATCTTTATCAATTTGATTTTTAAGTTTAATTAACTGTTTTGCATCATTTTCATGTATAATTCCTCTTTTATCTACTGGGATATTTAGTAATAATGAACTGTTTTTTCCAATGGAACTGTAATATATTTCTCTAAGCTTTTTTAAGGTTTTAACTTGGTTATCTTGCTCAGGGTGATAATACCATCCTGGTCGAATTGAAACATCTGTTTCAGTTGGAATCCAATGTGTCCCATTTTTTTGTCCTTTAGAAAATCTATTATAATCAGGCATTCCACCATATACACTATCTCTATATATAGTTGACCAACTAGTATCATGTGCATATCCTTTTTCATTTCCAACCCAACGAATATCAGGTCCTCCATCACTAAAAATTACAGCGTTTGGTTGTAGTTCTCTAACTAATTTTACAGTATTTGCCCAATCATAATATTTTCTTTTGTCAACTCTTCTTTCTTCATTGCTTCCCCCATAATATCCTGAACCACCATTTGCGCCATCAAACCAAACTTCAAATACTTCACCATAATTTGTTAATAGTTCTGTAAGTTGGTTTCGGAAATAAGTTATATAACTTTCTTTACCATATTCAGAATGATTTCTGTCCCATGGAGATAGATATACTCCAAATTTTAATCCATATTTTTTACAGGCATCGGAAATTTCACGAATAGCATCACCTTTGCCATTTTTCCAAATAGAATTTTTTACTGAGTGTTCAGTAAATTTTGAAGGCCATAGACAAAATCCATCATGGTGTTTGGCAGTAATTATGATTCCTTTCATGCCCGCTTCCTTACATATTCTAGCCCATTGATTGGGATCAAATTCTGTTGGATTAAATTGTGAAGGTTTTTCATCACCAAAACCCCATTCTTTATTTGTAAATGTATTCATGTTAAAATGCACAAAAGCGTAGTATTCCATCTTTTGCCATTCTAATTGTCTTTTTGTTGGTTTAGGGCCTTGGTATGTTTCACAAGACATGAAGACAATGGATATAAAAAAAAATAAAAATTTCTTCATTTAGTCACATTCAATCTTAATAATTCAGCAAATACTTATTTCTTTTTCTTTTTCTTTTTCTTTTTCTTTTTACCAAAAATACTAACCTCATTTTGAACCATAAAATCACTTAGTTTTTTCTGATAATCTGGATCTGAGTTTCTCCATTTACGACTCCAATTAGGATTTGCAGTTAATGTTATATGATTAAGTTTTCCCTCTTTTTCTAACCTTTCATCTGATTTAAACATCCCCTGCCATAAATAATTAACATCACTTTTATATCTTATATTAATTTCATCAGGAAAATCATAATAACTTCCTGCTAATTCATAATTTATATAAATTGAAGAAAGTTCGGTGTCTGAATAACTTTTTGGGTCACCTTTGGCATAAAGCCGATCTTTATTTTTTTGCTTACCAAACTGATCAAATCCGGGTTGGTTTCTATTCAATTTAGGGATAACTATAAACTGAAAATCTGGCATTGTAATTACACCTTCAATTTCTCTGGCATCAACACGTTCGCGTTTATTTTTGGAACCAAATAAAATGTCTTTGTCACTTTTATTTCTGATAGTTAGTTTTACAGAGTTATACGAATCTGCGATTGGTGGATTAGTAATAAAATCTAAAGTAAAACTATAAATTTCAGTTTCATATCTATAATGATAGTTTTCATATTCAAGTGCTGCTAACTTACCAAAATGATCTAAACCCATCCCTTTCTCAACACCTTTTTCCATTACTTTAGAACTTAATTTATCCTTAAACTTTCGAAGTTTAAAACCTGCTTGAGTAAATGAGATTAATGGAATCAACAGTAATAATACTATACTTAACTTTTTCATAATTAGGAATTCAAATAAATATAATGATTTATTTACCTAATCTACATGTTAAAATAGAAAACCGAAAGGTACCATTCCTATATAAACATATAGTCATCTATAAGGGGAATAGATTAACAGGGTTTAAATAATGATTATATTTAGATATTGTATGAATAAAATAATTAAAGAAAATTTTAATCTTGAAATTATTAAATTAAAAAAGCTTGATGGTTACGAGAATGAAAATTATTTAATAACTACAAAAAATAAAAAATACATATTCAAAAAATATCCTTACTCTCCAGAACTAGCAACAGTTATTAAAGGTGAGAATGAAGTGCTCTTATTTTTATCAAAAAACAATAAAAGATTTCCTAATCCAATCAAAACTGTTGATGGTAAATATGTAAAAATTTATAAAATAAATGGAGAAAAATTTATATGTAGAATGTTGTCTTTTTTAGAAGGAGAAATGCTAGGAAGTATAAAAAACACTAAAGAAATGTTTAAATCTTTAGGGATATTTCTTGCTAAAATGAATCAAAATTTACAATCTTATAATAACAATATTATAAAGGCCAGAGTATGGCATTGGGATTTACAATATTTTCATCTTAACAAAAAATACATTGATTATATACCTAATGCAAGAGATAGGAGTTTAGTTAAATATTTTTTTTATCAATTTGAAGAAAATGTAAGTTTATTAATTCCTTCTTTAAGAAAATCTATTATACATAGTGATGCAAACGAATGGAATGTACTTATAAAAAATGGAAAAGTTTCTTCTATAATTGATTTTGGAGATTTAGTATACTCTCCATTAATTAATGAGATTGCAATTGCAATGACTTACGCATCATATGATAAAGAAAATCCTTTAGATTGGGCATTAATAATTTTAAAATCATATAACAGTGAACTTCCTATTCTAGAAATTGAAATCAAAACTCTTTATTACTTAATAGCAGCTAGATTATGTGTTAGTCTGTGTAATGCAGCGTATTCAAAAAAAATAAATCCTGAAAACAATTATGCTTTTTCTAGTGAAAAACCTGGCTGGAAAATGCTCTATAAGTGGATAGTTTTAAGTCCAAGATTTGTTGAAAACACATTTAGAAAAGCTCTTGGTTTCTCTGCTATAATTAATAACTCAATTAAAAATATTATTGACCGAAGGAATCAAGTAATGAGTCCTGTTATTTCTTTGAGTTATGATAACCCTATTTGGTTTGAAAGAGCTGCATTTCAGTACATGTATGATATTGATGGGAATACATTTCTAGATGCATATAATAACATACCAATTGTTGGACATTCACACCCAAAAATATTCAATGATGCAAAAAAACAAATGTCTAAGCTTAATACAAACACAAGATATATATACGATATTCTTCCAAAATATGCAGAAAAAATACTTTCAAAATTTCCTGATAGTCTAAATAAAATATACTTTTTAAATTCTGGAAGTGAGGCTAGCGACTTAGCTATTAGGTTAGCCTTCTCACATACTAAATTAAATCGAATAATGGTAATAGAGAATGGTTATCACGGTCATACTCAAACAGGAACAGACATAAGTGATTATAAATTTAATGCTGAGAATGGACAGGGCAAAAAAGACTATATATTAAAAGTGCCTATGCCTAATGTTTACAATGGAAAATATACTAAAAATGATGGTTCAGCTGGAAAAATGTATGCAAATGATGCAATAAAAGAAATGAAAAATTCGGAATCGTCAATTGCTGGCTTTATTTGTGAACCTATTATAGGATGTGCAGGTCAAGTTTGTTTGCCAAAAGGATATTTAAAAGCAGTCTACTCTGCCGTAAGGGCTCAAGGAGGAGTGTGTATTAGTGACGAGGTGCAAACTGGTTTTGGAAGGCTTGGTGAAGCATTTTGGGGATTTCAAATTCATGATGTGATTCCTGATATTGTAGTAATTGGTAAACCAATGGCAAATGGACATCCCATTGGTGCTGTAATTACTACAAATAAAATTGCCGAATCTTTTAATAATGGAGTTGAGTTTTTCAGCTCATTTGGAGGAAATCCAATCTCATGCGCAATAGGATTATCTGTATTAGAAATTATAGAGGAAGAAGATTTACAAAAAAATGCTAAAATTGTAGGAGACTATTATATATCTTTATTAACAAGCCTTCAAAATAAACATAAATGTATAGGTGATGTTAGGGGAAAAGGATTATTCATTGGAATTGAAATAGTCAAGGATAATACTACTTATCCAAATAAAACTTTAGCTAATAAAATAAAAAATGAATTAAGGAAAACTAATATACTTGTGGGAACTGATGGACCAAATGGAAATGTATTAAAAACTAAACCTCCCTTATGTTTTAATAAAGAAAATGCTAAAATGGTGGTAACAAAAATTGATCAAATTCTTATTAATAACAAATAATTATGACTCCACGAATGAAACATACTTGGAGATGGTATGGTCCTAACGATCCTGTATCACTTAAAGATATTTGTCAAGCTGGTGCTAAAGGAATTGTAAATGCACTTCATGAAGTTCCAAATGGAGAAGTTTGGCAAATGTCCGATATTAAAAAAAGAAAGAAGATAATAGAAAAATCTGGTTTAACATGGGATGTAGTAGAATCACTTCCTGTGCATGAAAAAATAAAAACAAGAACGGGTAATTTTAAACACTTAATTGAGAATTATAAATTAAGCCTTACAAATCTTGCTAATTGTGGAGTGCAAATAGTGTGTTATAATTTTATGCCAGTATTGGACTGGACTAGAACTAAATTAGACATGAAGTATAAAGATGGTTCTTATGCTTTAGAATTCAACTTTGATGCTCTAAGAGCCTTTGATTTATTTATATTGAAAAGAAATGGTTCAAAAAATGATTATTCAGATGAAGAATTTTTAAAAGCAGAGACTTATTATAAACTTTTAAGTAATGATCAAAAAAATAAACTTTGTGATAATATTCTCAAAGGTCTTCCTGGAAATGAACAAGGCTATTCTTTAGAAGCATTTAGAGAAATATTAAAAACATATAACAATATTAATTCCGATCAATTGAAAAAAAATTTAGTTTTATTTTTGAAAGCCATAATTCCACATGCAAAAAAAAATGGAATTTTGATGTGTATTCATCCAGATGATCCTCCTTATTCACTGCTAGGTTTACCTCGAGTTGTTAGTAAAGAAAAAGATTACGAATATATTTTTGATAAAGTTCCTGAAATAAATAATGGAATTACTTTTTGCACTGGATCCTTGGGTGTTATTAAAGAAAATAACCTTGGAAAGATTTTTAATAATTTTGCCAATAGAGTTCATTTTATTCATTTAAGAAGTACCAAAAGAGATTCTAATGGAAATTTTTATGAATCTAATCATTTAGAAGGGGATGTAGATATGTATGAGATTGTTTCAAGAATTATTATTGAACAAAAAAGGAGGTATTTGAATAAAAGAAAAGACTTTAACATCCCAATGAGACCTGACCATGGTCATCAAATGTTGGATGATATTAGAAAAAAAAATGTGAACCCAGGTTATTCTGCTATAGGAAGATTAAGAGGTTTAGCTGAGATTAGAGGATTAGAACACGGAATTATTAAAATTATATAAATGAATTATTTAGATATGTCGTTCAAATCAACCAAGAGTTTTATTAATGAGAATTTTTTGTTGCAAAATAAAATTTCAAAAATATTATATCACGATTATGCTAAGTCAATGCCAATTATAGATTACCATAATCATTTATCTCCAAAAATTATATCAGATAATAAACCTTTTTCTAATATCAACTCAGCTTGGCTTGATGAAGATCATTATAAATGGAGAGTAATGCGAGCATTGGGAATAGACGAAAATGAAATAACAGGAGATGCGCCTGAAAAGTTAAAATTCAAACGGTGGGCTCAAGCAGTTCCTTATACAGTTAGAAATCCACTTTTTCATTGGACTCATTTAGAACTTAAAAGATACTTTAATATAAATACTTTGCTGCAACCTTCAACAGCTGATAAAATCTTCTATCAAACTAATGAATTAATAAGTAAAATGGAGCCTGTTGAAATGTTGAAAAAATTTAATGTAAAGACTTTATGCACTACTGACGATCCTGCTGATGATTTAGAGTTTCATATTAAATTGTCAAAAAATGAAAAAAGTCTAAAAGTTCTTCCAGGTTTTAGACCAGACAATGTTCTTAATATTTGTGATGAAAATTATATTGAATACATAAATAAATTGGGATCAATAGATGATACTAAAATTGATTCCTACGAATCTCTACTAAATAGTTTGAGTAATCGAATTAATTTTTTTCATACCAATGGTTGTAGAATTTCTGATCATGGACTGGAAAGTTTATATTCTGAACAATACAGTATGTTGGAAATTGATAAGATTTTTAAAAATAGACTTTCTGGAACAATCCCTAATTCAAAAGAAGATTTACAATTTAAATCGTGTGTTCTTTTTGATTTGTGTGAAATCTATTTTAAAAAAGGTTGGACGCAGCAGTTTCATTTGGGGGCAATTAGAAATAATAATATTTCTTTGTTGAAAAAATTGGGTTCTGGTGTTGGTTGTGATTCTATAGGTGATTTTACTCAGGCTAAAGCAATGTCTGATTTTTTTAATAACCTAAATAGTAAAGGGTTATTAACAAATACAATAGTATATAATTTAAATCCAGCTATGAATGAGGTTTTCGCTACAATGGTTGGTAATTTCTCAAGTTCAAAAGTCTCAATGCAATTTGGTACTGCTTGGTGGTATTTAGATCAAAAAGATGGAATGGAAAAGCAGATAAATACACTTTCTAATTTAGGAGTACTTTCAAATTTTATAGGAATGTTAACTGATAGCAGGAGTTTTCTTTCTTTTCCAAGACATGAATATTTTAGAAGGATAATTTGCAATATGATTGGTCAAGATGTTAAAGATGGTCTTTTGCCAAACGATACTGCTTTTTTTGGAAAAATGATTCAAAATATTTGTTATTCTAACGCTGAAAAATTTTTTAAATTTTAATTGAGTGAGAAATTTATTGATACTATTAATATTCTCTTTTTTATTTACATCTTGTCAGGAATCAGAAAATGTAAAAATCATCAGGCTAGGTCATGGTTTAAGCACTACCCATTCAGTTCATCAAGCAATGGTGTATATGGACTCAGTTTTAAGAGTGAAGTCTAATGGTAAAATGAAAATTCAAATTTATCCAAGTGAGCAATTAGGAACCGAAAGACAATGTTTAGAATTACTGCAAATAGGTAGTCTAGATATGACTAAGGTATCTGCAGGATCTTTAGAAAATTTTTCACCTAATATCAAAGTTTTTGGATTGCCTTTTTTGTTTAGGGATCGACAACATTCTTATTCTGTATTGGATGGTCCAATCGGTAGAGATTTACTTTCTGGAACAGAAAAGTATTGGTTGAAAGGTCTTGCCTACTACGATGCTGGTGCAAGAAGTTTTTATACTAAAGAAAAAAAAATAAATAGTCCAGAAGATTTAGATGGTCTTAAAATTAGAGTAATGGAAAGTAAAACCGCTTTCGATATGGTTAAAGCTTTGGGAGGATCTCCAACACCTATCTCTTTTGGTGAATTATATACATCATTACAACAAGGAGTTGTAGACGGTGCTGAAAATAATCCTCCAAGTTTTTATCTTTCCAGACATTATGAAGTTTGTAAGTACTATACTTTAGATGAACATACTATACTTCCAGATGTACTTTTGATGAGCACTCATATATGGGACTCTTTTTCAGATAAAGAAAGGGGATGGTTAAGTCAAGCGGTTAAAGAATCGATAACTGAACAAAGAAAATTATGGACCAAATCTGAGAAACAATCATTAGATGCAGTGAAAGAAGCTGGTGTAGAAATAATTATTCCAGACAAAACTTTATTTTCTAAAAAATCAAAAAAAATATTAGAATCATATAAAGAAGATGAGGTACTTTACGATTTTATAAATAGAATTAAAAACACTAAATAGCTATGGGAATCAGAGATAAAATAGATCGTTTTTTGGGTTGGACCTTAGTTGTTATAATGTCATTAATGGTTGTTAATGTTTTATGGCAAGTTTTTTCAAGATTTGTTCTTGGAGATCCAAGCTCTTATACCGAAGAACTCGCTAGATATTTGATGATATGGGTTGGTGTTTTAGGTGCTGCCTACGTTTCTGGAAAAAACAAGCATGTTGCAATTGATTATTTTCCGACAAAATTTTCTGAAAAAAATCAAATTAAAGTTAAGGTGTTTGTTAAATGGCTTATAATGATTTTTGCATTTTTTACTTTTGTAATTGGAGGGTCTAGATTGGTTTATATCACCTATGTTTTAGAGCAGCTTTCCCCTGCTCTTCAAATTCCTTTAGCATTTGTATATCTAGTTATTCCAATAAGTGGGGTTTTAATAGCTTACTATAAAATTTTAGAAATTTTAAATCATAACAAATGATTGAATATTTACCAATATTAGTACTTGTAATTAGTTTCGGTATTCTTCTTGTTTTTTCAGTTCCTGTTGCATGGTCGATTGCAATTTCTTCACTATTGACAATTATGGTAAGTGTACCGTTGTTACCATCTTTAACTACTGTTTCACAGAGGATAGCCACAGGATTAGATAGTTTTGCGTTATTAGCGATTCCTTTTTTTATTCTTTCTGGGCAAATAATGACTGAAGGAGGTATAGCAAGTAGACTTATTTCATTTGCAAAAACCCTGGTTGGTTTTTTACCAGGAGGATTAGCTTTGATTAATATTATTTCAGCCATGTTGATGGGTTCAATCGCAGGATCTGCTATGGCTTCTGCTTCTGCAATGGGTAGCATTCTTGGTCCTGAAATGGAAAAAGAAGGCTATTCAAAAGAATTTGGTGTGGCAGTCAATATAACCTCAGCTACTACAGGACTTGTCATTCCTCCTAGTAATGTACTAATTGTTTACTCTTTAGCAAGTGGAGGTGTTTCTGTAGCAGCCTTATTTCTTGCTGGTTATATTCCTGGAATTTTGACAGGATTGTTTTTAATGATAGTAGCTATGATTTGGTCGAAGAAAAACAATTACAAAGTTGGAAAGAGATCTACATTAAAAGAAGTTTTTACTGAATTTATAAATGCACTTCCCAGTTTATTTTTACTAGTTGTTGTAGTTGGCGGAATTATTGTTGGAATTTTCACAGCTACTGAAGCTTCTGCTATTGCTGTTTTGTATGCTCTTATTTTGGGTTTTATATACAGGGAATTAACCGTTAAGGGAATGCCAAAAGTTCTATTGGAATCAATTGAAACCACTGCAATAGTAATGCTGCTTATTGGGGCTTCTATGTGTATGTCATGGGTTCTTTCATTTGAAAACATTCCACAAGACATAAGTGCTTTTTTATTAGGAATAAGTGATAACAAGATTATAATTCTGCTAATTATTAATTTGATACTACTAATGGTAGGCATTTTTATGGACATGACACCTGCCGTATTGATTTTTACTCCAATTTTTTTACCAGTTGTTACTTCATTAGGCAT
>UINC01001870.1_pt1 | contig 12494 bp, 11 predicted proteins | sample 5385821 | NCBI WGS metagenome assembly UINC01 (sample SAMEA4666929, study PRJEB26691) | marine metagenome | isolation source: Pacific Ocean | place: Pacific Ocean | collected 2011-10-13 | reverse complement strand
CTATCTGAGCGCTCCCCGAAGCCAGTGCCGCACGAACATCGTCGGTCTGAACCGTTTGAACCGTCAGACCTTCCTCGGCGAACCAACCCTTACGGGACGTACCCTCGACAATGACGTTCGAACTCAGATTCGGCAGCCGATTAGCCACCACAATCGAATCCGTCTCCGCGGCCGCTGGAGCAGCCGTTGTAGCTGGAGCAGCCGTTGTAGCTGGAGCAGCCGTTGTAGCTGCCGGAGCAGCTTCGTCGTCATCGTCTCCGCAGGCGCTGGCAACTAGGGCCAGAGCGCACAGGACTACCGTGAACTTCCGCAACATGAAAGGTCCCCCTCCAAATTTGTGATCCCTTTGCGGGTGGAGGGGCAGTTTCGTCGAGCGCGTCCGCGCTAAACGCGAAAATAATAATCCCCTCCGGTAACGACGGTACTGGCTCCGGGACTCCTATTTCAACCTGGCAGGTAGATATCTATTGTTAGTGGAAAGTATTTACAGATAGGAAACATCTGTCTACTGTTCGACTGATGCCGTCCCTCCGACCCCGCCGCTACTCCGCGACCTCGCTGATTCGGCACGGTCTCACTAGGGGCGCCTGGCCCCGCATGTGGCGTCGCCACGAGTTGGGGGACCACTACGACGTGGTGATCATCGGGGGTGGTGTCCACGGCCTTGCCACTGCCTATTACCTGGCTCAAAACCACGGCATTACGAATGTTGCCGTGCTCGACAAGGGCTACTTGGGCGGTGGCGGGTCGGGTCGCAATACCGCCATCGTCCGCTCCAACTACCTCACACCCGAGGGAGTCGCCTTCTACGACAGATCGCTTGACCTGTACAACACGATGGCCACCGACCTCAATTTGAACATCATGTTCTCCCGCCGTGGTCACCTCACCCTGGCCCACACGGACTCTGCGCTGAGAACGATGAACTGGCGGGCCGAAGTCAACAAGTTGCAGGGCATCAACTCAAGCGTGATCGGGCCCGACGAAGTCAAACGCTTGGCGCCCAGCCTCGACGTCTCCTCCTCCACCCGCTATCCGATCCTCGGAGCCCTGTACCACCCGCCAGGTGGGATTGTCCGACACGACGCCGTCGTCTGGGGTTATGCCCGGGCCGCCGACCACCTCGGTGTGGAGCTCCACCAGGAGACAGAGGTCCTAGACATCCTCGTTGAGGGCGGTGATGGGCCCGGGGGTAAAGGTCCCGGTGGGCGTGTGACTGGAGTCCGGACAAACCGAGGCGATATCGCCGCGCCGGTCGTAGTGAACTGCACTGCCGGGTGGGCCTCCCTAATCTCCAACATGGCCGGGGTTCCACTCCCCATAACCACCCACCCCCTCCAAGCTGCGGTCACTGAGCCGTGCAAGGTCTTCCTCCCCACCGTGGTGGTCTCCGGTTCGCTCCACGTTTACGTGAGCCAAACAGACCGTGGCGAGCTGGTCTTTGGCGCATCGGTCGATCCGGTTGGGACATACCGGGTCAATGGAACGCTCGAGTTCATAGAGGAACTGGCCGGACATGTTCTGGAGTTGATGCCAGGGATCTCCAAGATGCGCCTTCTCCGCCAGTGGTCGGGCCTTTGTGACATGACGCCTGATTACTCACCCGTCATGGGCTACACCCCGGTTGACGGCTACCTGGTGGACGTGGGCTGGGGGACCTACGGATTCAAGGCCGGCCCGGTCTCCGGCGAGACAATGGCCGAGTCGATCGCCATCGGTCGCAATGCCGACCTCATAGCCTCGTTCGGTATCGAGCGATTCACCGAGGGCGACCTGGTCGGAGAAAAGGGTGCCGCGGCGGTGGGCCACTAATGATTGTTGTCACCTGCCCTAACTGCGGTCCACGCAACGCCTCCGATCTCCGTAATTGCGGCGAACTCGTCGAGCGGCCCGACCCGGCAACAGCGTCGCTTGTCGAGTGGCGCACCTATCTATACCTGCGGGAGAACCCGGCCGGCTGGAGAACCGAAACCTGGTATTGCCGTAATGGCTGCCGACGGTTCTTTACCACCGAGCGCAACACGGTCACCAACGAACTGCGCGAGAACTAGACCTAATGGACCGGTATCGACTCCCGCAACGCGACAGTGAAGTGATCGACCGGTCGAAGCCGCTTTCTTTCACTTGGAACGGTCGTCCCTACTCGGGCTTCGAAGGGGACACCATTGCCTCGGCCCTGGCCGGCTCCGGTGTGGACATCTTCTCGAGGGGAATGAAGTACCACCGACGACGCGGGATCCTCACCGCCGACCACTGGGATCCAAACCTGCTCGTCCAGGTAGGTGACGAACCCAACGTCCGGGCCGGCCACCGTCGTCTCTCAAACGGGATGGTGGTCTCCGCCCAGAACGTATGGCCGAGCCTGCGATTCGACCTTGGTGCCATCAATCAGATGGTCGGGCGATTCCTATCGGCCGGGTTCTACTACAAGACGTTCATGCGCCCCCGGTTTCTTTGGCCTCTGTACCAGAAGGTGCTCAGCCGATTCGCCCCCGGGGGCCGTATCCACTGGGAGTCCAGTTCCCACGGGGCCTACGACAAGCGCTATGCCCATCCGGACGTGCTGGTCGCCGGTGGCGGACCGTCAGGTATGGCAGCCGCTCTAGCCGCCGCCGAGGCCGGAGCCGACACACTCCTAGTAGAGCACGAACACCAGCTTGGCGGACACCTCCTCTGGGGCGGACCGGCTGACCAAGCAGAGGCTGCGGATATGGCAAAGGCAGTTGAAGCCCACCCGAGAATCGAAGTGCTGTGCAACTCGACGGTAACCGGACGTTACGACCACAACTGGGTGTCGGTGCTCGAACGCAGTCACCCCACCGCTCCGGAGCGTTTGATTCGGGCCCGAACCGGGTCACTGGTAGTAGCTCCCGGCCTGGTGGAACGCCCCTACGTGTTCGCCGGGAACGACACGCCCGGGGTGATGCTCTCCGGCGCGGTCCGCCGGCTCATCAACCTCTGGGCGGTCAAGCCTGGCCAACGGGCCGTCGTGCTTTCCGCCAATACCCAAGGTGATTCCGCCCTCGATGATCTGCGCGCTGCCGGGGTGGAGATCGTGGCCTCGCTCGATGCTCGGGTTGGAGAAAATATTGTCAGCGTCGAAGGGCGAGGTCGGGTCCGCAAGGTAACCCTGGGTGACGGAAGGACCGTCAACGCCGACCTGGTGGTTACAGCGACAGGATGGACAGCTCCGACCTCCCTGCTGAATATGGCCGGGGACCGTCCCGTCTACGACCCGGTGGCGGCCCGGTACTTCCCCGGCTCTTTGCCCGAGGAGGTGCTCGCTACCGGCGGGATCGTCGGTGATGGCAGCACCCGAGAGCTCACCGACCATGGGACCGCCACCGGTCAACTGGCCGCCAACCGGGCGCTACAGCTCCGTCACAACCGCCGGACCACGCTCGCTCGGGCCGCAGTCCCCGAAGGGCCGGCACCTGATCCGCTCCCCGACACCAGGGAGCCCCTTTCTCGTGACCCCCACCCGGAGTGCTACCGGAGCACCACCCATGGGATGGTCGATCTCTCTGAGGATGTCTCCTCCAAGGATCTCCTCCAGGCCGCCGCGGAGGGCTTCGACTCGATCGAGCTTATGAAGCGTTACACCACGGTGACCATGGGCTCCGCCCAGGGCAAATTAGAAACCGTCAACGCCGCCGCCGTTTTGGCCGAGGGGCGCAACATGGCTTTGTCGGATATCGGAACCACTGTCTGGCGGCCACCTTTCTCTCCGGTGACCCTTGGGGCCCTGGCCGGGCGAATCCACGAGCCGATACGGAGATCAGCCCTTCAGGACTGGCATGAGGCCCATGGGGCTTCGCCTCTTCTGGCCGGGGCTTGGATTCGACCAGACCACTACGGGGACCCTGAGGGCGAAGCAGCAAATGTACGGACCAACGTTGGGCTCATTGACGTCACACCGCTCGGCAAACTTGACCTGCGCGGGCCGGACGTCCCGAAGCTCCTCGAGCTTGTCTATGTGAACAAATGGCAGAAATTGGAAGTCGGACGGGTCCGTTACGGGACCATGGTCGCCGAGGATGGTGTGGTCTCCGATGATGGGGTCACCGGACGGCTCGGTGAACAACACTGGCTGATGACGACTACATCGTCAGGCGCTGGCGCTGTATGGGAAATGCTCGAAGACTGGCTCCAGACCGCTCACCCGGAATGGCAGGTTCATGTCACTCCGGTCACAGGTGGTCTTACCAGCATCAACGTAGCCGGGCCGAAGTCTCGGACCCTCTTGGAGCGGCTCACCTCCGGTGTTGACCTCGATGCCGAGTCCTTCCCGTATTTCAATGTCCGTCGTGGGGAGGTGGCCGGGGTTGACAATTGCATCATCTGGCGGATCGGTTTTACCGGTGAGTTGTCCTACGAGCTTCATGTACCGTCCGGATTTGCCCTGCACGTCTGGGAGACCCTCCTTGAGCAAGGCGCCGACTTGGGGATAGCACCGTTCGGCGTGGAGGCCCAACGAATCCTCCGGCTCGAGAAGGGCCATTACATCGTCGGTCAGGACACCGATGGCCTCACCAAAGCCCCCTCCGCGGGACTCGGCGGCCTGGTGAAGCTGGACAAGCCGGACACTCTCGGACTACCGGAGTTAAAAGCGGCCTACGAACGAACCGATCTCCCAGTTCTGGTGGCTCTCCAACCAGACAACGGTTCGATTGTGCCCGCAGAGGCCTGTCAGATCGTGGACGGTGACTCCAACCGCATCTTGGGCCGGATCACCTCGAGCAGGCACTCCCCCACCCTGAATCGCTCTGTGTGTCTCGGACAGGTTGACCCGACGATCTCGGCCCCCGGCACCAATGTCACCGTCCTCCTCGTGGACGGGCAACGGATCACCGCGACAGTCATGGAACACCACGCTCATGTCGATCCTGAGGGAGAGCGCCAGCGTGTCTGAGCTCGAATTCACAAGCCCGGTGGAGATAGGCCCACTCGCCGCGGCCGATGGCGGCCTTACCCTGGCCGACGCCGGATCTACCACCAAGATTCTGGTCCGGGCCGGCTCTGACACCGAGGCCGCAACAGCTCTGGCCGTCCCCTACGGCCAGAGCCGGCAGGGCGAAGATGGCACCCTCATATGTGGGAGTCGACCCGACGAGTGGACCCTCTACGCTCCTGCCGATCAGTCGGCCCAGGTAATCGCCTCGGTCCCCACTGGCGGCTTTGTCTCCGTTATAGACCTCACCCACGGCCGCGCCATGATCCGAATATCCGGCCACTCATCGGTCCCGACGCTGGCCAAGGTCTGCAACATCGACTTGGCCGACGACATGGTCCCAGCCGGCGCCGTCTTCTCAGCTGCGGTAGCCGGGGTGAGCTGCGACCTGGTCAGAGATGACCGGGACGGACAACGTTCCTACTCCCTTACCTGCGAACGTTCCTTTGGCCGCTACCTGTTTGTAGCTCTGGCGGACGCCGGGATCGAGTTCGGGATCGACGTCCCGGAGGGCTGGACCCTGCATTAAGGCCATGGAGCCGTGGGGTCCTCAGGTGGAGTTGGCCGATCTCCCAGCCGTCGAGCAACTCGACCTCCTCAGCACAAGACAGCTTTCTTGCCGGGAGCTCCTCACGGCCTGCCAGGAACGGGCTGAGATCACCGAACCGGTGGTCAACGCGATCCCCACCAGCGACTGGGAGGCCGCCGCGCTAGTAGCCCAACGCCTCGACGACGACCCGTCCACTCTGGCGGGTGCACCGCTTCGGGGGTTGGTGATCGCACACAAGGACCTTCTCGAGACTGCTGACTTCCGAACCACATACGGAAGCCCAATCTTCGCCGACTTCACTCCTGAGGAAGACCATCCGCTGGTAGTTGCTCTCCGGCAGGCTGGCCTGGTGGCGATCGGGAAGACCAACACACCGGAGTTCGGAGCCGGGTCCCACACCTATAACCCGCTCCACGGCCCCACCCGCAACCCTTGGGACCCCACCCGTTCGGCCGGTGGCTCAAGTGGAGGTGCGGCGGCTGCTTTAGCCTGCGGAGCTCTATCAGTGGCCGACGGCAGTGACTTGGGTGGCTCGCTGCGGAATCCGGCGTCGTTTTGCGGAGTGGTTGGTTTCCGGCCCACCGCCGGGACAGTCCCCTACCGGGTCGAACACGACGACCGGATCCGTATGTCGACATCCGGGCCGATGGGCCGCACCGTAGACGACGTCACTCTCCTCCACTCGGTGATGGCACCCGCTGTTTCCGAAGGCCCACCAGTCCCGCGGGCGCCACGGCTGGCCGTGTCGGCTGACCTTGGCGACCTGCCGTTGGACCCCGCCGTTCGGACGGTGGTGGAACAGGCCGTCATCAAATTGGAGTTAGACGGGTGGGCGGTTGAAGCCGGGCTCCCCGATCTCGACCACGCCGACCGGTGCTTCGAGGACCTCCGGGCCCTCGGCTTCGCCGCCCGCTTCGACTTCAGGCCGGCGGACCCGCGGGTAAAAGACGTCGTAAGAGCCGAGGTCGCAGCCGGGAACTCTTTGGACGAAACAAGAATCCTCGCAGCGGTGGCCATTGAAACCCGCTTACAGACGACCTGGGACGCCTTCTTCACCAACTATGACGTATTCGCGTGCGCAACGAGCCAGGTGCCGCCCTTCCCCCTCGACCAGCCTTGGGTTCGCCAAATCGACGATGTTCCCATGGACCGTTACACAGATTGGATGCGGTCTTGTTCACGGCTGAGCGTCCCGGCCGGCCCTTCGATATCTATTCCGGTCGGTTTCACCAAGGACGGCCTTCCGGTCGGAATGCAACTCTGCGCGGCCCGCTACCACGACAAGATGCTCCTTGGCCTGGCCCGACTAGCCGAACAGACGCTCTGCGTTGAACGGCGGCCGCCGCTCGAACGTATCGCCGCTCTGGATCCAGCCGCCCTCCCGTCCGGTCCGCCACCTGAGAACAGGTAGAGAGGGACCCAAGTCACACTCTGGATCGTTGTCTCTCCCCGGCCGCAGCCGTAGATTTTCTTTACCGGCACGAGGTACCGCCGACAAGTATCCAGGTGACCTCTCCCGGGAGGTGATTTCTATGCCAAAACCGCCCGAACCGCTTCAGGTCTGGCGACGGGTCGTTCCGACCGAGTGGATTGACTACAACGGGCATCTCACGGAGGGCTATTACGGCGTGGCGTTCGCCGACGCCTCGGACGAGCTACTCATCTACCTCGGCTTCGGTCCCGACTACCGTGCCGAAAACGGCACTTTCTACACCGTCGAGACGAGGATCCGCTTCCTTTCAGAGGTCCATAAGGGGGCCGAGATCGCTACAGCCTCCTACCTACTGGGCGCCGACAGCAAACGACTCCACGTCCATCACGACCTCCTGGCCGACCAGGACCCCTCCCCGGTCGCCACCCAGGAGGTGATGCTGCTCCACGTCTCCCAGGGTGGCAAGGATGGACAACCTCGGGTCTCACCTATGCGTGATCCGATACTTGCCAGGGCCTTTGATCTCGCCGAGGCGCACTCTTTGATCCCCGTACCTGACCACGTCGGGCACGGGGTCCGTACTCTCCGATGACCGGTACGAGTATCGGAGCATCAGCCACCCGCTCCCTCCTAGGTGTCTGGGCGCTTTTCCTGGCCTTGGCGTTCCTCCAGGTCGGGAATGGCCTCCAACGCGTTCTGTTACCCATTCGCGCTGGATCCGAGGGGTTCGGCGCCGGTTCGATGGGTGCCGTTATGGCGTTCCACTTCGCCGGCTTCCTGATCGGCGCCAAGGTGACTTCTCGTCTTCTAGTGTCGGTCGGGCACATCCGGGTTTTCGCCGCATTTGCTTCTGTCGCCTCAGTGGCAATCCTCGTCAACGCCTTACTTGTCTTCCCTATCAGTTGGTCGGCTGTCTACTTCGTGAGTGGGGCATGCAACGCGGGGATCGTCGTGATTGTCGAGAGTTGGCTTAACGACCGAGCCACTAACGAGACCCGGGGTCGGATCCTCGGCGCCTACAGCGTGGTCTTGATGGGGGGAATGGCCGGAGGTCAGCTCCTGGCCAATATCGGATCGGCAGAGGGATTCCGACTCTTCATCCTTGCTTCGGTCCTGGTGTCCCTAGCCGTTGTCCCGGTGACCCTTTCCGCGTCCACGAGCGCGCCAACTCCCAGTAGTGACTCCATGCCTCTTCGTGAGCTTTACCGGATCATCCCCGCAGCAGTCGTCGGGATCATCTTGGTCTCGTTCGTACAATCTGCCGCCACGAGCATGGCCGCAGTATTTGCCACCGAGTCGGAGATGCCTTCCGGCCGGGTAACGCTGTTCACTGCGGCCGCCCTGATCGGAGCGGTAACCCTCCAGATGCCCCTAGGAGCGCTCTCTGATCGCTTTCCCCGTCGAGCCGTGATTCTTGCCATAGCCGGAGCTTCCTGCGGTCTAGCCACCCTCGGCGCGCTGGTCCCCACGTCCAGCCTTTGGCTCATCGCGGTGAACCTGGCCTTCGGGGCCTGCATGTTCCCTCTCTACGGGCAGTTCATCGCGCTGGCTAACGACTGGGTCCCCCAGCACCAGAGGGTCGCTGCCGCTTCTACTCTGGTTTTGGCCAGCGGTTGCGGGGCAATAACCGCCCCGATCGTGATCGGATTTCTCATCACTGTCTTCGGACCGATCAGCTACTTCCTGTCAAACGCGACTGTTCTCGGGGTCCTGGTCTTCTACCTCAGCTACAGGACCCGGGTAAGGGAGGCTGTCCCGCTCGACAAGCAGACAGCTTTCCAACCGGTGGTCGCCCGCTCCGGCCCTATTGCCCACACGGTAGGCGACTGGATAAGGCACCCTCTTGCCGGATGGAACCACGGTCGCCGGCAGGGCGATTGAGTAAGGCGGTTAGCGCGAGAGCAGATCATCCGGACTGTTGGCCCTGCCGAAGAGAATTTCGGTGACCCTGGCCACTCCCGGGTCGGCCAACAGGTCCTCACGACGTTCAACCTGAGCCAGGACGGTTCGTCTCCGTAGGAAGTCGTCAAGGTCCCCGATCTGCTCGCACTCCCCCATTACTGCTACTTCAGCCTCGCAGTAGTCGATCCGGTCGCTGAGAGGCCGGCCAGCCTCTGGATCATCGGCGATGCCCTCGATGATCTTGAGAGCCCGGCTCCCGTGGCGCCGCCACAGCGCTGGCCACCGGGGTCGCTCAATCCCGGCCACCCGGGCAGCATCCTCGAAACGGTGGCGCTCGGCGAGGTCGGGTTCTCCGTACCAGCGTCGGGCGGCCGCCATTGGCCGCAGGCCGCACTGGCGGGCGGATTCGATTACTTCACTGCCGACGTTGAGGCAATCTGAGAGCTTGCCTCCCAGAACCGAGATAACTTTTCGCCGCCTGTCGACTTCCACAGCATGTTGCCGTGAGAGTTCCGTCCAGTCGCGCTCATCTGAGGTGCCGCCGGGGGGGACGACCAACGATCGGACTCCGCAGCGTTCCGCTATGACATCGTCCCCGGTGATGGAGCGCCCCAACTCCAAGCGGGCGTTGGCCTGGTGGAGGAGAAAGGAACGATCCTCCTCGGTGACCTCCACCTGAGGATCGGTCACCCGGGTGTCGGTGGTTCCTATAACCGACCGGTGGGCCATAGGGAGCACGTAGAACAGCCGCTGCCCGTCGTCGAAGAAGGCGAGGATCCTCCCCGAGTCCGTGATCTGTGGAACGACCAGGTGGACGCCCTTCGAGAAGACAAGACGGTTGGTGGTCCGAGTTCCGGTCGCCTCCTCGAGGTCAGGGACCTCCGGTCCCGCGGCATTGACTAGTACCAAGGCTTCGGCCTCCAGGGCCGCGCCGGAGACCACATCCCGGAGCCCGACCCGCCACCCGGCGGCTGACCGTTCCGCCCCTGCCATCTCGACCCGGTTGGCCACCGCTGCACCATGGTCGATCGCTGCCAGGGCGAACTCGGAAACAAAGCGGGCGTCATTGTCGGCCAGGAGGTAGTCCGAATATTCAATGCCTCCCCCAACCTGCGCTGTGTCTACTGCTGGCTCCAGGCGCCGGATGGCGGCGGCCGGGCGGTGTCGGGGACGACGAGTAGCGAACTGGCCGAGCGCCCAATAGGCGTTCGCCCCAAGTGCCGCGAACCACGGGGGGTGGGGGGTCCCCGCCCCCAGGGCGGCCAAGAATCGTGATTCCACCAACCGGGTCGGATAAGCCTGAGCCAGGTGGTTCCGCGAGCGGCAGAGTTTGGCCACCAAGCGCACCTCGTAGCCCTCCAGGTATTTGAAGCCGCCCCAAACCATGTTCGAGGACTCCTGGCTAGTTCCGGAACCGAAGTCGTGTCGTTCCACCAGGCCGACACGCAAACCGGCCGCCGCAAGGGCGAGAGCCGAAACGGCGCCGTTGATGCCCCCACCGACCACGAGGACGTCAAGTGGATGTGAAACCAGCCGGTCAAGATTGCGGTCCCGGGAGGCGGCCCCCGGGTCGGTCGATGTCATACGGCAGGGAGGACGCTTAGGTCGTCCCGAAGCCCAATACCGGACGTAGTCCGCGGATGGTGACTTGACCGAAGAGTCCAGCCTTGGCGTACGGGTCGCCGGCGGCCAGTGCGGCCACCGCCGTCCGGTCCGGCATGTCAACAACGATCAGGGACCCACACATCTCGCCCTCATCGTCAAGGAGCGGGCCTCCGAACAACACATCGAATCCCGCGAGGTAATCCAGGTGGCGCTGGCGAGTCGAAGCGCGCAAATCTCCGGCGTCGGGCCGGTCTAGGGCGTGGATCACGAAGTGCATTGGGTCCCCCTCCAGTAGGTCCAGAGGGTATCGGTACACGGTGATGACCTCGGTGGGATCGGCGGTCGGGACACCGCATAGGGTGCCGGCCGTTAGACGAGCGGGGGTGAGCCATGGGCGAGGTCGACCTACTCCTGGACGGTCTCGACTTCGGCGAAGGCCCCCGGTGGCGCGATGGGCAACTGTGGTATTCCGACTTCTTCCAACACCGGGTGTACACGGTCACCGCCGATGGGCGGCGGGAAACAGTTCTGGACCTCGGAGATGAACAGCCTTCCGGCCTGGGATGGCTTCCTGATGGGGACCTCCTCATTGTGGGAATGCTTGGACGACGCATTCTCCGCTACGACGGCACTGGGGTCAGAGTGCATGCAGAACTCGGCCACATAGCAACTTCGCACTGCAATGACATGGTGGTGGACCACCAGGGCAATGCCTACGTGGGGAACTTCGGTTTCGACTACGGCGCTGGCCAGGCATCGGTCGGAGCGGCACTAGCCCTTGTTCGCCCGGACGGCAGCACCCTGGCCGTCGCCGAGGACCTGCAGTTCCCGAATGGAGCAGTCATCACCCCGGACGGGACGACGCTAGTAGTCGGTGAGACGTTCGGCAGTCGGTATACCGCATTCACTATCGGCGTCGACGGCACACTCTCGGACCGGCGGACCTGGGCGGAGGTTCCCGGCCGCATGCCGGACGGATGCTGTCTCGATACAGCCGGAGGGATCTGGTTCGCTGACGCCATTCGATCCGAGGTGATCCGGGTCGTGGAGGGTGGAGAGATCACCGACGCCATCGAGGTCCCCCAGCGGGCCTTCGCATGCATGCTGGGCGGTGACGAAGGCACCACCCTGTTCGTTATAACCGCCCCGAGCGACCCGCAAGGGGGTCTGAGCCCCGGTCAGGGCGCCGTCTGGTCCGTAGAGGTCGACTCGCAACACGCAGGGCTGCCCTAATCCGACACGGTCGGGTCAGGGCATATCGGTTATCGACTCGGTCTCAACGAGTCGGATGAGCGGAATGCGCCGTTCGGTGAGGTCCTGGTACTCGGCGTACCAGGCCCGGTCGGTGCACAACTGCCTCCAGACCACGGCGTGCTCCTCACCTTCGAGGAATTGGTGGTCGGACCAGTAACAGCTTGACTGGCTCCGGACCCGTACCCGGGGATTGGCGTCCCGATCTCTCAGGTTTAGGACCCAGTCAGGTTCCCTTTCGGCACCGGCGAAGGAACCAACCACGATCCGGTCGCCGTTCTCGTCCCGCCATACCGGAAGCGCGCACTTGTGCTCCCGTCCCGAGCGTCGGCCGATGGTGTGGAGCACGACGTGGTGCATGCCGACCTGCACCCAGACGTCGCCCGCGTCGGTGGCCTCCAGGGCCATCACGTGTGATCTGGAGATCTCCACGATCTGATCGTGGCTGGGCGTTTCCCAGAACTGTTCCACCCTCTGGTCATCTCGATCTCCGCTCATACCGGTTTCCTTCCGTGGGGTGATTCGGTTCGCCAGTCACATCAGGAGTTTTTCGCAGCCGGTCCCATCTAGCTGGTCGTCCACCCAAGACCGGTCCTGATCGTCCAACCTCTCGTACTCGCTGCGAATCCATCCCAGACACTTCGCCTGGTACTTGAACGGCGCTTGGGAGAACTCAACACTGTCAATATCCACGACCAACTCGTCTTCCCCTGCCGCCAAGGCCGCTGCATTGGCCAGCATGAACGGGGCGTAGGTCCGTCCGGCTTCCCCGAGGAGGGCCAGTGTGCTGGCCGGCAACTGGT
>UINC01000429.1_pt1 | contig 12517 bp, 12 predicted proteins | sample 5385821 | NCBI WGS metagenome assembly UINC01 (sample SAMEA4666929, study PRJEB26691) | marine metagenome | isolation source: Pacific Ocean | place: Pacific Ocean | collected 2011-10-13 | reverse complement strand
AGCAGAAGCTGATATTATGTTTCCTGTTTCCCTTAATTCAATGGCAGTTCTAAGAGATTCATTTTTGAATTGTTACCTCAGTCAGAAAGATGCATCTTTTCCAAGCTATGAATTAGATGGTCCTTTCTGTGATCTAACTCAAAAGATATGGGTCGATCAACATAGAATAATGGAATTAATACTGGGGAAAGATTTTTGGTATCAAAATAATGATCCTCACTTTCGGGCCACGCATGGCTTAGTTTACATGAAAGAACTAACCCTAGAAGACTTCCTAAATACTGCTCGGACTCTTGAAGAAAGCATAGAAGGATCCCTTATTAAATAAATTATTTTTTATGAAATAATATCATTTATCTTTTTCATAAGTGATTCATCAAACTGTTCTAAATAATCAACCGTTCTTAAGTTTTGTTTAAGTTGATCAGGGTTAGATGCTCCAAGAATAACTGTGCTGACATTTTTATTTTGTAGACACCAACCTAGAGCAAGATTAACCAAAGGCATACCAATGCTATTAGCAACTTCTTCAAGTTCATTTGTTATCTTTAACATAGTTTCGCCTTCATCGCTATTCAACCTATCTTTCAGAAACTCATAACCATTTAAATTCATTCTCGCACTCTTAGGAATTCCATTTTTGTATTTTCCACTTAAGATACCGGAAGCCAACGGGGACCAAATGGTTGTACCAAGCCCTCTATTTTTAAATAAATCAAGATATTCATTTTCCATTTTTGATCGATTAAAAATATTATACTCCGGCTGTTCCATTATTGGAGGTGTAAGTTGCTTTTCTTCAGAGATCTTGTATGCCATTTCGATCTGATCTGCGCTCCACTCTGATGTTCCCCAATAAATAATTTTTCCCTGGAGTATTAATGAATGCATTGCTCGTACGGTTTCCTCAATTGGGGTTTCTGGATCAGGTCGATGACAGAAGAATAAATCAAGATAATCTACTTGCATACGCTGAAGTGCAGCATTACACGCATCATGAATATGCTTAGCACTTAGTCCCCGCTGCGTAGGAAGTTCGCCACCCCAAAAAACTTTACTAGATAAACAATACGTGTCTCTGGGAAAAGCAAGTTTTTTTAATGCTTGGCCCATTATTTCTTCAGATTTACCATTTGCATATGCCTCTGCATTATCAAAAAAATTAACTCCTTTATCATAAGAAATTTTCATCATCTCTGCTGCCATAGATGTATCCATTTGAAAGGAAAATGTTACCCATGATCCATATGATAATTCACTTATTTTTAATCCAGACTTACCAAGATTTCGATATTTCATTATATATTTCTTTCTTACTTAATTATTAAAAATATTAATCATAAAACATAGTTTTTATCATTGGTGCAACAGTTTTTTCATTTTGATATTCTATTCCAAGAAAAGAAGCTATTGTTGAAGCAATTTGACTACTATAAATTTTTTCGTGATTGGTCATTTCTCCTTTCGGAGGAGTGTCTGGTCCGATAACAGCCATCCATACATGTTCAGCTCCGTTTACTGAGCTCCCATGATTCCTCCAAGAATCGATATCTTTATTTCCCCTTCCATGGTCCGTTGTGATAAGTATCGTTGTCTTATTTTTATAATAATAGTTGCTTTGAACCCAATTCCACAAATCGGAAACATATTGATCTAATTGATTGGCAGCATTTAGATATTTATCATACTTACCTTCATGTGCATATTCATCAGTTTCATCATAAGCGATATATAATAACTTTGGTCTCATTTCTTCAAGATAAGTTTTTGCAAAATTGTGTGTTATTGCATCATATCGAACACTTCTCCAAGGAACAGGTATCTGCAGCATTATTTCATTTAATAAACCAATCTTTGGATTGTTACGGCCACGATCATACGTCTCCATACCTGCGCTAACATATATTCCTGAACGTTCTTCATTAATAATAAAGTCAAAAACATCCCATGAACAAAATGCAGCAACCTTATTTTTATATCCTGGTTGATTATGAATATATTCGAGCACTGTAATATTGGGATTGTTTTCCTTATTATTACTATTTCTTGATAAATCTACATAGCCAACCAACATTTCACTATACCCTGGGTAAGAAAAACGATAAGGGTTTTCAAGAGATGTTATACTACCACTTCGTATATTACCATATAATTGGCCTTGATTAATAATTGTATTCCAAAAAAAAGGCATCAATTGTTCTCTGCGAACCTGATCTGACGAATGCCAATAGTCTTTTAACATCTGCTTTTGATTTTTTGTATAATCATCTGAATGAATTAATATACTATCGGCTCCATAAAATACTTCTTCCCATCGCAAACCATCAAAAGTAATAAATATGATATTGTTGGTCTTTCCTTTAGCAAATAATACACAGAAAAACATACTGAAAATAATCAGCGATGTGTGGATTTTATTCATTATTCTTTCCAAATATATGTACCAATTGATCTTGGAGGTATGCTAGTTGAAGATGATTTATCTTTAAATAAGAATGTAAAATGTTTTGATTTTTCAGTTTGGTTTGTTGCAATTAATACAATTCCACCATCGCTATTCCTAAATGTAACAAAGGATAACTCTTCACTATTTCCCTTATCACAATCAATACGATATGCCCCTGGCCGAATAAATTTAGAAAAATGCCCTAAAAGATAATATTCAGGGGTGGTATACCACTTATCTGACTCATTTGGATTTTCAATTAGTAAGGTAGGACTAAGTTCAGTCAGGTTGTTATATGGTCCTTGATTATATTCATCAAGGTCATGTGTTGTCATCGTTACCCAATACATATAAGAGCGTGACCAATTCCAAAAATAATTTTGAATATTATACATTCCAGAGATTCCCCACTCAGAATGTTCAGTAAAAATTATCTCATGTTCTGGATGATTATTATAAAGGCGAGACATATAAGTAGCAGGATAATCGGTATAATTATGAAATGCTGTGCCAGATGCATAATAATCCTTACCAATTCTTTTTAATTCGTTTAATATATAGTCTGCATTAACCCAATCTTCGAAATTATGATCATTAAGCCATATTTTTGTATGAAGCTCAGTTTTTTTTGGATTATGAAATTCTTCATATGTTGCTATTGTTAAATCTAATTGTTGTTTTGCACTTAATTTCATTCCAGGATAATTATCTGGAATAAAATTTGGCTCATTTTGGGTAGAGATTGCATATATTGGAATACCTTCATTTTGATATGCTTCAATAAATCTTCTTAAGTATCTTGCAAATTGTTTCTCGTACCCTTTTTTTAATGTACCTCCAATAAGTTCCTCCGATGTTTTCATCCAAGCTGGCGGGCTCCAAGGTGCTGCGAAAAAAATAATTGATTGAGGAGGGTCCAAATTTGCTGCAACATCTTGGACTAATTTTAACATTTTAATTATTCCAGTTTTTTTATCCGGTTCAATTGAAAAATTTTCTATATCATCCTGATAAGTATAAAAACCTTTAGGATGGGATGAAACAGTTCTTCCATCAGAAAAATCAGATGTTCCAATTGTTATTCGAAACATGTTAAAACCCAGTCCATTTTTTGGATCAATTAATAATGTTAATATTTTCCGAATTTGCTCATCGGTTTTTCCTTTGGAAATAGCATATAATGTAGTCGCTTCAAGAGACGTTCCAATTCCAAGGACTGATTGGTATGTGGTTTTCGAATTGATTGTGGTAGTTATATCATTGGTTTTCTTTATTTTACTCCAGCGCAAACTTTCTTGCTTATCAAGCTTATAGTTTATTTCATTCTGATCAGGAGGATTGGTAAACCATATTGAGGATTCAGGTAATAGTTCAGAGCTTAAATATACCTGAATATCTTCACCATCATTTGTATATCCATAGGAAACTATATAAAATAAAATAGTCAGTAATAATTTTTTACTAATCATAATAATTATAGTATAATAATCTGTCCTTGCTTCGCTAGGCTAAAACCTTCTTTAATCAATAAATTTGATTCAATACTTGTAGACCAATTAAGAGGATTAGTGTGATTAAAATGAATAAAATGAATCTTATCCTTTTCTGCTAATGATAGATCTTTAAATAATTCCATACTTTCATTTACAAAAGGATGTGGTATTTGACTCATATCTCTTCCTGGCAATTCATTCCCATCAAAAAAAGTACCATCTAATAATAAATAATCATTTGAGTTCACTTCGGAAATAATATTTTTATCCCACATATTCCATTTATCAATATCAGGAATAAACATTATTGAATTATTAGGTCCTTTAATCTTATAACCAACGGTTTCAGAAAATTCATCACGATGAGGAACTAGAAACGGAACAACTGAAATTTGATCATTAATTTTAATTCTTGATTCATGAAGAATAGTTTCAATTTGTATATTTTTTTTAGTAATCAACTGACTCCAGGGCCCATTATTATTAAGAAAATTTTTCATTCTTGGCATAGCATATACAGGAATATTATTCGTGCCCATAACTTCATGCCCTAAATGAATCAAACCTGCGTAATGACCAATATGTGCATGGGTTAAGAATACACCAGCAATTTTTACTGGTTTACTTGAATTTGTAATCTCATTAATCAAATGTAATTGTTTTGGAAAATCTGGTGTTACATCAATAATCCAACATTCATTTTCCACATTATCTACAATTGCAATCGAAGTTACCATCCGTTGAAGATCAGGTTTATTTTTAACTTTTAAACAGCATTTTTTTGAGCAACCAGCCTGTGGGTACCCTCCATCTTGAGCAACACCAAGAACATAGATAAATATATCGTCATTAATTAATTGATTATTTGAAGAGGTATTGCATGAGAAAGCGAATAGGACTACAATAGTTGATATTATTTTTATATAAATGGTTCTCCCAATTCCTCTGTTAGTTCTGGAGTCTATTTATATAGGCTAGAACGCGATATAAATCTTATTAACGGAAAAATAATATTATATCTTAAATAGTGTGATTAGTTCTTGAATTTAATTCCACAACCCAGTGCTTTAGTTGATGCATATTTTATTTCGTTCCCAGTAAGCATCGCATCAATTGCATTAGCAACATATGGTTTTTTTACTTTCCTTGCTTTGTTCGCATTATCATCCACTGCACCACGGTAAACAAGTTCATCATTTTTATCAAACAAATATACATGAGGTGTCCTAGATGCACCAAATTCTCGAGCAAGTTTTGAACCTTCATCCATCGCATAGTAAAAATTATAGTTATTATCTTTAGCGTGTTCTTTCATTTTATCCATACTATCTGATGATTCAAAATTCGTTTCGTTTGAATTTATAGCAATTACACCTATTCCTTTAGGTTTGTATTTTTCTGCTAATTCAACATATCTATCTTCCCACTTAATTACCCAAGGACAAGTATTACATGAAAAAATAACCAATAAACCATTTTCACCTTTTACATCATCTAAGGAAATTTTCTTACCGCTAATATCTAACATTTTTATATCTTCCAAAGGTATCTTTGATCCTAGATCAAGCTCTTTTGCCTGTAAATTAAAACTAACAAGTAATGTAGCTAGAGTGATTAAACGTATCATATTAACTCCTACGAATTTATTGCTTTTTTAACCGCTTCAATGAATCTCTGTTCATGATTCGAATTCTCCCAAAAATCTACTATGGAACCTGACAATTTTCCAAATAAAATAGTAAATGGAAGAGTACCTGTCCACTCTCCATATAAGCTATTAATAAACTCTTCATCAGGTTGATCTTTTATATATGCTTCTCCTTTAAAATTCATCTTTTCCAAGTAATTGATAACATTTTCTTCCTGCTCAAGCCAATCCGCACTTACAAAAATCACCTTAAGATCTTGATTGTATTTTTCTCCTAAATCATATATAAACGGAAACTCCGCTATACATGGCCCTCACCATGTTGCCCATACATTAATTAAAACTGCTCTTTTCCCTTTTTCTAATGACGCAACTTCAAGGACATCTTGAGCAGTTACTCGAACAAGATACCCTTTATCACAACCAATAAGGATAAATATAAAACTTATAAATAGTATCTTATTTAGCTTGAACACTGTAATTAGTTATTCTAACAGTTACGGATTATCTTGTAGTCCTATTCGATCTTGTATCGATAAACGTCCTGAACTTGAACAAACAGGTGAGAAATTGGGAATAATATCAGGTAAATTATCAAAATCATCATTGATTTTATCATACACTTCTGTTTTTGAAGGAAAAGAATAAACAGGTGGAATAAAGTATTGAACCGTTAAAACATTTGGGTTGTAAGTAAAATGATCAAGTTCTTGAACACCAAGAGCCAAAGTAAAATAAACAAACAATGTATCATTATCTTCCGTTAGGAAATAATAGGAAAACTGACCGCTTGAATTAAGATCTAAATCGAAAGTTTGCGTAAAAAAACATGAACTTTGTTCATTATCACAATTTCCTTGCCAATCTCCATACGTAAAATAAGCGCCAGTATCTGGAAAAAAGATCAATAAGGAATCATGATCTTCCGTTGTTTCTGTCTCCCAGGTAGTATCACCAGAGTCGCTTACACTAAAACCAACAGTATCCAATCCTTCACATATATCTCGTAATTCCCACAATCCTTTAAAAAGATCGAGATCCTCCAGGTTATTAACAGTGCCATCTAATGTATCAACACAAGCTAAACAACTATTGTAACAAACAATATCTAAAATAAGAGAATCAGTGTCTGGAACTTCCAACCAACGGTTGCCAGTACCAGAGAGCACACATGATAGACTATCTAATGATTCTGCATTGCCACCAAGAACATTGCTATTCAAATACATATATTCAACTGTATCACCAATTGTACAAGATAACGTTACCTCATATACACCGTTATTATCTGAATCAAGCATTCCTTCAATAGATCCATTTATTGATTCCATAGTACCTGCAATATGTACTCCATTAGCTGATATAGTTTCATTACTCATATCAACTCGGAATGTAACCCAAGCTTCTGGAGAAGAATCTCCTGAAACACTACATGAATAATTAGCTAATACTAAAAGAAAAAGGATCGAAAATAAATAAATTTTAGTCCGAGGCATATATAGAATTTAATCAAATAATTACTGAGAATGTATACTGGAAAAGAATAACCATTATTTTGTTTTTAGATTAATTAAATCTCGTATAGCTTTTATGTAAGATGGATTCGATCCGCAACAAGCTCCAACTACGGAAGCTCCTGCATCAATATAACTATTAACTTGTTTAATAAACCCATCAACACTCAATTTACGTCCTATTATGCCTTCCTTTGACGGCATCGATAAACCTACATTTGGATAGACGCCCCATGATTTAGTCCAATTTTCTATAATTAATTCAATTGCCTCATTTGTAGTATTGCAGGGATTGCAATTAAGAAGAATCATTTCAATTTCAAAGTCTAATAAATTATATAATACCTTTGTTAAATCCGTTCCATCCAACAGTTCATTTCCATCCTTTAAAACTAAACTTATCCATCTTGGAATTTTTAAATCATTTGTGGATAAAATAGCTGATTTGATTTCAGGCCAACAACCCATAGTCTCAAATAGTATCATATTCACACCTGCATCCTGTAACCATCTCGAAAGTTCTCTGAATTCCTCATTTGCCTTTTCATATCCTGGAAATAAGTTTGGCTCATAACAATCTTCAAGTGGAGCTATTGATCCAGCAATAATCGTATTTCCACTTGCAACTTTACGAGCCAATTCAACTGCCTTATCTAAACTTTTATGTGATCTCGATATGGCATTATCTTTAGAAAAACCATTTTTAGAGTATGCTCTTGGTGTTGTACGAAATGTGTTGGTAGTTAAAATATCCGCACCAGCATCTAAATACGATTTATGAATTTTTTCTATATAGTCCGGATGGGTAAGATTTATATCACCCGACCAAATTGGCAAAGGCAATTCCAATCCAGAGTCTAAAAGCTGAGTTCCCATTGCACCATCTAAGAGTTTTATTTGATTCATTACTTATATGCAATAGATATAGATAAATTATTATTTACGAATTGGCTTCATAATCTCTTTTGAAAACAGTTCCGTTTGATCATCATAGTGTTTTGACTCAACAACAGAAGTTCTAGCGCCAAATTGATGTATACTTTCAGAACGAATATTGCCTTCCGTATCCCATTCAATAAATTGAATGTAACAGTCTCCCGCTACACCTTTCATAATATTTCCATCATTTCTTGTATAAATTGCCCGCAGCATATCTGGTCCTCCACCAAGCGGTAAATTTACAGTACCATGTTTTAGTCTTTGAACAGTTCCAAGTGGAATATCAATTTTTCCATAGTTTTCAGTTAAAAATTCTATCCCGTCTTTCATTTTATTAATTATTTTATCATAATTATAAGTGTATTCTTCTGGGTTAAACCCGATATGGCGAAATGTTAAAAAAGCCAATGCTGCTTCCTTATTTTGCTGCTCACCAGATAAATTCCAATTTTTTAACAAGTCAATCGCTGGCTTCAAATCACTTGAAATATCCTCTGAATCCATAAGAAATTTTTCGAATATATTTGCAACGTGAGATTTTTTCGAATATTGTTTGTCATATTTGTATGCTAAGAATTCTTCACGAGAAATATTTTTATCCTGCCCAAATAACTCTAACGCTCTTAATGCTCTATTGGTTTGGTGAGTATCGATGCCTGTATTTTCAGGTAATCGATCAGGAAAATCTTTTGGATTATCTGTACAAAGATATGGTGTATTATTGCAACTATATATAAAGCCTCCTGGGGGGTTTTCAATTTGAGGTAAGTCCTCATATGGTATGTAATCATTCCATAAATATATTGATTTATCTCCCGGAACAACCTCTTTCCAATCTAAGTCAGGATGCCTTTTTGGTATTCTGGCATTATATACATAGTAAATATTCCCAGATTTATCTGCATATCCAGTGTTAAACATAGGAATAGCATGTATAGACATTGCTTCTTTGAATTCAGAAAGATTTCGTGATCGATTCATTCGATACCATTGCTCTACTAATCGTACATCTCCCATTGATGCATATCGTATAGCGTAGGTTCCATGATCAGTCTTTAATACTGGTCCATGTATTGATTCATATAGTACTCTTTTAACTTTCCAAGAAAAGAGCCCAAGTATTTTTACCTTAATTTTAATTTTCTTTAATGAAAGATCAAGCCATTCACCATCGAATAAATATTGATTTTCATTATTTGGATTAATCGTAAGTCGAAACACATCAACAAGATCTGGATTATTTACTGTATGACTCCAACCTAAGTCTGGATTGTGACCTACAAGTCCCACTGGAGATCCAGGAAATAATCCAGTAATTATATCCCAGCCATCATCGCTAGAGATATGCGCTTCATACCAAGCTACTGGACCGGACCAAGGTTGATGACTATTAACCATTAAACGAGTATAACCATCCGTACTTCTATTTGGACTAACTGCAAAAACATTGCTAGCATGCATCTGCATTATACCTTTTTCATCATTTGCGTTATGTCCAATCAGTATAGGTGGTTCTGATTGTAATAATTTTTTTAAAACACCACCCATTCCATAAAATAGAGGAGTCCTATGCATAAAACCTGCTACAATATCTACGCCTTTCAGTGGATATAATTTTTTAAATATAGATCTTGGATTATGTTTCGCATATTGATTTATCCCCGCAGCATAACCATCACAAACATTTCTAACATCTAATGGTACTTCATTAAGATATCTTTTATCTAAGTCATCCCATATTCCAATTACATTAACATAATAATCATTCGCAACATTTTGTATTCCCTGTAAACCAGATATATCACCTTTTAATAAATTAAATAATCCTTTTATAGACTTTAGTTTTACACCATAGGACTCAGAAAGTTTCCCTCTTGAAGCTATTAGAATATCCTGAATTGTCTTAAAGTCATCCTGCGCATGAGCATATGCCAGACCAAATGCTGCATCTGCATCAGTTGTACCATGGACATGTGGTACGCCCCATTCATCTCTAGTAATTACTGAGTTATATTTTCCATCATTTACCGTTATAGATTCTTGTCCTATTATCATACAATGAAATAATAATAGTATTATTCTTATTCTGTTCGTCATACCGATATGGAACCCTTTCTAAAATCAGTTTTTCCTATTTTCACATTTATAAGAACACTTTTTCCTAATTTCGCATTTTTTTTGGCTTCAATAATGACATCATTAATATCATCATTCTCTGAAATTTCATAACCTACACCACCCAATTTATCGATCACTTCATGATAATTCGTATACCCTAATTCAGTTGCTACAGGATCTTTAAAAATCTCTACTTGATCTCTAGCTATTTGAGTCCACCCTGCATCATTACCAATAATTGCAATAACAGGAATGTGATGACGAGAAAATGTATCAAACTCTACCATACTGTATCCAAACGCTCCATCACCATATATACCCCAAATAATTGAATCAGGATGTGCGAGCTTGCTACCAAGAATAAAACCTGCACCTACACCTAAGGTTCCAAATGGTCCTGGATCAAGCCAACCTAACTGAAATCTAGGTCGTAAAATATAAGATGCAGTTGCTACAAAGTCTCCCCCATCTGCAACTATGATATCATTTTTTTCTAAATGATTATTAATAGTTTTAAACAGTTGTATTGGATTAACATAATCTGTTTTGATTTTAGACTGTTCTTCTATTTCATTTTCACGATCTTTTTCCCTAGTGCTTAAGTTTTCTAACCAAATAGACACATCTAATTTTTTCTTACTTAATTTTTCTGACATTTTATAAATAAAATCCCCAGGATCTGATTGAATTGCTAAGGTTGGTTTAATATTTAAGTATAAATCTTTGCGATCTCGATTAATGGCTATGATTTGTGCATCTTTATTAATTTGTTTACCATATCCCAATCGAAAATCACATGGAACACCAGCCAGTATAACTAAATCAGATTCATTTAGAGCTAATGTCCTTTTATGTCTAAAAATATTAATATGTTTATTAGATAATAATCCACGAGCCATTCCTGATACAAAGACAGGTATTTCAATTGAAGCTAATTGTTTTGATATTTTTTCAATGTTAAAAACATTAATCATTGTTTGACTACCAATTAATAATAATGGTTTTCTTGCTTTCCTTATCATATCTAAACAATTAAATAATTTATTAGAAGAAATATGTGGGAAGGTGATTTTAGGAATAGGTAAAGGTTTTTTATCAAAATCATCAAATATTCTATTAAAATTTCTTTGTAAATATTTTTTTACAAACCATGACACCTTATGATTTTTCTTATTTAGCCCATATAGATCATACACCATTTCTTTAGGGTATAATAAATCAAGGGGTAATTCAATAAATACTGGCCCTGGCACATCTGATTGGGCAATAATGATTGCTTTATTAATTTCATCAGCAAGATGCTTCCCTTTATTAATTACAGCTTGATATTTTGTTAATGATCTCATAAGTCCTATTTGATCAATATCCTGTAAACTACCTCTGTTTTTTAATATAGTTGCAGTTGCTCCGCAAATTAATAATACTGGAACTTGAGCCATTTGAAGATTTTTCACAGCAGTTAATGTATTAGTCAATCCTGGACCAGCTGTTACAGCAGCTACTCCAATTGCAGGAGATAAACGTGATATTGCATCTGCAGCAAAAACTGCAGTAGCCTCATGACGAACATCAATAACTTTTATATTATTTTGTACACAAGCAACCAATATTGGTGAAATATGTCCTCCACAAAGAGTGAAAATATATTTTATATTGTGTTGCTTTAAAGTGGATGCAACAATATCCCCGCCATGTTTCATTTAAATAATATTTTAGAAAATAAAAAGGGACTTATCTTCAATGTCATAAGAATTTTAATTAATAACCTAACTTACTTTAATAGGAGTTTTTAATTCCAATTTTCTTTTAACACTATCAAATAAATCTATTTCAAATTCATCATTTGATTCATAACATCTTCCAAAAACATGATTCCACAGTTCACGGTCTTCCATACAGAAATAAAAGAATACTTTATCGTGCCATGGTGCAAATGAATTCCAAACTTCTGAAAACATTTTTTTCTTAGTGTCAATTGGATAGGAAATTTTTCCAGCAGCTTCAGCAAAAGGCATTTGTAGTATTTTACTTTTTGTTCCTACTCCTCTTAGGGCTTTGATTGCAGGTTTAATAAATGTTAACGTTCCAAATGAGATTAAGGCAATTTCATTTATTGAAAAGGTTTCCATTAATGTGTTAACTATTTCTCTGTAATCTTTTTCCCAACCTTCATAATGAACAATTGGATGAAAATGAAAACCAACTAATATCCCTTTATCTGATAGTCTACGTGCTGATTCCAAGCGTTGATTTAGTGAAGCGGTACGAGCTTCTTCATTATCAATAAATATTTGAGGATTTATAGACCAACTAACAAAAATATTCTTTGGCATATTTACATTTAAAAAATAGTTTATGT
>UINC01001868.1_pt1 | contig 12527 bp, 9 predicted proteins | sample 5385821 | NCBI WGS metagenome assembly UINC01 (sample SAMEA4666929, study PRJEB26691) | marine metagenome | isolation source: Pacific Ocean | place: Pacific Ocean | collected 2011-10-13 | reverse complement strand
CACGCACTCTTGAACAAATGAAACAGAATCTCATCGCATGGAAAGAGAATGTGCCAACCGAGGCGATTAATGAGGCAACTACTATTGGGGATCATTTATGGGACACGGTGCCCTGGAAGCCGCAAATGCACATGAACGCAACGCCACACCCTCAGCTTAGAACCTAGGCCTAGAGAACAATATTGAGCTATTCCATAGACGGCATGACACCATCGTTAATCGAGCGCCCCCAAACTCTCGAAGAGGTTTCTAATGCACTGTGCAAATCGAATAATGAAGGTCGCTCAGTGATCCCCTGGGGTGGAGGGACCCGAATCGAAATCGGAAATATCCCAACAAGCTACGATACAGCATTAGATCTGTCCAAATTTACAGGGGACATTGAACATGAACCGGGTGATATGACGGTCGTTGCTAACGCCGGCGTCACAATCGGCAGCCTAAACGCCTTACTTAGGGATCAAGGCCAACGACTCCCGTTCGAAGTTCGTAATCCCGCTATGGCGACCGTTGGTGGCTCTATAGCTTCTAACGCATCTGGACATCGCCAGTCATCCACTGGAGGTATTCGTGACTGGGTGATTGGAATGCAAGTCGTCCTTGCAGACGGCACAATCACGAAAAGCGGCGGCAGGGTCGTTAAAAACGTGCAGGGCTATGAAATGCATCGGTTGCACACAGGGGCGTTTGGAACACTCGGGATCGTGTCACAAGTCGCTTTCAAGTTGCTACCTATACCCCCTGAGCAGCAATCAGTAATCGCATGGTTCGATAATCAAGATACAGCTCAAGACGTAGGCATGAGCTTTGTGAATGGACTGTTCGCCCCGGAGGCGATATCACTAATCCATGGGCCAGTCACTCAACAGGTACTAATCGAAGCTGGAGAAACATATACGAGTGATGAGACATGGGTCCTGGCAATTCGACTTGGTGGAGGTGTGCGCTCCATAGAAAGACAGGTCAACGAGGTGGTCGGGGCGTCAGGTGCTAACGGGGCAACAGGCTATGCCGTCCTAAGCGATATAGATGCGAGCGCAATGTGGGCAAAACTTGAAGAGACAGAAACGAAATCCCGTACGATCATTAGAATGACGTCACGGACAAGCAATGCCTTAGCGGCCTCCCATGAGATTGCAACTAGCAATATCAAGGGTGAGAAATGGGTTTCTACTATTTGCGATCTCGGATTTGGAGCTGTGACAGTGGTCGCAGATCTCCCCAACGATGCCGAGTCTCTCCAATTTATAAATTCAACTGTGCATACGATAAAGAAGCATCAAGGATCATACCTAATAGAAAAATGTCCTCTAGACGTTAAGCATGGCATGGACGTTTTCAGCGATGTGGGCAATTCAATCGATTTGATGCGGCGCATCAAAAATCAATATGACCCATCCAGAATTCTTAACCCAGGAAGATTCGTAGGAAAAATATAGCAACTCCATGTCTACTCCAAAAGTTATTGGCCCAGCCGGAACTTTTCCTGGATTCTCGGGGCCCCACTCACCCCAAGATTCAGACCTGTACAAGTGCGTCCATTGCGGATTCTGCCTTCAAGCCTGTCCAACATATTTGGAGACCGGACTGGAAGCGGAATCGCCGCGCGGTCGCATTGCACTGATGAAAGGCGTGAACGAAGGCCGACTCGATATGAATTCGTCAGTCGTAGGCCACTGGGACATGTGCTTACAATGTCGCGCTTGTGAACTTGCATGCCCGTCGGGCGTCGAATACGGCAAGCTCATGGAGGCAACAAGAGCACAAGTAAAACAGCACACCAAACGACCCCTCATAGAACGAACAGCCAGATCAATCGGCTACAACACACTACTGTCATCTCCGAGAAAGCTGCGCTTATTAGGTAACGCCCTGAAGTTCTACAGAAAATCGGGTATGCGCACCATTGCACGTGGTTCTGGAATTTTAAAGCTACTACCTGGCAAAGCCGAACTGGCAGACAAATACTTACCTGAGCTTTCTAAAAACTTTTTCACTGCAAAAAATCAGGTCCGCCCGGCACACGGCGTACGCAAAGCTAAGGTCGCAATGCTCGCAGGCTGCGTCATGACATTAACTCATGCAAAAACCCTCGAAGCCACCGTACGAGTATTAACTAGAAACGGTATAGAGGTACACATCTCTAAAAGACAGGGCTGCTGCGGAGCGCTCAATGCCCATTCAGGTGAAGTCGAATCCGCCATCAAGATGGCGAAGAAAAATATCGACTCGTTTCTGTCTATCAACCCCGATGCGATTGTTTCCGCTTCGGCTGGTTGCGGTGCAGCGATGAAAGGATATGGGGAACTTCTCGCAGGAGATACGGAGTACGCCTCTCGTGCTAGGAAGGTAGCGAAAATAACGAAAGACATACACGAATTACTTGTTGAATATGAATTCAAACCTCCAAAAAAAGCCTTAAACGTCACCGTCACTTATCAAGACCCCTGCCATCTAATAAACGTTCAGCGGGTAACGGAGGCCCCTCGTACTATCCTGAAATCGATTCCAGGTCTAAAGCTAATCGAATTAAGCGAACCGGGAATCTGCTGCGGATCAGCGGGGACATACTCTCTAACGGAGAGAGACATGTCAGCCCAACTCGGTAAGCGCAAAGCTAGAAACGTGATTGCAACAGGAGCAAATATCGTTACCACCGGCAACCCAGGCTGCGCTATGCAACTCGATTTTGCTCTTAGCGAGGTCGCAACTGAAAATTCGTCAAAACGTACGACTTCCGTACGATATGTTGTTGATTTACTTGACGAAGCTTACGGGCTCGAATAGACCACTGCGAACTAGGCAGAATACAAAGGCGAAGGATTCTCAGCTAATTGAGCGCTAGCAGCAGAGGCAGCAGACCCCTGCGCTACCTCCCATCCGTGTTCGGGCAGGATCTTCTCAAGAGCGTTGAGCAATGCAAACACATTTGCGGGAACACAAGATTCACCCATTAGACCTATACGTATAACTTCACCTGCGAACTTACCCAAACCTCGACCAACCTCGATGGAATACTCTTCGATAAGTTGCGTGCGGAGCTTCACATCATCAACACCTTGTGGCAACTTGACCACCGTCAACTGATCTAAGCGGTCTTTCTCGGAAATTGGCAACTCAAGCTTCAAAGCTTTAAGGCCGGCTCGCAACGCAGCAGCATTCGCTTCGTGACGTTTCCAACGTACCTCAAGCGTTTCATTCAAAGCCATCGCAACAGCTTCGCGTAGACCATAAATCATACTTACAGGTGCAGTGTGATGGGCAATATGATCAGGTCCCCAATAATCCGCAATTAAGGATAAATCCAAGTACCAGGATGAAGGAGGGTTCGGTCGAGTACGAATATATCTCAGTGCTCGTTCGGACAACGAAACTGGAGAAATCCCAGGAGGTGCAGCCAAACACTTTTGTGATCCCGAGTACGCGAAATCAAGCTTCCATTTGTCAAATTCAAGCTCACAACCGGCCAGCGATGTAACAACATCGGTCATAAACAGCGCACCTGATTCATGAGCCAGCTGAGCAAATTCGGCGATTGGCTGAATAGTTCCTGCCGAGGTTTCAGCGTGAATACCGACAACAAGCTGTGTTTCAGGATGATCCCTCAATGTGTCCGCCAGAAGTTGGGGGTCCATCGACTTACCCCATTCAGTTTGGATTGCTACAACGTTTAACCCAAGTCTCTCGGCCATGATGATCTGACGTTCGCAGAAATAGCCATAAGAACAAATAATCACGGTGTCGCCTGGGGATGCAAGGCTAACAAGACCCGCTTCCATACCGGCTGAACCAGCGCCAGCAACAGCAAAGGCATACTGTTTAGTCCGAAATATCTGACTAAGCATTCCGCTAAGTTCGTCAAGCAAGTCAAAAAATGCAGGGTCAAGATATCCGATGATTGGTAGTGACATAGCGCGAAGCACCCTAGGGTTTGCAGAGCTGGGGCCCGGCCCCAAGATCACTCTTCTCGGCACCGTAAGTGGTTCGTATCGCTGACCGCTTTTCACTTGTGTTACCAACCTGATGTTCGCCGGAGGCCTGAAATCAGTGAGATTACAGGATTGTTACACCAACGCCTATCTAATTTTTCCGTTTATTCCTGCTATGAAAATCATGCAAACGCTAAGGGTACAACTCACAAGCGTTAAAACGTATTGTTATTTGTTTTCTGGTTTTCATCTTTATAATCGACAGCCTAATCAAAATAACAACCTATACAGTAGTGGTTAATCGACGTCTGTATTTCACACTAGACAGTGCTAAAGAACGGAACTCACACCATGGATCTTGGACTAAAAGGCAAGGTTGCGATCATAACCGGCGGCAGCGACGGTATCGGCAAGGCAGCAGCAACATCGATGGCGAGTGAAGGAGCTAAAGTCGCTATTGTCGGACGGACACAGTCGAAAATAGACGCAGCTGTCGCCGACATCACATCTGAATCGGGTGGCTCTGTCTTTGGTGTAACTGCTGATGTGTCCATCGAGTCCGACGTTCAGGCGATGGTTAGGAAAGTCGTGGAAAAATTCGGCGGTGTAGACATTCTAGTGAACAATGCAGGTACTTCGTCCTCCACCACGTTAGAGAATATGACGGACAATGATCTAAAAGTAGACTTTGGTATCAAGATTTACGGTGCCATTTACTGCACACGAGCTGTTCTACCCCATCTAAAGGCATCCGGTTCTGGAGCAATAGTCAACACCACTACGCCAGGCGGAAAAGCATCCAGCCCTGGTGCGCAACCAACATCATTATCGCGATCGGCAGGCATTTCTCTAACAAAATCATGGGCTGGAGAACTCGCTGAACATAACATACGGGTGAACACGATATGCGTAGGTGTTCTTAAGTCGGGTCAGCATAGAACCCGCTGGGAAGCGATGCACGCCGAAAACCCAGGCTATTCACTTGAAGACCACTGGGAGAGTTTCGGCTCAAGCGTCCCGCTTGGCCGCATAGGAGAGGCAAAAGAGGCCGGCGAAGTAATTTGCTTCCTCGCATCTGCCCGAGCAAGTTATATAACCGGAACGGCCATCAATGTAGACGGCGGCGCTGCACCGGTAGTTTAAGCTCAGTATTTTCCCAATTACATGGCCTGTGATCTCAAACATAAATCTTTGATCGGAATACGCGTAGTCGAACGTCGAATGAATTAAAAGTTCTACTAGTATCGATTTACGCCAGAAAATCCACAGCCGAACGCACAAACACCTCTACACCCAACGATAAACATTCTTCGTTCCAATCGAATCTTGCATTGTGATGTCCTTCGATCCCACGCGACGCCACGGTCGCATCGTCGTAAGCTGCTCCCAGGAGAAAATACACACCCGGTACACGATCATTGAACTCCGCCATGTCATCTCCAACACTGACCGGTTCACACTCTCTAGCATTGCCTTCCCCAACCACGAAACTTGCCTGGCGAGTGACCCAGCTTGCAACTTCAGGGTCATTGATAACAGGCGGAGCTCCATGAATACGCTCGAATGTAGAGGAAGCCCGCATCGCCGAAGCGACCGTACTAGAAATGCGCTCAAGAGATTGCATAATCTGGACACGGATATCAGAAGTGTAGGCTCTAACAGTTCCCTCGACAGCCACACTATCCGCGATTACATTTGGAGCGGATCCGCCGTGTATTTGACCGAACGTCAGCACACCCATTTCGTTTGGGGGGACTTCTCGACTGACAACGGTCTGCGAAGTCGTAATTATCTCGGCAATGGCAGCAACAGGATCAATGGCCATGTGCGGCATAGCCCCATGACCTCCTTTGCCATGAACAGTAAGGCGAAATTGGTCGGCGCTGGCAAAAACAGTTGAACGATTGACGCCAATCACTCCCGTGGGAATCTGGTTCCATAGGTGCGTGCCGATAACGCGATCTGCAGGGTATTTCTCAAACAGGCCATCATCAATCATCGCGAGCGCACCCATGACGACCTCTTCAGCTGGCTGGAAGACAAATATTACCGTCCCTGCCAATTGATCTTTAATGCCTGAGAGAATTTCAGCGGCCGTAATAGCCATCGTAATGTGCCCATCGTGGCCACAAGCGTGCATACGGCCATTGGTAGAAGCGAAATCCAATCCCGTTAGTTCTGTGACGGGTAACCCGTCGATGTCAGCCCGAATCATCAAGGTTCGGCCCGATTTGGCACCCTTCAGGACGCCAACCAACCCAGTTTTGCCAATTCCGGTTTCAACCTCAAGTCCTGCAGCCTTCAAGCGATCAGCAATAGCCGCGGCCGTATCATTTTCCTCAAACCCAAGCTCGGGAATTGCGTGAAATTGCCGTCGCGTGTTGATTATCTCGGCTGCACGCGCCGCCACAAGGTCGGAAATAGATTCTGGGGTCATAACCTGAATCATACTCTGGTTTGTTTGAAGAACGCCACAACAGATTTATTCTCTAACCGGGAATGATTTAGATATTAAAATTGCTGATGATTTTGAGAATGATTACGTGTATCCCATAATCGATAGGTTAATACCGAACTGACAATCCATTTGGCAAGCGTGAGTGAAAAGCATCGGAGAACAGAGTGCCAATCAAGCGAAAACACCTTCACGAGCGGCACTTGAATCAAGTCCGCGTTTCCGAAAAGCAATCTGGCCTGCTAACACATTTTCCGTTTTACCGAGCCACGCAACAAGTGGAGCAGCCTGCAGCCCACGACCATACGAGTAGGTCAGTTCCCAGGGAAGATGTTCGTTAGCAGCAATCTTGTTAATCTCATCAAGGTTCACGACCGATTCTTCATCTCCCTGACCACCTGAAAGAAAAGCCACCCCGGGAACGTCAGGAGGTACCGTCTCTAACAAACAGTCGATCGTTTGCCTAGCCACCTCGGTTGGTGGCGCTCGATTAGGTGCTTCGGAGCCGGATATCACCATGTTCGGTTTAAGAACTATCCCTCCGAGCTCAACGCGCTGTGCTATCAGTTCTTCAAAAACTGCTATCAGCGATCGTTTGGTGGCTGATCGGCATTCTGCAATGCTGTGCGACCCATCCATCAATATCTCAGGTTCAACGATCGGAACCAGACCTTGCTCTTGGCAAATAACCGCGTAACGACCAAGTGCATGCGCGTTCGTATGAATCGCATAGTCAGATGGTCTGCCATTACCCACAGTTAGCAAAGCACGCCATTTAGCAAATCGAGCCCCCATCTCGTAGTAATGAGCTAGTCGATCACGAATTCCATCAAGACCTTCTGTAATGAACTCCCCGGGTGCACCTGCAAGATCATGGGTTGACTTGTCAACCTTAATACCGGAAAGAATGTCGCTCATAGCCAACAGTTCGACAAATCTTTTGCCTGAATCATCTGATTGGCGAATAGTCTCGTCATACATGATGACGCCTGAAATGAAATCGCCTATATCTTGAGTCTGAAACAGAAGCTGACGCCATTGCCGTCGTGACTCTGGCGTGGACACAACCTTAATACTTTCAAGTCGCTTGGTCATCGTCGCGTTACTTTCATCTGCCGCAAGAATACCTTTGTTCCGGGCAACCATCTTACGAGCTATAGAATTCAGTTCAGTGGTGACTATCAAGAGGGTCCCTCATATTTCCAATTCGACAAGCATGTTCATTGAATTTATATCCAACAACAACAACAGGCAATAAATTTAAGTTAACAACGGTTAATCACACACCTTTAGTCAATCCGACGATGAGGAGCGGCCTTAAAGACCCGCTGTTTCATTTCTGGATAAATAAAATCGACAAGTGTGGAAATTACAGTCCAATTACATTGCCCCGTGCTGTTTGAACAATTGCGCAAGCAACGCTATCCCCGCTGCATTTTTTTCTACAGATTCAAAAGCAAAACATAATCGGGCGCAATTCTTCCCAATCCGACCGGAAGCATCGGCTTCGAAGTTTGGCCCTGCTACATAACCTACGCCCTGTTCGAACACTTCATCGCGAATGCTAGCTATATCCGATTCCTCAGGCATTTCAAGCCAAACGTAACAGCCGCCCTTCGGAACCGACCAGGAGGCACCAGTATCACCAAAATGTTCTGCTAAAGCTGTAACCATTGAGTTACATTTAGCCTTCAAGACTGGATTGAAATTATCCCGGTGGGAATCAAGATCCCTTCGAAGGAATCCTTCGATCGCAACTGATGCAAACTGATTAGGCCCGCTACCAATCTTAAAACTGAGCGCTCTTCTCATAAGATCTGGCGCACAGGTAAAGTACCCCAACCGTAAGCCAGGGGCCAGCAATTTTGAGAACGAGGCCACATACACAACGATCCCGGAATCATCCAATGTCCTAAAAGCTGGCTGGACCTCTCCGTCATATCTCAGATCGACGTAACAGTCATCCTCGAGTATGGGCATGTTGTGCTTGTGTGCGATTTTAAGAATCGCCTTTCTACGATCTGCAGAAAGAGTCGATCCAGTCGGATTCTGGTGTTCAGGAATGGTGTACAGATATTTTGGGTTTTCACCAATAGCAACCAATTTAGTGATTTGCTCGTCTAGCGCCTCCGGAATAATCCCTCCGTCATCTATTTCTACACCTCGGACATCAGCTCCGAACCGACGCAGTTGATTAGTAGTTCCCATGTATACGAACTTCTCTGCTAATACAATGTCGCCTTCGTTCGTAAGGGCTTGTATAACCAAGCCATTTGCTTCGCCAGATCCATTGGTCAATGCTATCTCTTCAGGAGAAACTATGAAGCCACGATCTGCGGCGAGCTTACGGGCCGTAAACTCGCGTAGTTCAAGGGCTCCCAACTGCTGAGGATAGTAAGCCATTTCAGCCAAAACTTTTTCGCTGTCTGAATCAACCGCAGTCTGAAGTGCCTGAATCAGACCGTCCATGGGAAGAGTCTCAGGCGCTGGGTACGCAACTGCAAAATCATACTTTGCATGCGCTACAGGGTTGAGAGGAGTATCTGTCGAAGTCTCTGAAAAAAGAGTGTCGTAACTAAACGTTTCCACCATTGTTGAAGATCCTAATCACGGCATTGCCATTGTTATGTCATATTATTCGGGCGGATGAAGCTTACTGCCGGTTTGAGCGATCCGCAAAATTAATACGCCACTATAGGCTGATATACACTGCAACAACCGACAAAAACGACTGTTCGTCAACAAATTCTCTCATGGTAGTCAGGATATTTACGCATGCGTGGACTGGCATTTCACGGAAATAGCGTCGCTGAGGTCATAAATTTTCCGGATGTTGGCCCTGGTGTAGAGCAAGTTTTGATCAAGCTCCGTTCTTCGGGTTTATGCGGATCAGATTTCAACAGGTACCGCGGGAAAAACCCAAATGAATACAACGGCCAACTCATACGACCCGGACACGAACCATGCGGAGAAATCGTGGCTCTAGGTCCTAATGTGAAGGGACTGAAAGTCGGAGACAGGATCATCCAACATCATTATGAAGGGTGCCGAGAATGTAAATTCTGCCTTTCCGGTTGGCAACAACTTTGCAGAGTCGTCGATAAGAAAGAATATTACGGAGGTTCGATGCACGGGGGACACGGCGATTATATGGTTGCTCACCAATCCACATGCGTCCCATTACCTGACGAAGTTGTTTTCGAAGTAGGCGCTTATCTAGCCTGCGGAGCTAGTACAGCGTTTCAGGCATTAAAAAAGCTCGATATTTCCGGCAGAGATGTCCTCGCTGTGTTCGGACAGGGACCGGTCGGACTTGCCGCCACAATGTTCGGAACCGACATGGGGGCTCGTGTCATTGCCGTGGATATTTCACCGGAACGGCTAAACATGGCTGCAGATTCCGGAGCTTGGGCAACAATCGATGCATCTGATAACAATGTGTCTGAACAGATAAAGAATTTGACTGATGGTGAAGGAGCTGACGCAAGCCTAGAGGCAGCTGGGCTGGCCGTAACGCGCGTTGCAGCAGTGGAATCAACAAAGATATTTGGTCGATCTTGCATGGTCGGAGAAGGCGGGGAAGTTACATTTCAGCCTTCGCCACAAATCATACATCGCCATCTGACGCTTCTCGGATCGTGGACATTTTCAACATTCGGATTAGCCGAAGCGGCTCGGTATACCGCTGAAAGAAATGTACCTCTCGGTTCGATTATTACTTCCCGGTCCACCATAGAGCAAGCGGCTGTTGCATACGAAAAGTTCTCAGCGGGTGCGCCAGGAAAGTTCGTCATCAACTGGGACTAGGCTACTTCGTGCATAGACACTTACACTAATTTCGTCAATGAGGTTTGCGTGACGTAAGTATTTAATTCGACATCAATTTCATCCTTACCCCTTTTAGTACGGGTAGCTAATGTCGTAGAATGAAAGACTGACTGAATTGCGAAAGTGATCGTAAGAACGAGAGTTTGACTCAAATTTTGGCTCAGACACGGGCAGTAAAAGCCCGGAAGGAATAACCCCTTTGGTTCAAAAACAACGGCCATCAGATGTAAATGACATCTCGGCCGCGCTCGAAGGAGAAAATGAGTACACCCCGGCTCTAACACGCATGGAGGGTACAGAAGATGAGGCAAACCAGGTAACCGAAAGCGGCGCTACGGCCGTAACTCGTTCAGAACTAGATATGTGGGAAGCAGCGCGGGCATCAGACTCCACGACAAGCATCACCAACGCCCTTCAACAGGAAATCCAAGAATCCGAACTGACAGAAGACACCGTTCGGATGTACCTCAGAGAAATCGGCCGTGTAGCACTCTTAACAGCCGCTGATGAAGTTGTCCTTGCGCGTGCGGTCGAACTTGCCCAACGCCTTGAAACGATTGAAAAGGAAATACAGGGTGATATAGAGGTTGGAACCCCGGACTCCTTTACGCTCATAACCGATATTCTTTTGAAACTGGCCCCGATAGCTGATACCGCATCTGCGATAGCTAAATACCTGGGGCTTGAGGCACCGGTCACCCTTGGGTCAGCTCTTACCAATCCTGATCTTAGAGTCCTTGTTGACGGCAAGCGCGAAGACGAGGTGACCAACTATCTTTCCGACGCGTTGGGCGTAGAGCCTGACGAGGCACACAAACTAGTAGTCGAACTATCTGTTTTACCACGGTTACTTGCTTCTGATATGGTCGATATACTCGGTATCGACCCCATCTTAGAAAACCTGCCGGACGAAGTAGGCAATCCTAAATTCCTGGCAACCCTCGAGCCATTAACACCCGTACTAAACGCTCACCTAATGCGTGTGCGAGAGGAAGGTGAAAAGGCACGACGCCATCTAGGCGAAGCAAATTTGCGACTCGTAGTGAGTGTTGCCAAAAAACACCTCAATCGTGGATTGTCGATGCTGGATCTCATACAAGAGGGAAACATCGGACTGATGCGTGCGATTGAAAAGTTCGATTTCCGCAAAGGATTCAAATTCAGCACTTACGCCACATGGTGGATCCGTCAAGGTATCACTCGGGCAATTGCAGACCAAGCACGAACAATTCGTATACCGGTTCACGTCGTAGAAACATTAAATAAGATCATGAGGGCACGTAGAGAGCTTGGGCAACAGTTGAATCGTGAGCCAACCGTTGAAGAGTTATCAGAGCGAGTCGAGCTTTCACTAGAAAGAGTATCTGAAATTCTTCAGATGTCCCAGGAACCCGTTTCATTAGAAACACCAATCGGTGAAGACGCTGAAAACGAACTTGGTGATCTGATTCAGGATAGCAATGCTCCAGCACCAGCTGATGTCGCAGCCCAATCATCGATGCGCGAGCAAGTTGACCGAGTTTTAGGGCATCTCCAGGATCGTGAACGCCGCGTCTTGGAACTACGATTTGGCCTTTTCGATGGCCGGCCTCGAACCTTAGAAGAAATAGGCGGGGAGTTAAACCTCACTCGTGAACGCATACGCCAGATAGAACGAAAGGCCCTCGGACGGCTTCGTGGCGATGCAAACGTTGCAGAACTACGAGAATTGCTGGCGTAATTCCTAACGCAACTACAAAAAAAGCCCCCGATTCCACACTAGGATCTGGGGCTTTTTTTATCAACACAATCTTTGCCAGACGGTCACAGTGATCTAAAGCCTCGAGCACCATTTAAAATAAACCGCCTCAGTAAGTAACCTTCACCAGCACATTTTCATAAATTATCCAAATAAATGCCTGAATCAAATAATTTTGCCACCAAAACTCTTCGTGGATCTGGTCTCCGAGCAACGCCTACACGCAGAGCGATCATAGACGTCCTTAGAACAACCAATAGCCACATGACAGCTTCGGAAATCATCCAGAGCCTAAATGCAAAAGCCAAAACATATGACCAGTCAACGGTCTATCGCGGGTTAAGTGATCTCGGTCGTGTGGGTCTCATTGCGGAATCACGAATGAGCCCGGGCGATACTGTCTACGAATGGATAAGCCAGTCAAATCATCATCATCTACAATGCACCAATTGCGGTCGAACTATGCTACTTGACACTCAATTAGTTCAAGAATTCATTTCCAAAGTCCACAGCCGTCATGGTTTTCACGTCAATGCTACTCATCTAATAGTTTCGGGGACCGAACACGCATGCCCTG
>UINC01001858.1_pt1 | contig 12556 bp, 9 predicted proteins | sample 5385821 | NCBI WGS metagenome assembly UINC01 (sample SAMEA4666929, study PRJEB26691) | marine metagenome | isolation source: Pacific Ocean | place: Pacific Ocean | collected 2011-10-13 | reverse complement strand
CGTAGTGCTCGTTCTTCTTGATGACGTTTCTCTGGTACCCGTCTTCCGAATAGCCAATGCAATTCCTCAGTGCGTTCAGGTTGACCTCTAGGTTCGAGAGCCGGTCGTCCAGTTCCGCTAGACCGGGGCGTCGCTCCAATCCGTCCAGCCAGTCGGCCATGCCCGACAGCCCAGAGCACTCGGACAGCAGGTTCGAGCGCTCGTCGGGCGATAGGAGAACCTGCGTTACCACGATTGGGCAGACTGGTGGCTCGCTCATGACTCTTATGCAATCTGTCTAATTGACCAGAGAGAGGGTGCCTGTGATCTTGTCTATCGCCTCTCTGGGGCCGGGGCCAATCCCGACCACCGTGACAGTTCCGGGAGGTATCTCGGTGTGCCCTGCGTCTGTGACCATATGGCACACCAAGCCGGATTTCTTCGCTCTTCCGTGCACTTGCTTCAAGGAAACCAGATCGGGGATCTTGCAGACTATCTTCCTGGCTCCGTGCTTGATGTAGCGATCGAGGGCTCGAGGGTTCTTTCGCTTGGCTGCGAGGACGCATTCGGCTGCGGCGTGGGCGCATTGCGCTGCGAGCTTTCCCCTCGAAAGCTCGAGGTCCTGTCTGGTCACGAGGACCATTGTAAGTTCTTCAGTTCGCGACAACTTCGCTCACCGCCTCAGCCGCAGGTACGACTCGGTGACGAGCTAGAATCTCGCCGATTGGAACTGCCATCCATGCGACGAAGGCGAGGTTACCGGCTGCGTGATAGAGGTCGAAGACCAGTCCGTTGAGAAGAAACGGGGCGAGCATCGAAGGGTCAGTCTTGAGCAGGATGCTCAGGGAGACTATCCAGTCAAATGCAAATCCAGCTGCTATCGCAACCACAGCAACGCGGTTGAGGTTCAACTTGCCTTCAATCAACAGCCGATCAGCAAGCAAAGCGCCTGCCAGACCAACTGAACCCCATCCGATAACCTGGAAAAGCGTCCAAGGACCGTGTCCAAGGATGAGGACGTTCGAGGCCAGGGCGATGATGCCGGCAAGCGCGAATGCGCGCGGAGCACCATAGTAGATGCCAGAAAGAAGAACGATCACCGTAACAGGCTGAATGTTCGGAAGGGGCTCAAGCAAGATCCTGCCTGATACACCGAAAATTGCTAGGATTCCAAGCATCATCCAATGGCTGCCATTATCCAATCTTCGCTCCGCTCGATGAAGGGCCAGCAAGATCAATCCCAGAATCGAGGCATTCAGCAAAATGGCCTGAGTAGAGGTCAAAGCGATACTGTGCAAGTCGGACATGTAAGAACCCCGTCTCTCTGGACGTGAGGTCACTATTCATCGTTGCTAAGAATACCTCTTCACCAAGCGCCTATACTCCAGAGAATCACATCGCCCTCTGACAACACCAGATCACCGATCCCCACCATGGACATCTCCCCATTGTGACCTAGATTCCAATACGCTCCATTGAAATCTCCAGTGACCTGATTGGCATTCAGACCCCCGATTGTATGTACGAATGGCCCCCATTCTCCGACTTCGTAACCCACAGCGAGTCGACCACCGGCCGCCCGAGTAGCGTCCATCATGAATTTCAACCCTTCACTGTAGCCTTCGAAGCCACCAATGCAGGCACCTGTGCCGTTGTAATTCTCGTTTGCACCGAGTGTGGTTCCATCAGAATCGATCATAGTCACACCGTAGTTAAATTCGGCATGAGGATAGTCTGGCGGATAGAGGACGCAGATTACTTGGTCACCATTCCACTCTAATGGAAGACCATGGTGAGCTGATTCATTATCGCCAACGAACTTCGCAGTTTCTTTGGAGAGTGCATCCTGAATCGTAGAGGTGAGCAGGACTAAGGTCACAAGTACCAGTATCGAGGCGGGTTTGAGTTTGTTCGACACGGAGTTTGAGGGCTAATTGATTAGTCTATCAACTTATCATCATGTGATTCATTGAGGGAGTCACCAATCTTTTCTTTGAGGACCTGATTTACTTTCTTTCCGTCTGCTGAGCCGCCTAACTTCTGCATCACAACTCCCATCAGTGGGCCTATTGCGTCCAATCCTCGCTCGTTGACGAAGTCGGCACGCTCAGCTAGGACCTCGTCCACAGCCCTCTCGACCGCCCCTGTACCTGCTGGGGTGAAGCCACGGGCCTCGGCCTCGCTGGACATCCAATTTAGCAGAGCGTCGATGTCTTCGGTCTCGGCCTCCTCGATTAACGGCTCGACCCCCTCACGGGTCATCGCACCAGTCTCTCGAAGGTGGATGGCGACGGCGAGGGCGCTCACTTTCTGCGTTCCGAACTCGAGCAGTGCGCTTGCCCACGCCTTTCCAGGGAGCTTGAGCTCCCCCTCCATGCCTTCGAAGAGTAGGTCGTCCAGTTCGCCGTTCAATAGCGCCTCAATCTGGTTCGGCGAGAGGTCGTGCCCCTGTAAACGGCCCTCCCTCTCAGCCGTAGTCAAAGGCAGGTCGTTGCGAATGACATCCCAGTGCTCCGACGTGATCTCAAGCACCGGGACATCGGTCTCCGGGTACATTCGCGCTCTACCGGGAAGGGGCCTTAGAGCAGTCGTCGTCCCGTCCTCGGGCTGGCCCTTTCTGATGACCACGTTCCTTACCTCCTTGGGAATCCTGTGGTATGCGAGCCTCGTCCGATTGACCACCGACTCGAGAGCGAGTTCCGCCTGCCAAGCCGGCGCCACGCACAAGGCGAAGGCATCGAGCTCACCCAACGAGAGGCGGTAGCGAACCGAATCAACCTCTTCTTGTGAAATTCCGTAATCTGGGAGCTCGTCGGAGTGGAAGATACCGGCTACGCCCGCTAGCTTCGCCGCGCTAGCGAGCTCACGGCCGAGTCTAGGGAGTTGAGGGGCATTTGCGTTGTCTGCCTTGATTCCGATCTTGCCGGAGAATCCCGGCAAGGCGACGCCGTGTACGGTGGCTCCTTCTTCCAGAGGGCCACGGACCACAGTCGACTCGCAGGCACCGAAGAGTTCGGTCAGGTCATGGACCTCCAGGGGAATGCGGGAGGATGCTGCCAGCGCCACCCTGTTCTCGACGGGGGTGGCGTCGTCCGCCCTGTCAGATGGTAGCGAGGGCAGGTTGGCTTCCTTGCGCAACTCGTTGGCGAGGCGGTAGAAGTGGAGTTGTCGCGCCATCTCAAGCCGGATGATCCTTGGAATCCAATCGAGGTCCTGGCAGCCCTTGATCTCGACTCGGTCACCGCAAGCTACGCTAACGTTGAGATCCTGCCTGATCGAGCCTAGGCCACGCCTGACCTGTCGGGTGTCCCTCAAGAGCCTGCCAAGTGCGATTGCTGTCTGCTTCGCGTGCTCTGGGGACTTGACATCGGGTGCGGTGGCAACCTCTACCAAGGGGACACCCAACCTGTCAAGCGTATAGATGACGGTCTCTCCATCGTCCGATGCAAGGGTCCCGAGCTTCCTCGCAGAGTCCTCCTCCAAGGAAATCAAATCGATGCCCACCTTGCCCGAGTCAGTATCTATTCTGCCTCCGGTCGCGATTAGCGTCGTCCTCTGGAATCCGCTAGTGTTCGAGCCGTCAACGACCGTCTTGCGCATCGCCTGGAGATTGGGGATCGGCTTGGCATCCATCATCGCAGTCATTGTCAGAGCCAAATCCACTGCATTGGCATCGTGTTTCATGGGTGGGGCCTCGTCTAGCTCGATCAATCCAGCGTTCGGGGTCTGGACATACTCGAAGGCACGGTTTCTCCTTTGCTCGAAACGGGCTGCGATGTCTACGCTCCCGTCCTCTCCCTCCGAGGCTCTTAGCTTGCGATTAGTCCGATTCCACCCTTTCGGGATGTCTTCCAACTTGAAATCGTACAATTCGCTTGGCATCCTCGAATGCAGCTTGTCGGCGGCGAGTTGTTGGTGAATCTCCAAGCCACACATGAACCCCAGAGCTACCGAGTCTAGCGTGTCAGGTTCGCGTATGTCGCCGACGGGCTCCATGATACCGTTCGCGGGGATGGGGGTGATGCTCATAGGGTCAGCGGACGAAGGAGAAGCGATCTAGCTGGGGGCTCCACAACTCGCCGCTGGTCAGCATCTTTGAGATGACCTCGTCAACCACGTGCTCTGGTATGTTCATCGGAAGGGCTAGATTGTATATGTCAATACGTTCTGCGTGTCCCTTCTCCGAACAAACTTGTCTGAGCATGCCTCTAACTGAACCGCTAACGCGCCTGCTGCTTGCGGAGACTCCGGAGTGCAACTCGGACTCGTCCTCGATCCTCGTTTCCTCTCTCCAGTGTTTGTAGATAGCGATGGCCAGGTCGGCATCCTCCTCCGTTGCGATGTCCCTAAGGTGCAATCTGGCATGGGCCTCTGTGAGTCTTATCAGGGACTCCAGTGCACGGGCTGTGATTGTAATGACGGCTTCTTCGTTATTATTCATAGAATCAAGGTCATCCTTGTCGAAGGCCAGTCGTGCATCCCTGTAGAAATCCTGAATTTTTTTTCGGGCCTTCTCGTCGATGTCTGGGTGAACGTGCCTCTTGGCGAACGCTATGTACTTCCTGAGGAAGTTGATTGTGAGGTACTCCTTGTTGTCCACCCCAGTAGCGAAAACCAAATCCTCCTGCTCCGAGGAGGGGTCCAGTTGCATTCCTTCCTCGATCTTCGTCTCGCTCACTGCTAGGGTTCGAGTGTCTAGGATGTGTCTAGCGATTCTCTCGTCGTCCTCGACTCTGACCTCGTCCCTGAGCAACCAAATGATGTCAAATCTTGAGGCTAGTGGCACGGGCAAGCCAGTCTCTTTGAAATTGTACATCACGCTTCTTGTACGGTTGGCATGACGCGTAAAGCGGCCTTTAGTTGGGTTCGCAGCAGCTAGAATAGAGCACCGGGCCGGGAGAGTCGCGGTGATTCCACCTTTGGCGATGTAAATCTCCTGCTGCTCCATTGCGGGGTGCATCGTCCGGCGATCCTCCTCTGAAATCTTGTCGAACTCGTCGATTGCCGCAAGCCCCCTGTCCGACAGTGGCAATATTCCGGCTTCGAGTGCGAACCTCCCGTCACTGAAGGCGTCCTTTACTGCTGCAGCGGTCAAACCGGCCCCGGATACCCCGCCGCCGGAGGCGAGTTTTCCGCGTGGGGATATCTTGGACATGTACTGCAGAAGCTGCGACTTTGCCACTCCGGGGTCGCCCATCAAGAGGATGTGGATGTCGCCTCTCATCCGAGTCCTGTCGGGGTTGATTCGAGCAACGCCTCCGAAGAGTTGGAGAGCCAGTGACCGTTTTACGTAGGGCATGCGTCCTGTTGGGAACACTGCGGGCGCTATGGAGTCCTTCATTAGAGTGAATAAGTCATCCCTCTGTGACACGGACATGATCATCTCCTTGTCCTCATCGCTGATTGAAATCTCGTTAAACGGGATGCTCTCGTGCTCCGAGCTCACCATGTGGTAAATGATGTCGAATAGAGGGGTTTTCTTGCCCCTCTTGACCTCTGAGTGTATGACTGGAATCACGTTAGCGGTAATTCTCTGTCCGGGGAGGTGCTTGTTCACTTGGTCGCCCTCTATCAGCACCATCCCCCTTCCTGGCTGGCCCCCGCTAGGGATGTTCTCTGGCAACTCTTGGATCTCCATCCACTGGTTGTTGACCAACCTAGAGATGTCGAGCACGAGTTCGAATCTGGTTTCACGCCTAGAGCTGCCGCATCCGCCGGATGCCTGGGGGCAAGAGAGGGGTTCCTTGAGTTCCCTCTCGTTCTTCTGAATTACTTCGATGAGTTCTCCGCAGGCCTCGCACCTGAATGTCGCTCTGTGAATGCGTGGCTTGATATCTGAGACTTTGGTAACAATTATCTCAACACTACAGAGAGTGTTGACCTGCACTCTTCCTATGTCACGCAGAGCAATGCGGCTATCCCTTGGCAACTCGTTGACTCGGAGAATGGTCTCCAAGTCTTCTCCTCTTTCCCTGCAAATCTGCTTCAGTGCGTGAGAGCCCTTTTCGAGTATGGAAGATGGCTCCCTGAGCAAATCCTCGGCAAAATCTGGGTCGAAGCTCTGCAGCTCGTGGAAGGGGACTTCGAGGAAGGGATAGGGGCTCTGCTTGGATAGGAGCATCATCACCTCTGATTCCTTGGCCTCCTCCAAGAAGGTCCTCCATCTCGCGGAGGCATCATGTGCTGCCATCGTCAAGTGATTTCACCGCCCGGCTTTGCCAGTCTGATGGCGCGGCCTATCAACAGTCCGGTGCTCGAATCCAACCCCATTGCTTCCAGTGGAATAAAGTGGGGCTCGCAGGTACTCAATCGGAGTACTGAACGCTTCTACTGCAACCTCCCGATAGATTTCGCCAATCCAAAGGAAGTCACGCTTGGGTGAGTTTGAAGTCACGGTGGCCAATCGTGGCCCATGGAGCACAGGCGTGTCGGGCGCGATGTATTCGTCAGGCTGGACGTTGGCGACGAGATGCACGCCTCCATCAGGGAGCTGAGCGAGCATGGCATTTCCGCGGCTGCGATTACTAGCGGAATCGGGAGGATTCGCAATACGGTAATCGGTTATCTGGATGCAGATGGCGTCTACCAGAAGGAGGTTCTCGAGGCGCCGGTGGAGCTTCTGTCAACCCAAGGCAACCTCGCTCCCGGTCCTGACGGGGCGTTCACCCACATTCACATCGTCGCCTCTGACGACGACCACACAGTCCATGGTGGTCACCTGTTCGAGGCTACAGTCGAGGTTACCGCTGAGATGCACCTGCGTGTCTTGGGGGACGAGGACTCCCCCTTCAAGCGAGAGGCAACGGACAGCGAGTTCCTCCGGCTTTCCTTCTGCGATCTGGGGTAAGCTCGTGAGGGTGCTCTGGGCGCATGGCCTCTGGGGCAGGCCCGATGGCTCGAAGCCCACACACATCTCGGGGGATCTCGGTTGGGAGGTCGGGGCCCTAGTCATGTCACGGCTCGGCTGGTCGATCGATGATCAGACATCGCTAGTGCTAGAAGCGATAGGGGACGGTCGGCAGCACGACGTCCTGATGGGATCGTCCTACGGTGCGCTAGCGCTCGCCAACGCATCGGAGATGCTCCCTGAATCGGACTTGAGGCTTGTCCTCATGGCCCCGGCGTTCGGCATGCGAGAGGGCTTTGAGAGGCTCATCGGGAAGGATTTGGTCTCCCGATGGCAACTCGACGGCTCGCTGCCCTTCACCCACGACGGCACTGGCGAGGAGGTGGTGCTGTCCTGGGGGTTCATGGAGGCCCTCGGGCACAGGTCTTGGCCAGAGTTGAGGCACCCCACAGTCATCATCCATGGATCTGGCGACGACATCGTTCCCTTGGAGAACTCCCTAAAGGTGGCACAATCGCCGCTAGTGAATCTTATCGAGGTCGAGGATGACCATCGCCTGCATGAATCTCTGGGAATTATACCCGAAGCCGTCGAGATGGTCCTAGATATGTAGGCTAGTGCGTCGATCCGAGGAAATACTCCCCAATCTCAGGGTCGGTCAGGATGTGCTGGGCATCGCCAGTGTGGACCATCTTGCCGTTGGCCAGAATGTACCCGCGGTCCGAGCGCGCGAGCGAGAGGCGTGCGTTCTGCTCGACTATGAGGATGGTGATGCCTTCCTTACGCAGGGAGTCGATGCGGTCGATGATCTGCTGCTGGTAAAGCGGTGAGAGCGCGGCGGTGGGCTCATCGAGGAGCAGGAACTTGGGGTCGGAGATTAGGGCGCGGGAGATTGCGAGCATCTGCCTCTCGCCGCCCGATAGAGAGGCAGCGAGGTCGTGCTCGCGCGAGCGCAGGTCCGGGAACATCTCGAGCGAGCGCTCGATTCGCTGGTTGAGGATGTTGTTGGGAAGCGTATTGCCCCCCATCTGCAGGTTCTCCTCGACGGAGAGAGAGGGGAACACGTTGTCAATCTGGGGGACGTATGCAATCCCGTGGTTGACTAGCTGGTCTGTGCGCCAGCCGGATACGTCTTGGCCCCTGTACTCGATGTCGCCGCCGTAGTAGGTGGCGATGCCGAAGATTGTCTTGATCAGCGTCGATTTGCCACATCCGTTGGGCCCGATGATGGTGACGAACTCGCCCTCGTCGACGTGCATGTCTATCTCGTACAGGATCTGTACCGATCCGTAGCCGCCCTCGAGGCCTCTCACTTCGAGGACCCGTGTCATTCCTCCTCACCCCCGCTCTCCCCGGCTGCACCGAGGTACGCCTCGATCACGGCCCTGTTGCCGCGGACCTCGTCGGGGGTGCCCTGCATCAGGACCTCGCCCTCTTTCATCACGATGATGCGGTCGACCCCCTGCCTCAGGATGAAGTCCATGTTGTGCTCGATTATGAGCACGGATATCCCGGTCTCGTCGACCGTTTCCCTGAGGTTGTTGAAGATCTTCAGCGCAAGCGGGCCGGCGACCCCCGCCACGGGCTCGTCGAGCAGCAGGAGCCCGGGGTCGCCCATCATCGAGCGGCCTATGTCCACAAGCTTGCTCTGGCCGCCCGAGAGCTCGCTGGTCAGGTTTTCCGCCATATGGGGCACCTCAAGCTGGTCGAGCATGGCGTAGGCCTTGCCTAGGCGCTCCTGCTCGGCAGGTCGGCTGTCCGGCTTCAGCAGAGACAGGAGGGGGCTGGGGGAGAACTGGCGCCTCGGTGGGACAAGCAGGTTCTCGATTACCGTCATCTGCCTCCAGAGTCGGGTATGCTGGAAGGTGCGCGTCACCCCGAGCTGCTGGATCTGGTCGGGGCGCATCTCTGAGGCATCCACTCCGAAGACCTCGACGGTGCCGGAGGTCTGGTCGAGCAGTCCGCTGATGCAGTTGAAGGTGGTCGACTTGCCACAGCCGTTGGGACCGATCAAGCCGACGAACTCGCCCTCCATGACATCGAACGAGACGTCATTGACGGCTACCAGCCCACCGAACTCCATCCGGAGGCCCTCGACCTTGAGCACGGAACTCATTCGGCATCACCCCCAACCGGACGGGGTGGCCTGCTCGGTACCTCAGGCAGCAGGCCCTTGGGGTTGTACTTGAGCGAGAACAGGATCAGGCAGCCAATCAGGAAGACCTTGACGTAGGCCATGTCGGCTTGGATGGCATCGGCGACGAACGACTCGCTAATCGAGCGGTCGCCCATCATCACCCCGGAAAACGACATTGCGGCTACGCCCGACACCCCGACCGCGGTCAAGCCTCTCCAGCCGACTGCGATGCCTAGCAGGGCGGCGGCCGCGAATAGGACGGCGACGTCCCACGGCTGGGTGACCAGCCACTCGAACAGAGCGTCGATTTTGGCTGCTGTATCGTGGAGTGGGAGATCGGTTGATCCCTGACTAGCTACGAGGACGTTGAAGACGAACTCCATGAGCACTATGATGAACGCGCCAATCACCATCCCCCTGTTGTTTGCGGCGCCGCCGACTACGAAGGCCGCCCACACCAGGAACGTCGATTTGGCCGGAGACATGAAGCTCGGCTGGAAGCCAGTCAGTTTCCAAGCCCACAGTGCCCCAGCTAGTCCAGCAATCGCAGCGCCTAATGCGAGGCTCGCTGCCTTGTGGGTGAGCACGTCGTGACCGTGGTGCTGTGCTACCTCCTCGTCCTCCCTGATGGCCTTCAGAATTCTTCCCCAAGGTGACTTCAACACAGTTTCGAGCACCCACCACACGAGCAGCATGGAGACTATTCCAATCAGTGCTAGAACCATCATGTAGGGGGCTGGCTCCCCGAGGTTCAGAAGCTCGCCCACTCGCTCGCCCATGCTTCCGATTCCCACAACGTCACTGCACTCATATGCGCTCAGTGCGACGCCCGAGTCGCTCAGCGGCGGTTCGCTGCCGCAGAACCACCAACTCTGCAACGGCAGGGCATATCTGGAGATGCCAATCGAGGAGCCCCAAGAGCCGGCTCTGAGCAATGGCTCTCCCATTAGCAGGACCCTCACAATCTCACCCAAGGAGATCGTGACAATGGCGAAATAGTCCATCCTGAGCCTCGCAGTTGGGTAAGCGAGCATCCAGCCAAAGCCGGCTGCGAGAAGAACGGCCATCACTGTTGCCCAGAGGACTGGCCAGTCGTAGCCATGGAGGTCCTTGGGTGCAGTCAGGATGCCGACCGTGATGGCCCCGATACCGGCGAAGAATATTACTCCGAAGTTGACCATTCCGGTGATTCCGGTATGGAGGTTAAGGGAAAACGCCAGCAGTGTGAAGACGGATAGCGTGATTAAGACGTTGGATACCTGTAGCACCTTGATGAAGCGGGCACCTTCCTGATCAGCCACTGGAAGCCACCAGACGAACAGGAGCAGGATGGTCAGCAGCAATGCGAACAGGGCCCACGAGCCGCGCGGGCTCTCCCTGCCGTATGGTGCCCATTCGTGGTATTTCTCGAACAAGTCGCTTTGGCTCTCTTTGGTCGATGCCTTGGCACTTTCTATCGAAGCGGCTAGTTTGCTCTGGAACTCGCTGAGCGCACCATTGACCGCCTTGAGTGAGTCGGTCATGGTCACCGATGCGCTGTTCCTTGTGCTCATCAGCATAGACGAGAAAGAGTCCATGGTCTCAATGGCGGGCCGCAGTGGGTCGTCTTCCCTGCCTTGGAGGATGTAGACGCCCTCCACGACGGCGATCAGCCAGACCATAATGGGCACAGCCGGCCAAATCAGGTCGCCGAGGGAGATTACCGCATCGATGAAGTTGAGCTCGAAGCTCATCAGGTCATACCAGGACCTGTTCAATCTCTCGAACTCGGCCGCTATCCAGTCAGGGTGGTAGAAGGGTGCCAGATCGGAGGGCGGGCTGGGTACGTGGTTAATTGTCATAGGCGAGTCTTCGAGCAACAGGGTCCCGTCGGACCTGCCGGTGAGAACCTCGAGGTTGGATGACACGGACTCATTGGCTTTGCAGGCCTCGGAGCACGAGCCATCGGCGAACGAGTTACCGGAGATGAATCGGGTCACCCTGCTGAAGAAGAAAGACGCCACGGTGACGATGAGCATCGATTCCCCACGAGACGATTTCCTCTGCTGGAAGTTGTGGAGCCCGAGTGCCCCAAGGGGGGAGATGGCGAGAGCGGCACCGATTTTCCTCGACGGTTTCGCCTCGCTCTCTGCACGGCGACGCAGCCTCTCCACCTTCCATTTCTCGAAGGCATCCCCTATGCCCTCGGGCATGATCATCAGTATCGCAACGAGGAAGATGTAGGGCATGACCCCGTCTAGTGTGGTGTAGTTCGCCCGTCCCAGGGGATACCCTATCCCAATCAGGACGGGCGAGGACAGCGCCCTGACGAAGCCGATCATCAGCGACCCGACGATAACCCCCTCGATTGAGCCGATCGTTCCCAGCACTATCACCGCGAAAGAAGGCAGGAGGAGCGTGAAGGCGGTCTCCGGTGCGAACCTGAGTGTCATCGCGAAGATGGCCCCGCCCATCCCGGAGATGCCCGCAGAGAGGAAGGCGCTGGTCATCTGTATGCGCTCGACGTTGATGCCGCTGCTCGCAGCGAGGTCGGGGTTGTCTGCGACGGCCCTCATCCTGCGACCGAGTCTTGTCTTCCTCAGCAGTATCATGAGGAGGAGGACCGAGCTGAATATTACCACTGGCATGGCGCCCTTGTAGTATGCGTAGTTAGTGGTGTACTGAGTGATGCAGTCGTTACCCATGTTGAAGGACTCGACGAGGGGCTTGGAGGTTTCGTACGTGACCTTCTCCAATGTGTCTTCATCGCAAATTGCAGAGGTGTAGATCTGCCCATCTTCGATGTCGCGCACCCCTAGGTTGAGCCTCAACTTCTGGGTCGGGATGTCCCAACGGAGGGTCGGGAGCCTCCAGTCTGCGTCGGGCTCGAACATATTCCTGCCGGCACCGAACCTGAGGTAGACTATCGCACGGAGGATTAGCGCCACTCCGAGGGAAGCGATCATCATCACCTGCGGAGTGGTGTCCTTCTCTCGGAAGCCGCGGTAGACCAGTCGATCGATGATGATGCCCGCGATTCCCGTCACAACGAACGCGGCCAGCACAGTCCACACTAGCAAGGACCAGACCAGCACGCCATCCCCTGGGGCATCGTACAGCGGGAAGAAGTGGTCGCTCCAGACCATCACCATGGATAGGTACATGCCGATCATGAACAGCTCGCTCTGGGCGAAGTTCCCGTATCGCTGCACCTTGTAGGTGAGCGTCAGCCCCACTGCAATGGCGAGGTAGGTGGATGACCAGGTCAGGGTGCCCACGCCGATTGACACTAGATCGAGGTTGATGCTTACGTCGTCCTGAAGGCCCTTGAACAGGAAGTCGAGGGTCATCCATATGATGAAGAGCAGGAACAGGGGGGAAAGGGCGATTGCTGTCGATCTGACATTGCTCACTGGGACGTCGTCGAACAGAATCTTGACCAGGAAGAACCCGCCCGAAATCGACTCGAGCGATTGTAGTAGCCAGACCATGTCGTTAGGGATATTGCCGCCCACGAGGTAGTCGAGCAGATTGAGCGAGCCGGATTGGTAGAGCAGCCCTACGCTCGCATCGAGGATGATGGCTAGGGCGATGATGGTCCTGCGCTCCAAGCG
>UINC01001856.1_pt1 | contig 12558 bp, 10 predicted proteins | sample 5385821 | NCBI WGS metagenome assembly UINC01 (sample SAMEA4666929, study PRJEB26691) | marine metagenome | isolation source: Pacific Ocean | place: Pacific Ocean | collected 2011-10-13 | reverse complement strand
AGTCGCTCATGGGCTACCTTCGATACAGCGAACGACCTGATTCTGACTCCGGTGGAATCTGGTTCTCACATAGTGGAGATCAGCGTCAGCGACGGGACAAACGACATCTCACAATCGATTGAAGTCGTAGTGACGGCCAAACCCGACCTCCTCATAGAATCAATAGACGTGAGACGGGATGGATTGAGTGTCTCGGAGCTGGTTGACGGGGATGTCATCGAGATTTACGCTTATGTCAGAAACGAGGGGAGGGGGCTTGCCGATGCCGTCAACGTCAAGTGCACGATTGGGAGTATCTTGGTCGGCGTAGTCATGGTCGAATCCATACCGTCTGGGGGATTAGGCGTAGCAGTTTGCGATGCACAGGTGTCGGGGCCCGATGATGCATTGGTGATTGAAGTCGTGGCCGACAGCACCGCATCCATCGACGAGACTTCGGAGAACAACAACGACCGCCTGATCACTATGATTGTGAGCGAGAGGGGGGCTGACCCAGGCAGTATTATTGATTCATTCGATCGAGGACCAGCAGTCGTCTTCCTCTCCATTGGGATAATTCTGATTGCCCTCACCGCACTCTATTTCAGTCCGAGCAAGGTGCGCAAACCCTACGAGCACAGAAAGTAGTTCACACCTCGGTTTTTCCTGTTGTCGACCCCCCTTCAGGCTGATAATCGGTCATTTTCAGGGAATAGTTATACCAAGCGCGAAACCGAAAAGCCACGCCGCGCAAGGGTGCTTCAGGGTGTTTGAGCCGGTGGTGTGTGATTGAAATGATGAAACTGAAGATTCGTTTGGAGACAGAAGAGTGGGTCTACGAAGAGCATGAGATGGCCTGAGCCCTCATTCTCTGGACCAACTCTGTGGATACGTCCCCGTTTCCATCATGACTGCGCGAGCAACGGCTACCTCCCCGGACTTCATCTCAGTAAGGGAGTCGGTGTCTACCGACATCCTCGCCACAGAGACTGCTTCCCCTTTGATGCTCTGTAGAAGCACCGTTGCGCCCTCTTGGACGCCCTTAGGCGCCCGTACGACGCCTGGCCTTGCCAATGGAGCACCATGTGAAAGAGCGGCGGCGGCGCCATCCTTCACGGTGATGGCAGGGAGTCCGGAGAGCAGGGTCTCGACGGGAGCTATCAATTTGACAAGGGCGCTGTCGTCGCCGTGCTCCTTAGACAGGAATGCCGCATCGGCAAGCTGCTGCATGCTGCAAGACATGCTCTGATCGAAGTTGCCTGTACGATCCCTATGGAGCTCGATCAACTCGCATCTCGTATCCAGAAGCAGGCCAATGTCCTTGGCGAGAGTCCTGATGTAGGTGCCAGCGCTGGAGGCCACCTCAAAAGCAGCGATGCGAGACTCGGGTTCGGTGTCCAAGAGCCGAAGCGAATGAATCGTCCTAGTCCGAACCTGAACCTTGACCGCAGACTCCAGCGGCGGGACGTTGTATATCACCCCCGTAAGACCTGAAAGTACTGTCTCGAGCTCCGCCTCGTCCACAGCACGACCGAAGCGCAGGACCCCGACATACCTCTTGTCGGCCTTGAGAGTCAACTCTGTGAGCCTCGTCGCCTTGCCACAGAGTAAGGTCAGCAACCCCGTGGCAAAGGGGTCAAGTGTCCCCCCATGCCCCAATCTGCTGATTCCGAGTAATTCACGGGCCCAAGCAGCCAGTTGGTGACTGGACGGACCTCGCGGCTTCTCGACGAGGACTATCCCGGCGGCTAGGAGTTGGTCCAGCGAGCGCTCCCGGGGGTCTGAGCCGAAGTCCGGGTTGGTCGATGCGTCTGCCAGTTCCCAGTAACCGCTGTCGCCCATAGAACCACATCATTCAATCAGTTCGGCACTCACCATGCGGAATACCTCGTCGGCGTTGGCCTCGTCGGCGTCGACGAGGATGGAATAGGGGGTCATGTCGTTTAGGTCGATGTCGTACAACGTGCGGTACCTAGCCATGTCGTCCCTCTGCCTCTGCTGAGATAGTATCAAGCAGGTGGCATAGTCGCCGCCTTCTCGGTTCTGGATTCTCCTCGCTCTCTCTTCGTCAGAAGCCGCAACCCAAACCCTGGGGCATTTCAGGCCGAGTTGGTAAGCCCACCAACCACACAACCTGCTCTCTACGACTTCGGGGGCGTCTGGGTCGGTCAACACTTGCTTTAGCAGCGTATCCAGTGAGCGGTCGACGTCGAGATCCTGCTTGCACAAAGCGCTGAATTCCTCGACCGAGAGGCCCTTTCTAGAGGCTTCATTCCTGAAGAGTTCGCCTCCGTTGACCGAGGACCATCCTCGCTCTTCACACAACTTGCTGACCAGAGTCGAGGTGCCGCTGCCGGGGGGTCCGCTGACTGTGAGTCTGAGCATCACCTCACCTCCACTCGTTCCGGCACACTTCACATCTCAGTCTACCTTTTGGGGTCCTCAAGACCATGTCAGAGTCGCATGAGGGGCAGGTAGTCCCCGACTTAGGTGGGGTCGAATGCACGTTGCCGCCCTTCCTTTGCGCTGTCGCGGCAGCTTGAGATCCGGTCTTGCGCGGCCCGGCCCTTCTGCGCTGGGCCCTGCGGAGCCTCACGTCGTCGCTTGTCTTGGCCTTCTCCTCCTCAAGCAGATGCAGCAGGGGCTCGGGGATGGGGTCCCCCGCGACGACCAGCGGATGTGTACGGTAGCGGTACAGTTTGATGTGGCGGTCGATGATTCGGCCCAACGGTGCGCTCATTGTGATGTACGTGGCAATCCAAGCTGGGAAAATCCACATCACCCTGTCGTTGAACGACCACATTGGCGCCCAAGGCAGACTGACGAATGCCACCCTGAAGGTCTCGACCTCGCTGGCCATCCAACTGAAGATGGCGATGATGAAAACCATTGTGAACATCATCGGTCGCATCATCGCTGACTGCATTGCCATCTGCTCGGGCATCAACTCCATCTGCAACTTCTGCATCTTGTCCGCCCTAGCTGTGTCTCGGGCCATCTGCGCCTCCCTGAGTTTCTTGCCAATCTGACGCTGGCGGTGACTGAAGTGAGCCTGAGTCATTGGATCCATGAAGAATGCCCGAATGATGGTGTTTACGACCATGATGCTGGAGCCGACGATGAACACCGTCGGAACGAAGTAGACAGAGTGGAAAGGGAGGAGTGGTACGAGGACATAGCCCGCCCCCTCGGCCAATGCCACGCGAAGTCCCGGGTTGAGCATCAGCACCACCATCATCAGCATCAGGAAGAGCATCGGCATCATCATCGAGGACATGGCCTCGGACTGCGAGTCGCTGCTGGTGCCTGCTGACGCCATGCACCTTCGCTCAACCAGAACAGGATGAACGCTTCGGTGGACGCCAAAGGCGTCCAGTCGGTTCCACTTCAGAACGAATAACTGCAAACAGCGCACACCGATGCGCCTATCTCTGCCTCAGAACCACAAATCGGACAGACCTCGCCTTCGGGTTCCCCAGATGCTTCTTCGTCCTCTGGCTCCTCTTCATAGGGCCCTTCATCCTCTGGCTCCTCTTCATAGGGCCCTTCATCCTCTGGCTCCTGCTCCTGAGGCCCTTCCTCCCGGGGCTCTGGTTTGGGTTCTGGCTCTGGCTCGGGCTGCCTCGGAATCTCTGGGGCCCTCTGCGGATCCACCCACTCTGGGAGGTTGGGCTCCTCGTCGACCTCATCGCCGAACGTGGCACCGTGGAAGTCCTGAGCGTCGGAGACCTTGTACTCCGACTCGGGATCCCCTTGAATCTCGTATGTCACCTCAATCCTCTCGCCCTGCTCAATCCTGCCGACACTCCACTCGATGTGAACCCCCTCCGGAGCGGATTCCTTCTTCAGTTTCACATCCCGCTCGCCGTCAACCGAAGAACGCACCGTGGATTTCTCGAGGGAGAAGGTACCGGGGACCACATCATGCAGAGTGAGTTCATCTAGCGCGCTGTCGGAGTTGTTGGCGAACACCAGCAGGATCTCGTATCTGCCGGCGCCGCCGGCTGGGAAGACCTCCTTCCCGGAGCTGACGTTTCGCCGGCGGTGGACGACTCGCATCTGGGGTGGCCTCGCCACTTCCCTAGTGGCCACAGGGCCGAACTTCTCCGAGCCGAAGTCAGCCCTGATGGGGGCTGCTAGGAACTCGTTGGCAGGGGAGGGGTCGGGGGCGTGAAGCGGGTACCTGATTACCATGGTCTTGCCGGGTTGGAGGCCGAGTGGTGCTGAAGTTCCGACAGTGATTCTCAAACCATGACCCGCGCTGTCGGGGGAGACCATTCTCTCTTCCAGTTGGACTCCATCAATCACCTCTATCAGGTACTGCTCCTCATTGAGGTCTGTACCTTCTATCTCTATGCTCACGTCCTCCTGGGAAGGAGGATCGAAGACACCGGGGACGTCATCCATCAGACGTATGACATTGATCGGGGCAGAGCCGTTGTTTTCAATAGATATCGTCGCCTCGATGTCGGAAGGCACGAACGACTTGATCCTAGACTTGTCGTACTGTTTGAGCAGGATTGCATCCAGCACAGTCAGCTCCTGCTCCTTCAAGTCAATCGAACCGGTTGACTCGACGGAAACTCGAGGCAGTATCGAAGACCTGAACTCGTGGGTGAAACTGGGGCTGTCGGCCTCCACTCTCTTCTCCATGGAGCTCCAACTTCCCTCAGGCGGGACATCCTGACGGAGGTCGGAGACGTCTAGGATTGGATTATCCCTGCCAGAAAGCCAAACAGTCACCCCCGACAGTGTCACTACAAAGGAGGATCTGTTCTCAAAGACGGACTTGCAGTGCCAGATTCCGGGCCTGTCATCCTCGACCTTATCGATCCTCATCATGTGCAAAGTGGAGCCGGACACGCGTTCGAAGTCGGCTCTCGATGCCGTCGCCTCAGCAGCGTAGTTCGCAGATGCGATGCCGGCCGAAATCTTGTCTACTTCACTGGTGGTGACTCTCGGCGAAAGAGAGAGCGTCCTGCTCTCGCCGACGTTGAGTCTGCCGATATCCCAAGAGATTGATGATTCGTCAACATTGTACTCAGGGCCGTCCGGGATGCTGAAGTTATCGGAGAATGTCCTGTTTACCTCTACCTTCAACAGAGGTACAGGAGAGACGTTCTCGATCACAAGTTGCATCTCTATTTGCTGCTTCTCCTCAGAGAAAACCAAAGACAGGCTGTTCTCCTGAGTTCTCTCTGGATTGGTGTCGATTGTCTCCTTCAGGACCAGCATCCGTGGACCGTTGGCGGAGTACGGAATCACCGTGTCCTCGGTGGCCTCTAGTTCTCTCACGGAAATCGAGCGGCCTCCGATGTCTGTATCGCTGGTCGAGGACAGCAAGACCTCGATGTCCCAGGCCCTGTGTTTCTTGCTCGCGTTCCGGAGTATCAGTTCGCCCTCGATGCTCTGTCGCCTGATTGAGCCATCAGGATTCAGTGTGGAGGTTTCCACCTCGCTCAAAGTGGCATGCAACTTGTCGCCGGGAATCGCATCCACCTCGGTGGCAGATCTCAGATTGGGAGAAGAAGCAGGAGCGATTACCGGGGTGGATAGGGCGTCGGCGATAGCAGAGTCCTCCTCCGCATCCAATGAGTCAGCAGAGGGCTCTGGTTCGGCCCAGCCAATCTCGTCGTCCTCTTTGCTATCTCCGAGCATGCTTAATGCTGCTAAGGAATCATCCAAGGAGGGAGATTCCTCGTCAGAGTCGCCCAGTCCCGGAGGTACGGGAGGGGGCTGGTCAGGCTCGGAAGAGGGTGGCAGGGCACCGAAGCCGGGCGGCGGAGGGGGGGCCTCGTCGTGTTCCTCATCGACCTCATCGGAAATCTCCCTGTCCTCTATCTCCATCAAGCCCGGCGAAGTGGGAGGAGGAGGTGATGGCTCATCCTCCGAATCGTCATCCTCCTCTTCCTCGAAACCCGGTGGAGGAGGGGGAGGAGGGGGGGGAGGAAATCCGGGAGGGAGGGGAGGAGGCTCTTCGGACATGGCGCGAACACCCCGGTGGGTGGCTACGGACGTGGCTTGGATTGGTATAACCATTACTTGTCCGCCACACAGTCAAGACAGGGCGTCACGAATGGTTGAAGTTCTCTCGCCCTTGGGCGAGAGCGTGAGCAGTCAAGACGGGACAGCCCCCCCGGTGCTATTCGTCGTCGGTACCGCAGGGGCAGGGAAGAGTTCTCTAGTGACGGCCTTCCAACGATGGGGGCGATTCCTAGAAGTCGACGTCTTAGCAATCAACCTCGACCCTGGGGCCGAGAAAGTGGACTACGACACGGAGTTCGATGTCAGAGACCTAGTGTCCCTGTCCGACGTCATGGTCGAGTACGAACTGGGTCCCAACGGGGCCCAGATTCTAGCCGCTGACCTAGTGGCGTCCCGGGCTGACGAGGTCTTCGACGAGATTGAGGGATTGTCGTGCGATATGCTGATTGTCGACACACCCGGCCAAGTGGAGTTGTTCGCGTTCAGGGAGGCCTCCAACCACCTAGTCAACGTGATCGGCCAAGGTCGAGCCTGCCTAATCTTCCTCTTCGACCCGATGCTCTCACAGACTCCAAGCGGCTTCGTCTCGCAGATGCTGCTATCGGCTATCGTTCATTTCAGACTAGGCCTCCCTACCGCGAACTTCCTCTCCAAATCCGACTTATTAGAGCCAGAGGCACTCGAGCGGGTGATGGATTGGGGCGACAACCTCGATATCCTCGAGGCTGCACTGTTTGAGGAGTCGGCCCAGCAGGCCTTGGACACCGAGTCCGGTAGCCAGAGGGCCGAATTCGCCATAGGTCAGCTCAGGATGATGCAGCACGCATCGATACAGCCTGGCTTGATTCCTCTATCGAGCGAATACGAGGAAGGGCTTGCAGACGTGCTTACCTTCGCTCAGACAATCTTCGGTGGCATGGCCGATTCTAGAGACGGATTTGCAGGGGACATAGAGCATGAGCGACAGTGATTCGAAGCGGGACCTGATGGCAATCGACGATGTGAGCGATGAATTGGCTGGACTCATCGACTGGGGCATCGATTTCAAGCACGGGAGTGATATCAACTACGACTTCAAACCGCTTGACGGGATGTCGATAGGATCGATATACGAGAAGCCGTCAACAAGAACCAGGATCTCCTTCGAAGTAGGTGTTAGCAAGCTCGGCGGTCAGCCACTGACCCTGCTATCGAATGATATCCAACTCGGTAAGAGTGAATCCATCGCCGACACTGCAGCAGTCCTCTCTAGGTACCTCGACGGAATCACCTACCGGTGCTTCAGGCACGGCGACGCGGAGGAACTGGCCAAACATGCCACCGTCCCAGTAATCAACGCCCTCTCTGACCTGCACCATCCCTGTCAGGCAGCGGCGGATCTGATGACGATTGCTGAACACGGCGAGAGCGTAAACGGACACATCGCCTGGGTCGGCGATGGCAACAATGTGTTTCACGACCTGTTGCTCGCCGGCGTCGCGCTCGGACACGACGTCTCGTACGCTACCCCTGCTGGATTCGAGCCTGATGAGTCGGTGATGTCGAGGGCTCGCAGCATCGCCGCCGACACAGGCTCCAGTATCAACGGCTCCAACGATCCCGTCGAAGCCGTGAGCGGTGCCGGGGTCATCTACACCGACATCTTCGTTTCGATGGGAGAAGAGCACATGGAGGGCAAGTTCGACGCCTTCAGAGGTTTCCAAGTCAACGAGGAACTTGTTTCACACGCTGACCCTGACTACCTGTTCATGCACTGCCTGCCAGCGCATCGCGGCGAGGAGGTAACGGATGCGGTCATCGACTCCACTAACAGCGTCGTCTTCGACCAAGCCGAGAACAGGATGTGGGCTCAGATGTCGCTGCTCACCTACCTCTGTAACGAGGCTGCGTGGCACACTTACCGTGACCTTGGGTGACTATGCCAGCAGAGCGCTTACTAGGAATGCTGCAAGGCCTAGGTACATCGATTTCTTGATTAATTGCTGTGCAGCACGGTCCTCAGATAGTACCAACTTCGGCTTGACCATCAGCAGAAGGATGACGGCCGGGACCACCCCAATCAGATGATGCTCTGGGAATACCCCTATTGTGAAAGGCAGTAGGACAGAAGCCAGCGTCAGCAGTAGCAGCACCCAAGCGACGGCTCGTGCTTGCTGGGGTCCGACTCGCATGGCGTAGGTGCTCCTTCCCTCGTCGCCCTCCATGTCCTCGACGTCCTTGACTATCTCCCGGGCGAAGGTGTACAGGACTCCGACGACGAACATGGCCCACGCGCGGTGACTGAATGGCTCGAAAACCCCTGCAGCACCGAACAGCACGACCATTCCGACGGAGAGGCTGATGGCAATGTTTCCTGGCAGGCCCCTCTCCTTGAGGCGCAGGCTGAACGGGCCTGTGGACTCGTAGTTCGCAAGCAGGAACAACGCACCCGCCCATATCACGAGAGTTGGATACCATCCATCGATCCCCCCCTCCAAACCGCTCGCAGTCACAGTCGCCCAAACGATCGAGAGTATCGAGAGCGCCATCATCAGGGCTATCGCCCTCCTGGCGGTGGCCTCCGAGATTGCACCGGAGGGAAGTGGCCTGTCAGGGCGGTTGACGCGGTCTATCTCCAGATCAAGGTAATCGTTCAACGCGTTCCACGAGCACATGAAGCTCCATACTGAAACGGCTTGCAGGACGGTTATCAGCGCGAGTTTTTCCTCAGGCAGCCCCCCTAGGGCCAGCATGGCCCCCAGAAAGACCCCCAGCACCCCTACAGTCGAGTTGCCAACTCTGAACAAGACCAACCAGGGCCCCATCGCACCGCTACTGCTCACGCCTCAACTCAAAGCCCTTGGGCCTTCATTGCTTCCCTGACTAGGCGGTGGCTTGAGCGGCTTGCTGACTGAGGCCCCATACGCACACTGTGTAGGTGCTGCCGCGGAACCGTCCACGGACGTGTCCGACCTTGGAGAATCTCCTGTCCTTGGCAAGTATGTTCCCAACCTGATTCATCGTGGCCCCCCAACGGAACCTGCCATTCAGATGATCGAATATCTCGACGGTGTTGGCGGTGTCGTTCTCCTCGAGGTAGACCCTTACTTCCTCGCGGAGGCGTCCCGTCCTAGACATCAAGCCACCACCGTCGGGTTCGCGTGGCTGGCATGCAGCCTCTCGCGCAGTCCAGCCCAACTCGATGGACTGACGTTGATCTGCGCGGCTATGCGCGGCATCGGGCTCCAGGAATCGGCCTCAGAGACCACTCCAGAGTAACTGACCAGCGTGGTAGACGCTGGTTGCGGCGCTGGCCCTTTCGTTCTTCGCAGGGTCGCCAGAGAGACCACCCTGCAGGGTTCTGGACGCTTCCTGTAGAGGAGCGTCGCTGTGTCGTTCGTTTGTCTGTTCATGGTGGTATGTCTCGACTTCTGCATATCAAGCGAGGCAATAGTCCCGAGAGGTGAAAGTGAAAGTGAACGAATAACCCAATAGGCTCTCAAGGCATTGTTTTCTTAAGCGGATGTCCGGTGGCTGGAAACCACGCTCGTGTAGTGTAGTTCGGTCCATCATGACGGACTCTCGATCCGTCGACCCGGGTTCAAATCCCGGCACGAGCACCACTTTTGACTCTCATAATGGTCTTAAGCGGTCCTTCGTTGGCGTAGTAAGGTCTCAATGCGTATAGAGCATGATGTGAAGATGACCTTTGACGACGTTCTGATACGACCTAAGCGCAGTACGCTGGTTTCCAGATCTGATGTGACTCTGTCTAGGGACTTCAAGTTCCGCCACTCTGATGAAACTTGGAGCGGTGTGCCCATCGTGGCGGCCAACATGGACTGCACCGGGCTGTTCCCGGTGGCCAAGGAATTGCAGAAGCATGGAATGCTCACCTGCCTGCAGAAGTTCTACTCGACTCGCGAGTGCGCGCAAGCGTGGGAGGACGGGGTGGATCCCAGTTTCGTCGCAGTGACCTGCGGCTCTACAGACGAGAGTTTTGAGTTGCTACGCCGCAAGATGGCGACCAATGATGGCATCAAGATGATCTGTATAGACGTCGCCAACGGGTATCGCGAGGTTTTCCTCGATTTCGTCAAGCGGGTTCGCGACGAGTTTTCGAGTAAGATCGTCATCGCTGGCAATGTGGCCACCAGAGAGATGACCGAAGCCCTCATCCTCGCCGGTGCAGACATAGTGAAGGTCGGTATCGGGCCAGGATCTGTCTGCACGACCCGGAAGGTGGCTGGCGTTGGCTACCCTCAGCTGTCCGCCATTTCAGAGTGCGCCGACGCAGCGCATGGTCTGCTGGGCCATGTGATGGCTGACGGTGGCTGCTCCTCGCCGGGTGATGTCGCGAAGGCTTTCGCCGCGGGTGCGGATTTCGTCATGCTAGGTGGCATGTTCGCGGGACACGACGAGTCAGGTGGCGAACTGATCAAGAATGACAACGGCAGGATGTACAAGTCATTCTACGGCATGTCCTCGGCAAAGGCGATGGAGTCGCACTACGGTGAGGTCGCCGGACACAGGGCTCCTGAGGGCAAGGAAGTCAGAGTGCCATACAGAGGTTCGCTCAGCGTCACCGTGCAGTCCATCCTCGGAGGAGTCAGGTCTGCCTGCTCTTATGTGGGTGCGCGCAGGATCAAGGACCTGCCCAAATGCACAACCTTCATCCGAGTGTCGCAAACCAGCAACGAGGTCTACGAGCGCTTCAACGTCGAGGAATGAGTCTTAGATATCGAAGACAACTTGCGCCATCCAACCGGGCCCATTGAAGGTCGGTATGTCGGGCTCTATCCCAGGCACCATCTCCCCATTAGACATCTCTCGCAACACGAGCTCGTGCAATGTCACGGCCTTGATCTCGACCTCGCGCTCGACGAGGTCCGAGTTGACCCAAGAGACCTGTGCTTCGATTCTTCCCCCCTCTACCTCAATCTCAGCATCGACGAGCCAATGGCCCTCGGCAGATCCGTGGTAGAGAACCTCCTCGAGCCACCGAACCAGACCTCGCTCGAGGTCGCCCCCGGGAGCCTGGACCACCCATACGCCCCTCGAACGGGGCAGCGAGACAAGCGACTCGGCCCCTTTCTCAGACAACTGAATCGCCTGCAGGCCCATGGTCGCCTCGAGAAAAGTCCCGGGGGCATCCATCGAGAATGCGCGCAGACCTATGTCGGCAGTGGTAGGAAGAATCCACCAAGACATGCTATTCCCCGCTGTCCGAGAGGCGCATAGCGCAAGAATGCAAGGGTCAGTCGAAGTCGCTGCAGAGCTCGCCCTGACTGGGGAAACTGACCGGTGACTTGGGGTTGGTGTTCCACTTGTTCTCGCACTTGTTGAGGTAGCCGTCGCCGTCTGAGTCGATGTTAGCGTCTGCCGGGTCGAACGGATCGAAGCCGAAGTAGTATTCCCATCCAGCCCACATGCCGTCACCGTCCTGATCCTGGTGATAAACCTCCGAGCCGTCGAACCACTGATCGCCATCGGTATCCGGATCGACGGGATTGGTGCCGTTCTCGAATTCCTCGTAGTTGGTGAAGTTCTCGAGGTCGTCGTAGAACCTCTGACCGCCTTCCGTGGTCGGGTCGATATGGCACTCGGAGTTCTGAGGGTTGTCCCAGCCGGGGCAGTATCGGTTCATCAGGTGGGTCCGGTTAAGTCCGTCTCCGTCGAAGTCCTCCTGACCGTCGTCGATGCCGTCGACATCGGAATCGAGCATTTTCGGGTCCATCGGACCACGGGCTCCGACGGCACTCAGGGTGTTGTTGTCGACCAATCCTAAACTGAGGGCTATCTCAGAGTAATCGACCTCCCAGCCATCGGGGAGTTTGTCCCCATCCGTGTCGTCGTCCACGGGGTTGGTGTCCCAGCGGTTGGGAGCCTCTAGGGAGTTCATCAGAGTATCATTGTCGATGTCAAACATCGAATCCGGCATGGATCCCCAGGCTGGATCGATGGCCCATCGTCCGCTGGCAGGTACGGTGAATCCTGACAGGTTCATCTCGTGTAGGAAAAACTTCGGATCCATATCACCGTCGCCGTTTCGGTCCCCGGAGGTCGAGAAGCCCGAAAGGTAGCTGCTCCAGACCCAGCCACCCGGGCCGAGTCCACACTCGATCATCGAATCGCAGCCCGGCGGTAGCCAATTCGTGACGCTGATCCAGAGACTGTGGCTCCTCGTGTTGTGCTGGACAGAGAAGACCTGCATCTCCCAGCCATCGGGCTGACCGTCGCCGTCAGTATCGTTGTTCAGAGGATTGGTTGCACCCTGCCAAGGCCGTGGGATATTGAGTACCTCACTACCATCGAACAGACCGTCGTCGTCGCTATCGGCGTTGTTGGCGTGGGTGATGTACTGGTCAAGACCGTCCACTACCTCTTCTCCGTCAGAGAGGCCGTCCAAGTCGGTATCATGGGAGGAGGCATTGGTGTAGTAAACCGAGCCGTTCCAAACGAAGCCGTCCATGGCCTCGGTGAAGTCCTCGAGTCCGTCGCTGTCGGTGTCCCTGTCGGTGGCGTTGGTGAAAGTTTCGTAGTACTCGGTAGCGTCGGATAAGCCGTCCCTGTCGGTGTCGTAGGCACCCGGATCGCTCCTCACTATGACGTCCC
>UINC01001855.1_pt1 | contig 12559 bp, 11 predicted proteins | sample 5385821 | NCBI WGS metagenome assembly UINC01 (sample SAMEA4666929, study PRJEB26691) | marine metagenome | isolation source: Pacific Ocean | place: Pacific Ocean | collected 2011-10-13 | reverse complement strand
AAGCTGCGCCGTCAAATAAACATATTATTGATTATTTTTTCAAAGTATTATCTGAGTATTCAATTAAAATAGATCATTAGTATAAGTAATTTAAAATTATTTATGAATAAAATTGGAATAATTAAAGAATCTCGAGTTGATGACAAACGAACCCCTTTAGCCCCAAAAAATATTAAAGAGTTATTAACTCGATTTCCTGATCTTAGTATTACCGTTCAACCCTCTAAGCATCGCTGTTTTCTAGATCAAGAATATAAAGATTGTGGTGCTATCATTAGTGACGATTTAAGTACATCTGATCTTATTTTAGGAGTTAAAGAAATAGAACCTCATCTTTTAATACCTTCTAAAAGTTATATGTTTTTTTCCCATACGACTAAAATTCAACCCGACAATTCTGCTGCTGCTCAAGGAACACCTGGTATGGATAAAAAAGAATTAATTAAAGAAATAATAAAAAGAAAAATTACCTTAATTGATTACGAAAATATACGAGATGATCTAAGTCGCCGCTATATTGGCTTTGGACGTTTTGCTGGTATCGTTGGGTGTTATAATTCACTTAATTTATATTTAGAAACTGATGGTCAATCACCAATGCCACGTGCATATGAATTAAACTCATACAAAAAATTAAAAGAGAATATCAAAAAAAGAAATTTTGCAAATGCAAGAATTATTATAACGGGAGACGGAAGGGTAGCTAGAGGATCATTAGAATTTATTGAATCAGCAAATATTCAACAAGTAACACCAGAAGAATTTTTAGAAAATAGTAATACGTCTGCAGTTTTTTGTAATCTTCCTACATCTAAATATGTTTCAAATAAAGCAGATGATGATTTTGATTTACAACATTTTATTAACTTTCCTGAAAAATACATCTCAGTACTTGATCAATATTTACATACTACAAATATGCTTATTACTTCTCATTACTGGGATCCTAAATCACCACGCCTATTTAAAAAAAATGATATTGCAAAATATACAAAATTAAAAGTTATAGGAGACATTACGTGTGATATTAATGGATCAATTCCAACAACGCTTAAATCAACAACAATAAAAAATCCTTATTTTTATTTAGATCCTATAACTTTTAAGGAAGTAGAAAAAAATAATGATTCACTAGCTATCATGGCCGTAGACAATTTACCTTCGGAATTACCAAGAGATTCAAGTACGGAATTTGGAGATGGAATCGTAAATGAAGTATTACCTTTTATGATTGAAAAAGATGATGGACGCATATTAAATGCAACGATCACTCATAATGGGCAATTCTTGAATCAATATCAATATTTATTAAACTACATCAATTCTTAATGAAATCTTCAAGAGAATTAACTAATGAAGTAATTCGTGATCAATCAATACGATTTAAAATTGTAAGTGACTATCAAGCAAGTGGCGATCAACCTCAAGCAATAAAAGCTCTTGTAAAAAATCTTCAAGAAGGGGATCAAGAACAAGTTTTATTGGGAGTAACTGGCTCTGGTAAAACTTTTACTATGGCAAAAGTGATAGAAGAACTTCAGCGCCCTACTCTTATAATGGCTCCAAATAAAACTTTAGCTGCCCAATTATATGGTGAGATGAAAAGTCTTTTTCCGAATAATGCTGTTGAGTATTTTGTCAGTTATTATGATTATTATACTCCTGAAGCATACGTACCTCGCTCAGATACATATATTGAAAAAGAATCCTCAATAAATGAACAAATAGATAGACTACGACATTCCGCTACAAGATCTTTAGTAGAAAGAAAAGATACTATAATTGTCGCTTCAGTCTCCTGCATATATGGTATTGGATCAGTTGATGCATATTCTTCAATGTCTTTTACGTTAGAAAAAAATCAATCAATTAATAGAGATGTAATAATAAAAAAATTGGTAGATCTTCTCTACAAAAGAAGAGATATGGATTTTAGAAGAGGTAGTTTTAGAGCTAAAGGAGATGTACTCGAAATTTTTCCTTCACACTATGAAGATTGTTCATGGAGAATTTCACTGTTCGGAGATGATATAGAAACTATAACTGAAATTGATCCACTTACTGGGGAAAAATTAAATGAACTAGATCAAGTTCGTATATTTGCTAATTCACATTATGTCACACCAAAACCTACAATAAAAAAAGCTCTAACCCAAATAAAAGAAGAATTAATAAAACAACTTGAAGTTTTTGAAAAAGAAAAAAAACTTTTAGAAAAACAAAGATTGGATGAAAGAACAACTTTTGATTTAGAAATGATTGAAACAACTGGTAGTTGTAGTGGCATTGAAAATTATTCACGTTACTTGTCAGGCAGACAGCCTGGTGAGCCTCCTCCCACTTTGTATGAATACATGCCTGAAGATGCACTGTTATTTATTGATGAAAGCCATATTACCTGTGGTCAGATTGCAGGAATGTACAAAGGTGATTTTTCAAGAAAATCAACTTTGTCTCAATACGGATTCAGGTTGCCAAGCTGCCTAGATAATAGACCATTAAAAAGAGAAGAATGGGATGCCATGAGACCACAGACAATTTTTGTCAGTGCAACACCAGCAGAATATGAACTTAACAAAACAGGAGGTGTTTTCATTGAACAGGTAATAAGACCAACTGGCTTGATTGATCCTCCAATAGAAGTGAGGTCAACTCATCATCAAATTGATAATTTAGTGGATGAATGCAATTCTACAATAGAAAAAGGACACCGAGTAATGATCACAACATTAACAAAAAAAATGGCAGAAGATCTTTCAGAGTATATGCATGAAGAAGGATTAAAAGTTCGCTACTTGCACTCAGATATTGATACTCTTGAAAGAGTAGCAATAATTAGAGATTTACGTCTAGGTGTTTTTAATGTTCTTGTTGGAATTAATTTGTTGAGAGAAGGATTAGATATTCCTGAATGTGCTCTTATGGCTATTTTAGATGCAGATAAAGAAGGTTATTTACGATCAAAAACAAGTCTTATACAAACTATAGGCAGAGCAGCTCGTAATATTGAAAGTAAAGTTATCATGTACGCTGATTCAGTTACTAAAAGTATGCAAGAAGCTATAAATGAAACTCAAAGACGAAGAGATAAACAATTAGAATTTAACAAGAGTAATAATATAACGCCGTTAAGTATAAAAAAGAATATAGAAGAAATATTAGCAACAACAACTGAACAAGATCATGTAACAGTAGAATTAGAAAATGCTAAAGAACTAGTCGGTAAAGATCTGACAAAACATATTAAAAATTTAGAAAATAAAATGAATGAATTCGCAGCAAAATTAGAATTTGAAGATGCTGCAAAACTACGTGATGAAATAAATCGCTTAAAAGCTAGAGAAGTTGGTATTCCAAAGAAAATAATAGGATTTAAAAATTGACAAATTCAATTATTTTTCAAGAAAAAAATGAAACAGGTATTATTCTTTTAAATAATCCTAAAGTATTAAATGCTTTGGATCTAGAAATGGCTGAATTATTTTTTTCTAAACTCAATCAATGGCAATACAATAATAACATTAAAAGGGTTTTACTTAAAGGAGAGGGAAAAGCTTTTTGTGCAGGTGGTGATGTAAAATCTATGTTTCTTTCTTCTGGAGTTTCGGATCTTAAAAAAATTTTTTTATTTAAAGAATACAAACTGAATTATGCTATCAGTCAATTTACAAAACCATATCTAAGTATTTGGGATGGCATTGTAATGGGAGGAGGAGCAGGTCTTTCCATCTATGGCAATGCAAGAATAGCAACTGAAAATGCAAAATTTGCTATGCCTGAAACAGCTATTGGTTTTTTTCCTGATGTGGGTGGCAGTTATTTTTTATCCAGGATTCCAAATAATCTTGGCTTGTATCTAGGATTAACTGGGGATATTATTGGAGCAAAAGAAATGCTTTTTTTAGGACTAGCAACTCATTTTCATTACAGTAAAAATATAGGAAATGTGGAACAAAATTATATCAATAGTGGTCTTGTGTCTTTTTCAGAAAATATAGAAACGACAGATTCTGAATTACTAAATAATATTAAATTTATTGAAGAAACATTTGTAGGAGATATTCACTCTATATTAAAAAAACTTAAGCAATCTAAATTGGAATTTGCCAAAAAAAAATTTGATCATTTAATGAATCGATGTCCAATGAGTGTAGCCATAACGGTTGAATTGTTGAACAGAGCAAAAAAATTATCACTAAAGGAATGCTTAGAAATGGAATTTCAATTAAGTCAAAATGTAGTTTATAGGGATGATTTTAATAATGGTGTTGAGGCCGTACTTGTTACAAAAACCCATAATCCAACATGGAATCCTAAATCAATACATGATATTAATTATGATGAAGTAAAAAAATTATTTCAAATTCATACTGAAAAACTTGGTCTGTAAATATGTCGAAAAATATACCTGCTTCTGCTAAAGTTGTGGTTATCGGAGGAGGTGTTGCAGGTTGCTCTGTAGCATATCATTTATCAAAATTTGGCTGGAAAGATGTTGTTTTACTTGAAAGAGATCAATTAACCTCAGGTACCACATGGCATGCTGCGGGATTAATTGGCCAGTTAGGTGCATCAGCAACAATTACAAAACTTAGAAATTATTCTTTAAATTTATACAAGAAGCTTGAACAAGAAACTGGATTGTCAACTGGTCTAAAACAAAATGGTTCTTTAACAGTTGCTACAACTAAGGGTCGTCTTGATGAATTAAAGAGACAAGTTACTACGGCACAATTGTTTAACGTTGAAGCAAACGAAGTAACTAAAGATCAAATAAAAGAATTGTATCCCTTAATTAATACGGAAGATATAATTGGGGGTGTTTACATACCAAATGATGGTCAAGCAGATCCAGTGGGAGTAACAAATGTATTAGCAAAAGCTGCCAGACAACATGGTGCTACTATTATTGAAAAATGTTCAGTAAAAAAAATTTTAATTAAAAATAATAAAATCGAAGGCGTTGAAACAGATCAAGGAAAAATTGATTGTAAATATATTGTCCTTGCCTCAGGAATGTGGTCAAGACAAATTGCATCAGAAGTTAATGTCAGTGTACCATTATACCCAGATGAGCATTTTTATATTTTAACTGAACCGTTAGAAAACCTTGATAAAGCTCTACCAGTGCTTAGAGACTATAATCATTGTCTATATGTAAAAGAGGATGCAGGAAAATTTTTAGTAGGCATATTTGAACCAAATGCAAAACCTGCATTTATGAATACAAATATAGTTCCAAGTGATTTTTCTTTTGGTGAACTTCCTGAAGATTTTGATCATTTTGAGCCCTATTTAATGAACGCTATTAAACGAATTCCTATTTTTGAAAAAACTGGTATTCGAAAATTTTTTAATGGACCTGAATCTTTTACTCCAGATACAAATTACTTATTGGGAGAAACGCCAGAAGTAAAAAATTTTTTCGTATGCTGTGGCTTTAATAGTATTGGTATTGTCAGTGCTGGAGGAGCGGGAAAAGTTACAGCAGAATGGATAATGAATGACGGAATAAGTGAAGATTTATTTTCACTTGATATCAGTAGATTTGAAAAATTTCATTCTGAAACAAAATTTATTACCGAAAGAGTAACGGAGACTCTTGGTAATCTTTACGCAATGCACTGGCCCTATAAACAATTAAAAACATCACGTAATCAAAAGATTTTACCTTATCATGAGAATTTAAAGAAGAAAGGAGCATGCTTTGGACAAGCAGCTGCCTTTGAAAGACCAATGTGGTATGCTCTAAATGGAAACAAGCCTGAATATGAGTATAGTTTTGGTTATCAAAATTGGTATGAATCAGCGAAGCACGAAACAAAAAGTGCTAGAAAGGATGTTGCTTTCTTTGAGCTAACTCCTTTTGCAAAATTTGAAATAGAAGGTGAGGCTGCATTTTCTTCATTACAATATTTATGTGCAAATAATATTAAAAATATCCCTGGTTCTACAACATATACTCAAATGCTTAATGAACAAGGTGGCATTGAAGCGGATTTAACTATCACATGTATGTCAAAAAATTATTTTCGTATAGTTAGTGGGTCAACAGTAAGAGAACATGACAAAAAGCACATTCTAAAATACTTGGATCAAAACTTAAAGTTTACAGACATTACTGATGATTTTGCATGCTTTGGTATCTTTGGACCAAAAAGTAGACAATTATTAACTGAATTAGTGGGTAATGAATTTGATAATGAGCAATTTTCTTTTGGTACAGGTAAATTATTGAAGCTAAAAGATGTATCTATTTGGTTTCAAAGACTCTCTTATGTAGGTGAACTTGGTTGGGAACTATACATACCAATGGATCAGACTAATAAAATTTACGAACTTATTGATAGCGTGGGTAAAAAATATAATTTGGTACATGCTGGTGCACATGCAATGGATATTATGAGAATGGAAAAAGGATATTTACACTGGGGACATGATATTTCCCCCGAGGAAAATCCTTATGAAGCAGGTCTTGGATTTGCTGTAAAACTAAACAAAGAATATGATTTTATTGGGAAAAATAGTTTAATCAAAGCTAAATCAAACCCAAAAAAACAATTAGTAATATTTACTTTAGAGCTCTCGGATCCCGGTAATCCCCTTCTTTTACATGATGAGCCTATTTATTGTGATGGTAAAATTGTAGGAGAAACAACATCAGGAAATTATTCATTTTGTTATAACAAAAACATTGCCTTTGGTTATATAGATGCGAATATAGACAAAAAAAATGCTCAAGATAAAACTTTTGAGATTGAAGTAGCAAAAATTAAATACAAAGCAAATCTGGAGTTAGAGCCTTTGCACGATCCGAAAAACATTTCTATTAAAAATTAATAATTTAATTGTCATGACAAGCGAACAAAAAAATTCAGTATTATCCCTGCCAATTTGGAAAAATAAAGTTTCAATAGAGGTTATTACAGGAGGAATGACTAACCAAAACTTTTTAGTGAAAGATGGTCCCAATCAATATTTTGTTCGGTTAGGAAAAAACATACCAGAGCATTTGATATTTCGTCAAAATGAAATTAATGTAAGTAAAGCAGCATCATTAGCAAGTGTATCTCCAAAATTTGTTCATTCTGAAGAAGGGATTACAGTTTTTGAATATATACAATCAACTACATATAATGCTGACTTGATAATTAAAAATCTAGATCAAATAATTGAAGTAATAAAAAAAATTCATACCAGCATTCCTCAATATCTTGAAGGCCAACCACCTTTATTTTGGGTTTTTCATGTCATTCAACACTATGTTAATTTTTTAAAAAAAAATAATAGCGCTTATTCTAACTTGTTAGAGGATTTTCATAAAAAGAGTATGCACATGAATAAACTTGCTTCTCCGTATGATATTGTGTTTTGTCATAATGATTTTTTGGCTGCAAATTTTATTGAAAATGAATCTCAAATTTGGGTAGTAGACTGGGAATATGCAGGTTTTAATACTCCATTATTTGATTTAGGAGGATTAGTATCCAATAATGAATTCACATATGAACAAGAAATATATTTACTTGAAAATTATTATGATCAAAAAATTAATGATGAGCAAATTTCCAAATATTTAGCAATAAAATGCGCCTCCTTACTAAGGGAGACAATGTGGAGTATGGTATCTGAAATAACTTCAAAAATTGATTTTGATTACAAAGATTATACCCATCAAAATTTATCTAAATTTAATGATGAATTCAAAAAGCTAAAAAGCTAGCTTTATGAAAATTATAAGATTTTTCTTTTTTTTTTTTATAATTGTTTTCATTATTGGTGCAATCATTTTTTACTCTCTGAGTAAAACGTACAACATAGAAAAAATTATTCATGAAATAGAATTACAAAATAACATTACCTTTGAATTAAAGGAGAATCCAAAATGGATGTTTTTCCCAGAAATAAAGGCAGATTTTAGCGGTAAAATAACGGATAATTCAAAACAATTTTATTCCAAAAATGTCAACTTTACTTTTAACCAACCCTATCAATTCGTTCCTGTCAATTTCATTATTGATAGTTCCTCCTTTGTTATAAGAAATTTAGAAATAAGATTTTTAGACATATTAGGGAATTATGAGATTAATAAAAAATTCATTAATATGCAAAACATCAAGGGAAAAATTGGCGAAGGAAAATTTAATTCAAATGGAACAATTGATTTATTAGATGAGAAACAAATTATACTAAATGGAGATATTAAAAACATCGATTTTAATCAATTATTGCAAGATTTAGATTTCGCAGATTGGAAAAGGATAAAATTACAACTCTCTTCAAACAATTTTCTAATATCATCCAAATTAGGTGATACATCTTCCTTTTTTAATAATCTGCAAGGAACAATTCCTATAACTGGCAACATGTATTTTGTCACAACAGAAGAAGAGCGCTTTGGAATTGCTTTTCTTAATTTGTTAGTTGAGCAATTATTGCCAGACTATAAAAAATTAGGAAAATCTCTCTCACAAATCATAAATAATTTTAGTGATGCCCCTGCTATTATTGAAGGAGAATTAAATATTAGTAATGGTAAAATACATACAACAGATTTACATGTAAAAAACAATAATAACAGGATCAATCTCAAAGGCTCTTATGATATTCCATCTGACTTTTTTGATGCTCAAATATTTTTCTTCGAAACAGAAGAATTAATTGTTGAAGCAGTAATTTCTGGCAGTTTGAAAAATCCATCTATTCAAATCATCAATGAAAATAATTTGATAGATGATACACAAATAAATAATGACCTCAAAAAAGTGTTTGAAGATGGCATTAACACCCTTATTGATAAACTTCTAAATCTTAATGAGTAGTTTATTAGAAATTATATTTAGTGTTTTTGGCTACGTTATTGCCGGCTATGTAGTAAAGAAAATCAATATTATTCCTTCTACAATTATAAAATGGTTTGATTTTATAAGTTTTAATATTGTATTACCAATTGCATTATTTACATACTTTTGGAAGATTCAATTTCCTGACATTAATGCTTTTGAATTATTATTTTCATTCTTTGGTACAGGAGTTTTAATTTTTTTACTTGGTTTTTTTATTAGTTCAAAATTTTTGCATTACAAACCTGATGATAGAGCCTTATTTGGTCTAGGCGCATGTTATGGAAATTTAGTAGCGCTTGGAATACCTCTTATGTACTCAATTTTAGGTCCAATCAATGCAATGCCCTACATGATTTTAGTTTTTTTACATGGCTTTATTCATTTTACCTACACCACTGTTATTATCGAAGCATATAGAAATAAAAATAACTCTTATGTATTCATGATCTTTAAAACTTTATTCGGTCTTTGCAAAAATATCGTTTTATTTGGAATGTTTCTTGGTTTTATCTTAAATTATTCTGAAATAAAAACGCCAATATTCCTTTCTAATTTATTAGATCCTTTATCAAAATTTGCTCTTCCTGCTATACTTGTCTCGCTGGGCTTTGCTTTGGCAAATTTTAAAATTCAAGAACATTTTAATCTTGCGTTAATATTAACTTTTTTAAAGAATTTTCTTCACCCATTATGCGCATTTATTCTATCACAATATATTTTTGAAATGCAGCCGATGCTAGTTTTTATTGTTACTATGGCAGCTGCTCTCCCAAGTGGCGCTCAAACATACTATTTTAGTTACAGATATAAATCCCTTCAAAACATCATTTCAGCAAATGTAGTTGTAAGTTCTTTTGTTAGTTTTTTTACTATCTCGTTCTTATTATTAATATTCGGTTATTAAGCAGATTTCGTAATATAATCTGCTAAGCGTTCTTTTTTTTCTAATGTGGATTTACTTTTTGGAAAAATCTTTAAAATTTGTTCATAAATTTCAATTGCTTTTTCATATTCTTGCTGATGCAACAAAATTAAAACCATACCATCCATAGCGCCAAAATGACGTGGTTCTAATTTTAAAGTTTCATTAATATCAAACATGGATTTATCAAATTTTCCTAACATATAATACACTGTCGCCCTTTTGTTCCACGCTTCCGCAAAAGTTGGTTTTTTTTCAATGACACGAGTAAAAAAAACAACTGACATTTGTAAATCACCCTTGCGCATTGATTTTAAACCTTCGTAGAAATCATTTTCTATATTAGAATCATTTGATTCAAGCCATATCTCCCAAATATTTAATGTAATATTATTTATTTCTTCTTCTTTATCTGTCTCTAGTAATCGATTAAATAATTGTTCTAAACGAACATCATATTGATCGGCCTTAAGAGGTAAACAATATAGTAACAAGATAATTAAAATTCTAATAAACATGAACATATGATAGAATAGTTTAAATTCAAAAAAAATAAATTAAAAAGAATGATTGATCTCTATACATGGCCAACACCAAATGGACGAAAAATCAGTATATTGTTAGAAGAATTAAATACTCCTTATAATGTAATTCCAATCAATATTTCTAAAGAAGAACAATTTTCAAAAAAATTTTCTGCAATATCTCCCAGTAATAAAATTCCTGCAATTGTTGATAAAGAAAACAATAAAAATATTTTTGAGTCAGGAGCAATTATGCTTTACCTCACAACAAAATATAATAAATTTTTACCCAAGAAACATTACGGGGAAATAATGCAATGGTTCTTTTATCAAATTTCTCAGGTAGGTCCATTCTTGGGACAAGCACATCAATTTCTTCACTATCATGCTGGCAAGAGCTCGTTTGCTGAAGAAAAATATACTGATTATGTAAAGCGTGTTTATGAAACACTTGATCAAAGACTTTTGAGGAATGAATATTTAGGAATAGAGTATTCAATAGCTGACATTGCAACATGGCCGTGGATAGCACGGTTTGAAATTCATAAAGCAAAAATAGAAGAATATCCTAATGTTTTAAGGTGGTATAAATTAATAGCAAAAAGGCCTGCTGTTATTAAAGGCTATAATGTTGTTGGTGAATATATTAAAATACCACTACCCTAAGTCTTATATAAAAAAACTGAAACAGCAGTAGCTAGAAGCAATAAAGCTAAGAACCATTCTATGATTTTTTTTAATTTATTATTTCCTAAATAATGTCGAATTACGCTCCCACCAAATGCCCACACACTTATGGAAGGTATATTGATGACAGTTGACATGATCACCATAAACAATGTCCCGACAATCAAGTTTTCTTTTTCAGGATAAAACAACGAGACAGCGGTAATGCAAATCACCCAAGCTTTAGGATTAACAAATTGGAATAATATTGCTTCATAGTACCTTAGGGGTCTTGATTTTTCCTCTGTTGAAGAAACATTCAAAGATCCAAACATTTTATAAGCTAAATATAAAATATAGACCGCCCCAACATATCGTAAAATATTAAGTAAAATAGGAAACTGAGTAAATAAAGATCCTAATCCCAAACACACTAATGCTAATTGGATACCATGCCCTGTCGGGATACCAAAGATGTTAGGAACGGATCGAAAAAAACCAAACTTTATTCCTGAAGCTGTTAAAATACTATTATTAGGCCCAGGCGTTACATACATAACAAAATTATATGCACTAATGGCTAATATTAATTCCCAGGTTATCATAAAAATCAGTCTCTATAATTAACAAATTGTATAGGGATGCCTAAGTTTGAATCTTTAATCATTTGCATCACCGTTTGCAAATCATCTTTCTTTTTACCGTCGATGCGCAATTCACTACCATTTATTTTCACCTGAACTTTGATTTTTGAACTTTTTACATCAGCAGTAATTTTTTTAGATATGGACTGCTCAATGCCCTCTAATAATTTATAGAACTGGCGTATCTTATTGCCTCCAGCCTTTTCCACATTTCCTTTGCTTAAACACAACGGATCAACTTTACGCCGCACTATATGGGTGATGATTAATTCATGCACTTGTTTGAGCTTTAATTCATCATCAGTAACTACCGTGAGATCGTTATCTTTTCGCTCGATGGAGGTATTTGATCCTTTAAAATCATAACGGTTTAAAATTTCACGAGTAGCATTACCAATGGCATTATCAATTTCTTGAAAGTCTAATCTACTTACAACATCAAAACTGGGCATAAATTAAAGAAGTATTTTTTAATTTATGTCATCCTCTAAATCATCTGGCAACTCTTTTTTTGTATTTAGGCGACCTAATTTTTTCATCTTTTGAACTTTTTTTGTCAAACTTCCAGGTCCGTCTTGTAGACGCAATTTAGCTTCTTCCATTTTTGTTTTTGCCTTGTCAATAGATTGATTGGCTTGAACAAAGGAATCATAAACATTAACAGTTTTGTCATAAATCTCTGTTGCTGTAGCAGCAATATCTTTAATTGTCTTTGTCTGCTTATCCACGCGCCACATATTTTCAATTGCTTTCAGTAAAAACGGAAGTGTAGAGGGACCTACGATAATAATTTTTTTTTGCCAAGCATCCTCAATGATCTTTATCCCCTCATTATAAAGAGTCAATAATGCTGGTTCTATGGGAATGAACATTAAGACGTTATCTATCGTATTAATTTCATACAAATTTGCATAATTATCTTTACTTAATTCGCGCACAAAAGTTTTTACAGCCTCT
>UINC01001854.1_pt1 | contig 12564 bp, 9 predicted proteins | sample 5385821 | NCBI WGS metagenome assembly UINC01 (sample SAMEA4666929, study PRJEB26691) | marine metagenome | isolation source: Pacific Ocean | place: Pacific Ocean | collected 2011-10-13 | reverse complement strand
AATCTTAAATTTAAATTATTAATTTTATTGATTAATATTCAATAACAATTAGAATTCAAGCACCAAAATACATTAATTTCTGACAGCAAAAGGATTTTATTGTTTTGAAAGACTTAAAAAATAAAAAAGCAGGTTTAGTATCTGGATTTATAGCCTATTTTTGGTGGGGCTTTCTAGCTTTGTTTTTTAAATATGTAGATCAAGTTCCGTCAATGGAAGTTTTTGCTCATAGAGTATTTTGGGCTGTCCCATTTGGTGCAGCAATCCTTCTTTTGAGAAAAGATTTTACTGAAGTCAAAAAAGCTTTCTTAAATACCAAGATTCTATTTTATTTAACGCTTTCTGCGTTAATGATCAGCGTGAATTGGTATCTATTTATTTTTGCTGTTCATCAGGATCAGATTTTGCAAGCAAGTCTCGGTTATTATATTAATCCTTTATTTCATGTGTTAGTCGGCGTTGTCTTTCTAAAAGAAGGTTTACGAAAAAATCAGTTTCTTGCAATTATCATTGCAACGATAGGTGTTCTTATTTTGACGATAAATTATGGAAAATTTCCTTTAATATCTATATCTTTGGCAACATCTTTTACCGTGTATGCGGTAATAAGAAAAAAGGTAGATATCGGTGCAATGGCAGGGCTTTTTATTGAGACATTGATTATTTTTCCATTCGTTGCCATATATATATTTTGGCTGATGAAAAATAATTTAGCTGTTTTTGGGTTCAATTATCAACCATTAACATTGGCATTAATTTTGGCAGGGCCATTTACAATTATACCGCTTGTAACATTTGCATATGCTGCAAGACGCCTCCGATTAGTGACAATAGGCATGATGCAGTTTCTGTCGCCAACTATTCAATTTTTAATGGCTTTATATTTTGGCGAACCTCTTACAAAAGCATATATTGTTTGTTTTATTTGTATATGGGTTGCTGTTGGTATTTTTGTTTATGATGCGATTTCTAATAGTCAGGTCTCTACTAATGAAGAAGATTTCTTATAAAATCTTTACAAAAGTTAGACAATTTAAAACTAAATATTAATGCATCTCTTACATGTTTCCTTGATAATACGCTCAAATATAGATGGATTAGTTAGATAGGGTTTTTTATGGACATTAAAAGACATCGTTTTACACTTATGTTTGTGATCATAATTGCTTCATTGCTGATTAGTTTTCTTCTTGGAAAATTAAAATCTCCTCCTGAGAAAATGACCATATCAACTGAGCCTTTAGTTTCAACAATGGTAGTAGCATATGACAATATCAACATATCAATTGAGAGCCAAGGAACAGTTAGACCGCTAGATGCTACCAAAATAAGTGCGGAAGTATCAGGAACTATTATCAATATTTCTCCCAAATTTATTCCTGGAGGAGTGTTTAGTAAAGATGATGTCTTGATAATTATCGATCCTGATAATTATTTTGCTGCTCAAGAAAAGTCTAAAGCGTTACTGGAGCAAAGGCAGAATGAATTTGATAATGCAATTAATATTCGCGAAAAAGGTTACCTTTCTGAATCTGAATATTTATCTGCAGCCACAGCTCTTGCTTCTGCGAAATCTGAGTTAGTAAAAGCTGATAAGAATTTGAATCGCACAAAAGTTAAATTACCTTATGATGGAATGGTCCTAAGCAAAGACATTGGGCTTGGCCAATATATTACGGTTGGGACACCTCTTGGAATGACATTCGCTACTGAGTATGCTGAGGTCCGATTGCCACTGTCTGATAGAGATCTTTCATTTATTCAATTACCGACAGCTAAGAAATTATTAAATTCTGGTGTAGGCAGTGGACCAAAAGTTATATTTACAGCTGAACAGCTCGGACCGCTTGCAAAATGGGAAGGCCAAATTGTAAGAAGTGAGGGAGTTGTTGATGAGAAAACTCGTGTTACCTATGCTGTTGCCAGAATTGATGATCCATATGCACTTCAGGACGCAAACTCATCCTTACCATTACCAATGGGTACATTTGTGTCTGCAGACATAAAAACACGCACTGATTATACTGTCATTCCTATACCTACAGAGGCATTAAAAAATAACCGCCAGGTTATTGTTGTTAATTCTGAGAATAGAATACAGCTTAAAGATGTAAAAATATTGAATGCTGATGCAAAGTACGCCTATTTAATTGATGGTTTGGATGAAGGTGAAAGGATTGTTATAACGCCAATTGAAAATGCAATGAACGGTATGGTAGTCCGAATTAACGTAAATGAGAATAAACTTACAACAGTTCTTACTAAAGATGATGATCTAAGCGTTAATGAGAAATAATTAATGCATCAAGTTCCTATAATAAATACAGGCGGCATAATTGGATGGTTTGCAAGAAACCATGTTGCTGCCAATCTATTGATGTTCTTTATTATCGGTGTTGGAATATTCTCAAGTTTCACAATTCGTCAACAAACAATTCCTGATTTTGATTTACGTTATGTCAATGTCAGAGTGCCTTATCTTGGTGCAGCGCCACAGGAGGTTGAAGAGGGTGTTGTCATCAAAATTGAAGAAGCAATTCAAGATGTAAAAGGAATTTTAAAAGTTACATCTTCATCCAGCGAAGGTTTTGGGACTGTTAGGGCGGAAATTTCCGTAGATCAAGATCTTAATGAAGTTACAAATGAAATAAAAACAAGAGTTGATGCAATTTCAACCTTCCCTGAGCTCACTGAAAAGCCAGTTATATACAAACTTGATCCCCGTATAACTATCTTGTTTGTTTCTATTTACGGTGATTTAGATGAATTCCAAAGAAAAGAATTCGCACAAGATATTAGAGATGATCTCATGGCGCTGCCATCAATCAACCAAGTCGGTCTCTTGGGAGATAGGCCTTATGAAATAAGTGTCGAAGTTTCTGAAGATACATTGAAACGCTACGGCTTAACTATGACTGAGGTATCGCAGGCGATCAAAGCTTCTTCTATTGATCTTCCTGGAGGAAGAATTAGGTCAGAAGGCGGTGATATCTTATTAAGAACAAAGGGTCAAGCTTACACCGGTGAAGAGTTTGGTCAAATAGTTTTAAGGACTTATCCTGACGGAACACGTCTAACTTTAGACGATATAGCAAATATCGATGATGGTTTTGTCGAATCGCAAATGTGGGGTCGTTTTAATGGTAACGATACACTCGATATGGAAATATTAGCCGGAGCAACAGAAAATGAAATAGAAACTGCAAATGCAGTAAAAGAATATATTGCAAAACGGTCCCAATCCTTGCCTCCCGGTGTTCATATGGATGTTTGGGGTGATCGCTCAGAATATTTACAGGATCGTTTGGATTTAATGAATAAGAATATGCTCCAAGGAGCAGCGCTTGTATTTATTGTTTTATCTCTGTTTCTACGGATGAAAGTAGCCGTTTGGGTTGTGGTGGGTATACCGGTAGCATTTCTTGGCGCTTTGTCGCTAATGCCCTACGGGCCCTGGCCAGTTACGATTAATATGATTAGTCTTTTCGGGTTTATCATGGTGTTAGGAATTGTCGTTGATGATGCCATCATTATTGGCGAAAGTATTTACACCAAAATAAGAGCCGATGGACATACCTTGGAAAATGTCATTCTTGGAGCAAAAAAAGTTGCATTACCTGCTACTTTTGGCGTTTTAACAACAATCGCAGCTTTTGCTCCTATGTTGTTTATCACTGGTTTTGCTGGACCCTTCTTTAAAGCTATGTCAGTGGTTGTTGTTTTGTGTCTTATATTTTCAATTGTTGAATCAAAGCTCATTCTCCCCGCGCATTTAGCCCAAGCTACTATAAAGCCGATCAATGAAGCAGTGATTTATTCTCCTTATGCTGGAATATCTTGGTATAAAAGACCTGCAAGATTTTTTCAGCGAATCAATCGAAATATACAAGGTAAACTTCAATTCCTGATCCAAAATTACTATAAACCATTACTTAGACGAGCTATAAACAACCGCGGTTTAACAATCACTGTTTTTATAAGCGCATTAATTTTAATTTTCGGTGTTTTAAATAGTGGTCTTACACGAATTGTTATGTTCCCTGAAGTTCCTGGTGATTATGTTGTTGTAGAACTGACTATGACGAATGGAATACCAGCACACACAAGAGATCTAACTATTGGAAAGATTGAAAAGGCAGCTCTTGATCTGAATAGTGAATGGAAACAAAAGTACCCCAATGACCAGCCGCCAATTAGTAAACTTGGTGTTTATACAGGCGGAATGAATGATTTAGGAAACCCCGTCGGCGGCGATAATATTGGTATTCTAATTGCCGAGCTACCACTATCAGGACGACGTTTATTAAGTGTAGAAGATGTAGAAAATTTATGGCGAGATCGCGTGGAAGATATGCCGGGCGTTAAAAAATTACAGTTTGATTCTGGCCGGAATATTGGTGGAGGATCATCTTTAAGTTTTAATTTAATTGGTTCGGATTATGATCAACTTGAGGCTGTTTCCAGGGAATTACAAGATAAATTAAAGGAATATAACGGAGTTTATGATATCCGTAGCTCGTTGAATACAGGTGGTGAAGAAATCAAATTACATATAAAACCTCAAGCTGAAACTCTTGGGTTATCCATGTCATCGCTTGGCAGGCAAGTAAGACAGGCATTTTATGGGGAAGAAGCGCAACGTATTCAACGCGGTAAAGATGAATTGAAAGTAATGGTCCGATATCCGGAAAAAGATAGAAAATCAATTACTGATTTAGAGTCAATGCGTATAAGAACAATTTCTGGCGATGAAATTCCATTCTCATCCGTTGCTGAAGTTGAATTTGGACAAGCGTATTCTACAATCCGTCATGAAAATGGAAATAGGGTTGTAACTGTTTCTGCCGATGCCAATTCTCAAATAATAGAACCACGAGCAGTTATCACAGATATTACAAGCAATTTTGCACCATTGTTAGCCAAAAAATATCCTGAAGTGGGCTTTGAGCTTGAAGGCGCAAGTTTAGAAACTCAAAAATTAGTTAATGAGCTTACTGTTGCTTCTATTGCCGCGTTATTTCTGATATATGGTTTGATAGCGATTCCTTTGCGATCATACATACAACCTCTGATTATCATGTCCGTAATACCATTTGGTCTGATTGGGGCCGTAATTGGTCATATTGTTATGGGTAAAGCTATCAGCATGTTCTCGCTTTTTGGTTTGATTGCTCTTTCTGGTGTGGTTGTTAACGATAGTATAATAATGGTTGATTTTATTAATAAAGCTAGAGCTGCTGGCGCTAGCATAGTGGATGCAGTTATTGATTCTGGCGCATTGCGTTTCCGCGCCATTATCCTAACCTCATTAACTACCGCTGTCGGTTTATTACCGATTATTCTGGAGACTAGTCATCAAGCTCAATTTTTAATACCTATGGCTATTTCAATTGCATTTGGTATTGTATTTGCTACAGCGATTACGCTGCTCCTTGTCCCTTGCCTGTATGTTCTGCAGAATGATTTAAAAAATAATTTGCAGAGTGACATAAGTAATCTATTTAAAAGGGATTCAACATTAAGCCCTCAAGAATATTGAGTTAAATAGCAGAGTAACAGTTGTAAATTATCTGTTTTCCTTTCTCTCGAGAGTTTCTTGAACTACTATTTCAGATATATTTGCAGGGCATGGAGCATAGTGGGAAAATTCCATGGTGAATTGACCTCTTCCTGAAGTCATGGTTCGTAGATCACCAATGTATCCGAACATATCACCTAATGGCGCGTCAGCATTTACTCTCGTACCTGTGGGCCCTGTATCTTGTGATTTGATGATACCGCGTCTACGGTTAAGATCACCAATGACATCACCGACATGATCATCAGGGGTATAAACATCTACTTTCATAATTGGTTCCAATAATTGTGGTGATGCTTTTGGTATTGATTGCCGGTAGGCTGCTTTAGTTGCTAGCTCGAATGCCAATGCAGATGAGTCGACCGGATGAAATCCACCATCCATTAACTTAAATTTAACATCAAGCAGTGGAAATCCTGCTATGGTTCCTTCTTCCATACTTCTATGAAATGCCTTTTCAATGGCAGACCAATATTCTCTGGGTACATTTCCACCAGTCACACGAGATTCGAATGTGTAGCCTGTATTTTTTTCACCAGGTTCGATTTCATAATCAATTTTTGCAAATTGTCCAGCGCCTCCAGTTTGTTTCTTATGAATATAACTATCAGAGACTAATTGCGTGATGGTTTCGCGATAAGCTACTTGAGGTTTTCCCATTTTAACATCGACGTTATGAGTGCGTCTTAGGATATCTACTTTGATATCTAGATGTAGTTCCCCCATTCCTTTAATTAATGTCTCGCCCGAGTCCTCATCTGTTGCAACCCGAAATGACGGGTCTTCTTGAATCATTTTATTGAGAGCAACTCCTAATTTCTCAGTTGCAGTTTTATCTTTTGGAGAAACAGCGATAGATATAACAGGGTCAGGGAATACCATTGGTTCGAGTGTTGCTGGATTATTTTCATCGGCAAGTGTATGGCCAGTTTTTGTAGTTTTCATGCCAAGTAATGCCACAATATCACCTGCTTGCGCTGAATGAAGTTCTTCCCTTGAGTCAGCGTGCATTTCTACAATTCTTCCAATTCTTTCCGTTTTGCCGGTAAAGGTATTAAGTACGTTGTCACCTTTTTTTAATTGTCCAGAATAAATTCGAGTAAACGTTAAGGCGCCATAACGATCATCCATAATTTTGAAAGCAAGAGCACGTAGAGGTTTGCTTGAGTCTACTATTGCTTTACCACCAGTTTCGTTCCCTTCAAGATCAATTTCTGGTTGAGGTTTTACTTCTTTCGGATTAGGCAGGTAGGCAACAATTGCATCAAGTAGATTTTGCATTCCTTTATTTTTAAATGCTGAGGCACATAATGTAGGAAAAAAATCAAGATTAATTGTTCCTTTACGAATACATTTTTTTATTTCATCAATTGATGGTTCATGACCATCTAAATATTTTTCAAGTAATGAATCATCTTGCTCAATGGCTGTTTCAATAAGTTTTTCTCTCCATGTTTCAATTTCTTCCATCATATCTTCTGGAGGTTCAGTTATTTCATATTTTGTTGGATCGTTAGATTCGTCCCACACCCAAGCTTTTTTTGTGAGAAGATCAACAATCCCTTTAAAATTTTCCTCGGTACCAATTGGGAGCGTAATTACCAAGGGGTTAGCTGCTAAAACACTTTTTATTTGTTTGACAACTCTTAGAAAATCAGCGCCGACTCTATCAAGTTTGTTAACCAAAATTATTCTAGCAACTGCCGAATCGTTCGCATATCGCCAATTAGTTTCAGATTGAGGTTCAACTCCGCCAGATCCGCAAAATACACCAACACCTCCATCAAGAACTTTTAATGACCGATAGACTTCAATAGTAAAATCTACATGTCCTGGTGTATCTATTATATTTAAACGGTGACCATCCCATTCACAGCTTGTCGCTGCTGATTGAATAGTTATTCCTCTTTCTTGTTCTTGTTCCATGAAATCGGTGGTAGCTTCACCATCGTGAACTTCACCAATTTTATGAATTTTGCCGGTTAATTTGAGTATTCTTTCTGTTGTTGTTGTTTTACCAGCATCAACATGTGCAAATATTCCAATATTCCGGTATGTATTAATATCTTTCATTGTATTTTCTGTTAATTTTTTTTATGGTTAACCTATCGCGCGCGCATATTAACAGCGTTAAAAAGTCTTATCAATTTAATAAGGAGTTTTTCATGACAAAAATCACTAGACGTCAACTTGTTCTTAGTGGTGGCGCGCTACTTAGCGCAAGCCTTGCTCCTAATTTTTCTGGACTCATTAGTTCATCATATGCACAAAAAATTCTAAGAAATGGTCCAATTATTCGAGCTGGAAGTAATGAAAATCCCTATGGACCTTCAAGATTAGCTCTTCAGGCAATAAGTGAAGCTATGGATCTCACTAATCAGTATGTAGGAGGGAATCGAGATAATCTAATGAAATTGATAGCTGAAATTAATGGTGTTTCAACAGATCATGTAGTACTTGGGACAGGATCTAGTGAGATATTAAAAACAGGAGGGTTGATAGCCAGTTGGGATAAAGGGTCAGTAGTTTGCGCTGATCCAACTTATCAAGACCTCGTTAGATATGCGGGGAAAGCAAAATCAGAAATAATAAGAGTGCCTGTTGATGAGAATCTTTATTGCGATTTAAATGCTATGCACAAAGCAATAAGGCCCGATACATCTATGGTCTATCTGGTTAATCCTAATAACCCATTACCAAATATTATTAATCAGACAGAGCTGAGAGATTTTGTTCTTGATGTATCTAAAGAACGATTAGTTTTCGTTGATGAAGCATATTATGAGTTTGTCGAAGATCCTAATCATGGGACTTTAATAGATCTTATTGCTGATGGTCATAACAATATTATCGTTGCTAGAACAGCTTCAAAAATTCATGGTCTTGCGGGATTACGAGTAGGATTTGGTTTTGCGCACCCAGAATTGGCTAGAAAAATCGATGATCTTAAGACCGGTAAAAACAATATTCTAGGAATTGAAGCTGCATATGCAAGTTATCAGGATCTTGAGTTTCAAGAATTTACTCGAAGAAAAAATAAAGAATCAATGATGATTGTTGAAGGAATGTTTCATGAGTTAGGTGTTCGATATGTAAAATCACATACTAACTTTACCTTTTTTGAAACAGGTATTCCGGTTCGCGAAGTCAATAAAACATTATTAGACAATGGTATTATTTCAGGACGCCCATTTCCACCATTTACAAATTGGTCCAGAATTAGTATGGCGAAACCAGAAGAAATGAGGGAATACGTTAGAACTTTTAAAGATCTTTTTGGTAAGAGAATTCTTGACTCAACGTCTTAGAATAGCCCACCATCTAGCTATATTAAGTAGGCTCATAAGAGAGCTAGCGATATATGTGAATGCAGCAGCCTGCAATATTTTTCTAGCGTGACGCTTATCAGTTTTTTTGAGTATATTATGCTTTTCGAGCATAGGTAGAGCGCGATTAAAACTTGCATCAATTTCAGTTGGTAGTGTTACAAAATGTACGAGCGTAGAAGATAATAGTGTTAAAAAGCCTCCTAAAAATACAATCATACTTAAACCAGGAGCACGTGTTAACGCGCCGATAAATGGAGATAACATAAGGATGGCGGCGCCTACTTTTTCTAATTTAAGAGTTAGTTTAACTAAACGACTTCTGAAAACTAATGGACGATAGCTTTCTTTATCTTGTATTGCATGACCAACTTCATGAGCTGCTACTGTAATAGCTGTTAAAGAACATTGTGAGTATTTTTCATTCGTCAACCGAACGGTTTTATCTTCTGGATCGTAATGATCACCATCTTCTGTAGTTTCAATACTTATTTGATGAAGATCATTTTTGTCGAGTAAATGCCTTGCAAGATCTGCACCTGTTCCAGAATATCTATCTTTTGGGTTTGAGTATTTATTCATAACTCTTTTTACCCAAATATTTGGCATAAAAACCAACAGGAGGAGAATAATGACAAGGAATATAAATACCATGGCTAAACTTACATAATTGTTTTAATTATTTCAATTAAAACAGAAAAAACAGAAATAAAAAGCTATATATTGATAATTATACTATTATAATCAAAAAAAAATTATATAAAACAGTAGTATATATAATATATCTCGAAATATTATTGGATATTATTTTATTGTTATTTTATCTAATCTAAATTACTATCAAAACATCATACTTGGAGAATCCGGATGAAAAGGTTAAAAAAATTACCCCATGCAGCAGCTAATGGGCTTTTAGATCGAAGATTATTTCTAAAAACCGGTGGTATGAGTGGTCTTGCATTATTTACCGCAAAAGCTACTGGTCAAGAGCGTGAAAAGTGGTCATTAAATCCAGGTGCTGGAATGGGCGAATATGGATTTCCTTCGCAATATGAATCTCACATTAAACGTTCATTTGGCTCTAGACCAGGTACGACGGGCTCTGGGTCATCAAGAACACCAATTCAACACCTTGATGGAATGATCACACCGAGTAGATTACATTTTGAACGACATCACAGCGGAATCCCAGATATCAATCCTGATCAACATAAACTCATTATCCATGGTCTTGTAGAAAGACCATTGATGTTTACCTTAAATGCGCTTTCAAGATACCCTACCTTATCGAAAGTACAGTTTTTAGAATGCTCTGGAAATAGTGGTACTCAGGCGATATTGCCTAAACCTCGACAAGGTTCTGTGAGCGATTTACATGGCTTAATTTCATGCAGCGAATGGGGTGGCATATTATTGTCAACGTTACTTGATGAAACTGGTTTAAAAAAGAATGCTAAATGGATTATTGCGGGAGGATCTGATTCAGCAATGATGAGTAGAAGTATCCCCATTGAAAAAGCCTTGGATGATGCAATGATTGCTTTATATCAGAATGGCGAACGTATTAGACCTTCAAATGGATATCCTATGCGATTATTTTTGCCTGGCTGGGAGGGCAATGCCTCCGTTAAATGGTTGACTAGCTTAAAAGTTACGTCTTCACCAGCAATGGCCAAAGATGAAACTTCTAAGTACTCTGATACACTTGATACTGGTATTTCTGAACTCTTCACATTCCCAATGAGTGTAAAATCACTAATTACTAGCCCTTCACCAGGCTTAAATCTTCATGAGAAGGGCGTATATCAAATTTCAGGTATAGCTTGGTCTGGTGCTGGAAAAATAAAAAATGTTGAAATATCCACTGATGGCGGAAAAACATGGGCGAAATCTGCACTCGATCAGCACGTTTTGCCAAAAGCTTTAACCAGGTTTAGATCTGCGTGGATGTGGGATGGCTCTCCCACAACTATCATGAGTCGAGCCACTGACGAATCAGGCGCGGTTCAACCAATAAGAGAAGTATGGAAAGTAGGTCGAGCGGCAAATTCTTTTTATCACTATAACGCTATACAAGCATGGAGCATTAATGAAGCAGGGGAGTCTTCTAATGTTTATGTTTAGAATATTCACTTTCCCATTGATTTTATTTACCCCGCTACTCATATACGCAGATGATGGACCAAAACTAGGAATCCCGTTGTCCCCTGAAGAGGTAGCAATGCATGATTATGTTGTAATGCCAGACGGTGATGGATTGCCGAAAGGATCTGGTAATGCAATGCAAGGAAAAGATATCTATGAATTAAGATGTCTTGCATGCCATGGCATTGAAGGAAAAAAAGGCCTAAATGATGAGCTAAATGGTGGTCATGGAACTGTAGCTACATCCTTAACTGGTAAGACAGTTGGAAGCTACTGGCCTTATGCAACAACAATATTTGACTATATTAGAAGAGCGATGCCATATCAAACCCCTGGTATTTTCAGTAATGATGAAATATATGCTTTAACGGCTTATTTGTTATTTATTAATAATATTATTGATGAAAATGAACAAATTAATTCTGAAAGTTTGCCAATAATAATAATGCCAAATCAAGAAAACTTTATTTGGTCATATCAGCCAAAATAATTTTCTTAATTTAATATACTTTTTTGCTTTATAATCAGGGTACATTTTTAAACTGGTAGAATAGATGGCGGAAGAGCAACAACCATTAGATCATCTTGAAGAGAATGATCAAAAGGGCGATGTTATCGGTAACATCAAGTCACATTCCACTTGGAAGAGATTTCTTTACATGCTGGTTTTTATATTTATTTTTAATCTTGCCGAGATTATTGTTTATGTTGTTATGTCTATTAATTTCTTAATATTTCTTTTTACAGGGGAAAAGAATTCAAAACTAAGTTCTTTTGGGCATTCTTTGGGTAAATATATTTCGCAAGTGATCAACTACTTATCGTTGCATTCAGACGAGAAACCGTATCCATTTGAAATGGAATGGCCTAACTAATTAAAAAGATTATTTACAACATCACTACATTGAATTATTTGGCCATCCTGTCCAACCTGGTCCCCTAACAACCCTTCCAGGTAAAGCTCCGGTATGGTCACCGTCTTCTAGTACCTGTATTCCATTAATAAAAACATGTTTCATTCCTTCTGAATACTGGTGTGGTTTTTCATAAGTTGCTTTATCAGAGATAGCGTTTGGATCAAAAATAACTATATCCGCATAATAGTTTTTTTTCAAAAGACCTCTTCCACGTATACCAGTATTAAAAGCCGGTAATGATGTCATTCTCCTTATTGCTTCAGATAAAGGAATGTCTCCATTTTCCTTGACATAACGACTAAAAACTTTTGAAAAGTTTCCGTATGCTCGGGGATGTTGATTAGAATTTAGAAAAACACCCTCGTTGGCAATAGCGCTCGCATCTGAACCAAAGCTTACCCATGATCTTCTAATTTTTTTTCTAATATTATCCTCAGACATTAGAAAAAAAGCAGCGTTTACACGACTATCATCTTCAACAACAAGATTCATTGCAGTTTCTGTTGCATCAGTTTTTCGCAGTATCGATACTTCAGATAATGTTTTTCCGGTCAAATATTGAAGTTTAGGATTTTTAAAACCTAACAGCAGGATATTT
>UINC01001853.1_pt1 | contig 12567 bp, 19 predicted proteins | sample 5385821 | NCBI WGS metagenome assembly UINC01 (sample SAMEA4666929, study PRJEB26691) | marine metagenome | isolation source: Pacific Ocean | place: Pacific Ocean | collected 2011-10-13 | reverse complement strand
GTGGAGATCATCGGCCTGTACTGGCACTTCGTCGACGTGGTGTGGATCTTCATCTTCACCGTCATCTACCTGGTGCCCTCGCCCACCAGTTGATCCGGGAGCCCTGACCATGAGCACCGCCGCCGAGCACGTAGACAGCCACGAAGGGGGACACGAGCACCCCTCGGACGCCAAGTACATCCAGATCGCCGCCATCCTGGCGTTCGTCACCGCGCTGGAAGTTGGCACCTACTTCGTCAGCATCCCCGGTGAAGTCCTCATCCCCCTGCTCATGGTGATGATGGTCTTCAAATTCTTCTACGTCGCCTCCTGGTTCATGCACCTGCGGTTCGACAGCCCGCTGTTCACCAAGTTCTTCGTGACCGGCCTGGTGCTGGCCACGGTCGTCTACGGCATTGCCCTCACCGTCTTCGAGTTCTGGCACAAGGGCTGACATGACCCGTCGCCCGGTGGCGGCGACCAGTTCGTCGGGGTTGCGGTGGCGGCCGGGTTCCGGCCGGTGGTGACCATGGTGGCGGCGACCGATCCGTGGCAGTGGCAGGCCCACCCCGAGGTCTGGTTGCTGGTCGCCTCGATCCTGGCCCTCGGATGGTGGGCCGGCCGGATCATCGGCCCCCGGGTGGTACCGGCCGGGCAGCCGGTAGCCACACCCTTCCAACGCCGGGCCTTCGTGGCGGCCACGATCCTGCTGCTGGCCTCGGCCGACTGGCCGGTCCACGACATCGCAGAGGAGCACCTCTACGCGGTACACATGGTCCAGCACCTGGTGATCACGTTCATCGTGCCGCCGCTCTTCCTGCTGGCCATGCCGGCCTGGCTGGCCCGCCTGCTCGTGCTGGAGGGCGGCACCGGCTCCCGGGTACTGCGCCGCATGACCCATCCGGTGGTGGCCGGGGTGCTGTTCAACGGCCTGGTGGCTCTCACCCACTGGAGTGGCGTGGTGCAGTGGTCGTTCGACTCGGGTGCCTTCCACTACACGGTCCACGTGGTGCTGTTCGTCACCGCCCTCCTGATGTGGGTCCCGGTGGCGGCCCCGCTGCCGGAACTGCGGATCTCGGTTCCCGGCCAGATGCTCTACCTGTTCCTCATGTCGGTCATCCCCACCATCCCGGCGGCCTGGCTGACGTTCGCCGAGGGAACCGTGTACAAGCACTACGACGACGGGTTCGAGCTCTGGGGGGTGACCGTCCAGTCCGACCAGCAGGCCGCCGGCCTCATCATGAAGCTGCTGGGGGGCTTCTACCTTTGGGGAATCATCGTGGTGAAATTCATCGGGTACTCGCGAATCCACCACCGCGAGAACCAACAGATGCGACCGGCCGAGGGCCGACACGTCGACCTGCAGGAGCGGTCGGCGGGACCTGAACTAGTCGAGTAGCCGTGGTACGGCCCCGCTAGGTTCGGTTCTGTGATCGACATCCGGCTGCTACGTAGCGACCCCGACGCCGTCAAGGCGGCCATCGCCCGCCGGGGCGAGGACACCGCCGGGCTGGACCGGGTGGTGGAGTTGGATGCCGGCCAGCGGGCACTGGCCGAGGAACGAGACCGCCTGCGCAACGAGGTAAACACCATCTCCCAGGAGGTCGGCGGCCTCCACCGGGACGGTCGGGCCGACGAGGCGGCCAACCTGCAGGCCCGGAGCCGGGAACTGGGGGAGCAGGAGGAGGCTCTGGCCGCGGAGGCCGATGGGCTGGCCGACGAGATCCGGGAGATCCTGCTGCGGGTCCCCAACATCCCCGACGACGACTGTCCGGACGGGGCGGGCGAGGCCGACAACGTGGTCGTCCGCTACGAACACTGGGATGAGGATGCCTACGGGGACCACCAGCGGGTCCCCCACTGGGAGGTCGGCGAGGAACTGGGCATCTTGGACGTGGAACGGGGCACCAAGCTCTCCGGGTCCATGTTCGTGATGTACACCGGGCAGGGGGCCACCCTGTGCCGGGCGCTCATCCAGTACGGCCTGGACCGCAACGCCGACGCCTACCGGGAGATGCGCCCTCCCAGCCTGGTCAAGACGGAGACGATGGTATCGACCGGGCACCTCCCGAAGTTCGTCGACGACGCCTACCACCTGGAGCGAGACGACCTGTGGGCCATCCCCACGGCCGAGGTTCCCCTCACCTCGTTCTGCCGTGACGAGGTGCTCAACGAGGCCGACCTGCCGATGAAGCTCATGGCCCACACCTCGTGCTTCCGGCGCGAGGCCGGGTCGGCCGGTCGAGACACCCGGGGCCTGCTCCGGGTCCACGAGTTCGACAAGGTGGAGTTACTGGCCTACGCCACCCGCGAGCAGTCACCGGAGGTACACGCCGACATCCTGGCTCGAGCCGAGGCGGCCATCACAGACCTGGGCCTCTCGTACCGGGTGCTCGACCTGTGCACCGGAGACCTGGGCGGCTCGTCAGCACGAACGTTCGACCTGGAGGTCTACGCCCCAGGCGTCGATCAGTGGCTGGAGGTGTCCTCGGTGTCGTGGTTCAGCGACTACCAGGCCCGACGGGCCAACGTTCGGTATCGGCCTACCGAGGAGAAGGGCACCCGGGTGGTGGACACCCTGAACGGCTCCGGCCTGGCCGTGCCCCGGGTATGGGCCGGCGTGGTGGAAACCCACCGCCAACCCGACGGTCGGGTGGCCGTGCCCGAGGTACTTCAGCCCTACATGCGGGGCCTCACCCACATCGGCTGAACCGGCCCACCACCAGCCGGTCAGGATACGAGGGCCAGGCCCGCCGCCGCGGCGGCCACGCCGAGCACCACGGTGGTCAAGACGTGTCCGACGGCCCGCACTGGCCGGTTAGCCGCCAGGTCGAGGGTGTCAGCGGCAAACGTCGAGAAGGTGGTGAGAGCACCCAGTCCACCGACACCGACGACCACCGGAACCGGTGCCGAGGCCCCGGCCAGCAACCCGAGGGCCAGCGATCCAGCCACGTTCACCAGCAGCGTGCCCCGGTGCCCGCCCGGCCAGCGGTCGGTGGCCAGGAAGCGGAGCCCCGCCCCCGCCCCGGCCAGAGCCGTGAAGCCGAGGACCGTCAGCACGCTGTGGTCCTCCGGTAGCCGGTGGTGGCACGAGCGGCGATCGCCACGGCCAGGCCTCCGACCACGGAGGCCACCATGTAGGCCACGGCGGTGGAGGCATCGTCGGCCCGGAGGAGTCGAGCCACCTCGACGGCGAACGTGGAGAAGGTGGTCAGGCCACCACACAGGCCGGTGCCGACCAGCAGTCGGGTAGAACGTGGGGTCCCTGGCCCAAGGAGGGCACCGAGCAGGGCACAACCCACCAGGTTGACGACCAGGACCGGCCACGGGAACACCGCCTCCGGCGTCGCTTCCAGGACCGCCCACCGGAGCCCGGCCCCTATCGTGCCGCCGACCGCCACGAGGAGGAGTGGAGGCCGGGCCATGGAGCGAACCCTAGGTCCAGGCCAAGGAGGGTCTCGGGTGTTTGCCGGGTCGGTTGGTGCCGTGTTGACTGCCCGAATGGATCTGAGCCGATTACGCGAGGCCTACGAGATGGCCGGGTTAGAAGAGGCCGATCTCGCCGACGACCCGGTCGCCCAGTTCCAGCAGTGGTTTGCCGAGGTCGAGGCGGCCGGCTACTGGGAACCCAACGCAATGGTCCTGTCCACGGTGGCCGCCGACGGCTCGCCGTCGGCCCGCAACGTGCTGCTTAAACGGGTCGACGAGCGGGGGTTCGTGCTGTTTACGAACTACACGAGCGACAAGGCCTCCGAGATGGAAGCCACCCACCGGGCCGCCCTGACCTTTAGCTGGACCGAGTTACGTCGCCAGGTACGGGTAGTCGGTGACGCCCAGCGGCTGACCGACGAGGAGTCCGACCGCTACTGGACCACCCGCCCCCGGGGCAGCCAACTGGGGGCCTGGTCATCGGACCAAAGTGCCGTGGTCGCCGACCGGGCGACGCTAGAGAGGGCGTTCGCCGAGCAACAGGAGCGCTGGGCCGGTCGGGAGGTGGAGCGTCCCGACCACTGGGGGGGCTACCGGGTCCGCCCAGACACAGTGGAATTCTGGCAAGGGCGACCCGACCGCCTCCACGACCGGTTCCGGTACCGCCGGGAGCAGGACGGCTGGGTGGTGGAGCGCCGCGCCCCCTAGGGACCGGAGGTTCCGTTCCCTACCGGACGGTCGGACAGCGCGGCGACCAGGGCGTCGATCACCAAGTCGAGTTGCTCGGATCGGGGCGTCCCGTCATGGTCGGACCAGTCCCGGTGGTCGCGGTTCCACCGGACGCCGGGGGGCAGCTCAACCTGGACGCCGCCCCCGGGAGGTCGGTTCACCGGGTTGTCGGGGTGCAGCCCACGAAGCGTGCTCGGCATGGCGCCCACATCGTCGACCACCCGGTACTCCTCAGGTAGCAGGCCCCGGAGGTGGCCGGCCACGTGGTGGGCCAGGGCCCGGTTCGCCCCACCGACTAGCACGGCCCAGAAGTCGTCGTCGCGGCCGTAGCCGTGGACGGACAGGACGGTGTCCACCTGATGGAGGAAGGTGTCCAGGGCATCGGAGACCCCGGGGAGGAAGAGCGTCGAGGGAAGGTGGCGGCGTGAGCCGTCGGGTTGGACCACTGCGTAGTACGAGGACCCGGTTCGGGCGGCCACCTCCCTGGCTACTACCTCGGTAGCCCGCTCCAGGCCGCCTCCGTGGAGGGCACACACGCCCACCGTCGAGCGGACCTCCACCTCCTCGGCCACGCCGGGCAGGGCCAGCAACTCGGCGAAGCTACCGATCGGGGTGACCGGCCCGGGACCGGGGGTCGTTCCGGCGGGGCGGCTCACTGGCGGTGCCTCACCATGGCGCCTCGCACGACGCCGTAGGCCACCAGGGCGACGAGGGCGGTGGCCAGGGCCTCCAACGGGGTGGCCCACCTCCACGGTTGGTCCACCCAGTTGCCTACCCGGGCCGGCCAGGTCACCGCCAGTCGTCCGACCGGTAGGACCACCAGGTCGCCGCCGTGCACCAGGCCCTCGGCGACCACCCAGGCGGTGAGCAGGGAGAGCTGCGCGACGTGGCGGGCCCGACCGATCAACGCGGGACCGATCCCCCACACCACAAGGGTGGCCACCACCAGCCACAGGGCGAGGCCGAGGCGCAGGCCGCCGATTCCGACGGCCCAGTTGGTGAGGTGCGACTGCAGGTCGGTGACGGCGTCCACGATCGGGTTCGAGCCGATGGTCGGGTTCCCGAGGATCCGGATCTCGTAGATGCCGTAGACGATCAGGTAGGTGCCACCGAGTAGCAGGGCCAGGGCACCAATCCGGTCGACGTGGGGGAGGAGGCGCCGGAGGTGCCTGGCCAGGCCCCCCCGGGCCAGGGCCAGTGACAGGGTCAGCGAGGTGATGACGGCCGCCATCCCGGCCGCGTAGGCCAGGTAGACGGCGATGCCGTCCACAATTCCGTCGCGTCCGAAACTTCCGGCGACGTGCAACAGGAAGATGGGGGCCGAGCAGCTGACCGACACCACGGCGTACGAGGCGCCGAAGCCCACCACCGACCAGAACTCCCGGTCACGCGGGCCGCGGCCCGGCTTGAAGAACGGGATGCGGACCTGTCGGCCGGTGAGGAGGGCGAGCCCGTAGGGGACGAAGCACAGGCCGAGGACCACGGTCACCCACGGCGTCTTGTCGGCGATGGTCGCCTCGCTGGTGATCGAGTTGACAGCCAGGCCGAGGGTCCCGAAAAGGATCACGAAGGCCGCACTGAGGGTGAGGCTGACCGAGACGGCCCGGACCACCTGTTCGGGTCGGGCATGACGATCTGCGGTGTCCCGCCCCAGGAAGTACCCGAGCCACGTGGGGAGCATGGCGAACCCGCAGGGGTTGATGGCTGTCACGACGCCCAGGGTGAACGGCACGGCCAGCCCGACGCTGATCACGACAGGTGCTCCCGGATGGTCGCCACGAGGTCGTCGACTTCCAGCGGGCCGTGGTGGACGTGGGCCAGGGCGCCCTGTCGATCCACGAAGGCCGTGACCGGGAGGCCGACGGCGGCCAACGCCACGGTGAATCCGCCGTCGGGGTCACGGCCCAGCAGATAGGTGATCCCCAGCTCGTCGGCCCGGTCGGCCGCCCGGGTAGGCGAGTCGCTCACGTTGAGGCCCAGGAACCGGACCTCGTCGCCCAGGGCCTCGTGGGTGGCCTGGAGGTCGGGCATCTCCTCCAGGCACGGGGTGCACCAGGTGGCCCACAGGTTGACCACGACGGGTCGGCCGTCGTCGGCCACCAAGTCGGCCAGGGTGGTCTCGGTCCCGTCCCAGAGCGAGAAGCTCCGGTTGAGCACCTTGGCATCCTGCCGATCGGGGGCCCCGTCCCCGGTGCTGGCGCAAGACGTCGGGGCCCCGAACAGGGCGAGGGCGACGAGGAGGGTCACCACGGGGCGGCCGCGGTGCGGTGGGCGGGACACGAGCCACGAAGGTACCGGAACCCCTTCCGGGTTTCGCCGCCCGGGTAGATGGGGCGTTGGTTGGTGCCGACGGGCCGGGGCTCGCCGAGGCGTCACCCCGGCCCGTGCATTCGGCGATCATGTGCTCCCGCCCCGGGATCCGGCGGGGGGAACCGGATCCCGGAGCGGGCCTCTGTCCGGTGGAGGCTCCGGTCAGGCGGAAAGCAGCTCTTGTTGGAGGCGTGCTGGGATCGGCACCACCAGGAGCTGATCCTCAGGTCGCGGCACCTTGGAGGGTCGGCCCCGGCGACGCTTGTTGGTCAGGATGTGGCCGTTGCGGAACAGCTGACCACCCCACACGCCCCACGGCTCGCGACGGTTCATTGCACCCTCCAGGCACGACTCGAGCACCGGGCAGTCGGCGCAGATGCGCTTGGCCTGAGTGATGTCCCCGAGGTCGTCGGAGAAGAAGACGGCGGTGGGAACGCCCAGCTGGGCGCAGGCGGCCTGCTGCCGCCAGGTTTCCCGTTCGAACGTAAGTGCCTGCATGGTCTTCTGCTTTCTCTCTTCTGACTGGTTTCTGTCTGGTTGCTGGTTCTGAGGTATTGCGGTGGTCGGCGGGTGAAAAACGGAGAAGGCCGCCGGATTTCTCCGGCGGCCTCGGGGATTCGGTCTGCGTTCAGCTGATCAGCTGGTTGCTCCCCGGGGCCGCTGGTGGGTGGTCCAGAAACCGTTGGTCCGGAACACGGTCGTCGAAAAGATCGGATAAGCGACGATCATCGACGTGTCCGGCTTTACGAACAGATGAGCGCGCGACGAGATCACGTGCGCGCCGGCCGAATGGCCGTGACGGTGGCAGTGGATCTCGTGCATGGTTCTGGTCGTTCCGTGGTTTCCTGGTTCGGTCCGGCGGCGGGAAGCCACCTGATCCGAGGTCCACTGTAGGGGCACCGGATCGGGTTACACACCAGTCGATGGGCCTAACGCCCGTCAAACGATTAAATCAACGGGTGAGATATACCGCTTGACCTGCGATTTCGTCACGGGTCGCTTGTCCTAGGATTCTGAGGTGTTCTAGGTGGGCGTACGTTTCGCTGGCCGCCATGTCACCCCACGAACGCTCCTTGAACAGGCGCTGCATGAACGACTCGACAGTGCCCTTCCCGAGGTCGTGGCCCGCCTCCCGGATGGTCTCCAGACGCTCCTCGTGGTGGCCGACGATGTCGTCGACCCGACCCGATACGTCGGTGAACGGGTGGCCGTGGGCCGGCAGGACCGCGGTGAGTCCGGAGAGCTCCTTCATGCGCTCTAGGGACCTGAAAAAGGTAGCCAGCGGGTCATCCAGGGGGCCGATGCCACCGATGTGGGGGGTGATGGTCGGCAGGACGTGGTCGCCGGACAGCAGGATCCCGTCCACCGGGTCGAAGAGGCACAGGTGGTCGTGGGTGTGTCCGGGAGTGTGGAGGGCCAGCCAGGGTCGTCCGCCCAGATCGACTTCGTCGCCGTCATCGACGGTGACCGACGGCTCGGGGACCCGCCACGACCGGGAGCCACCGGTCGCGTCCATCTCGGCCCATTTTCTGAGTTCGGTGGCCGACGGCGGTGTCCGGGTGGCGCCCCATGGGGTCGGACGGGTCATCAGGGACCGCATCTGTTCCATGTGTTCGTCATCGGCCAGGTCCAGTTGGTCGGTGCCTAGGTCGTCGGTCAGATCGGCGTCGACCCAGGCCGACCGGAAGTCGGCGTGGGTCAGGACCCGGGTGCCGTGGTCATCGCGCAGGCGGTGGACGCCGCCGAAGTGGTCCGGGTGGCTGTGGGTGACCACCGCGGTGTGGACGTGCTCGTAGCGGGCCCCGATCTGAGCCAACCGCTCACCTAGGGCCTGCCAGGAGTCGATACTTGGCAGACCGGGGTCGACGAGGGCCAGGCCGTCGGAATCCTCCAGGGCGTAGCAGTTGACGTGGCCCAGGCCCGGCATCGAGATGGGGAGCTGGAGGCGGTAGAGGCCGGGTGCCACCTCGGTGACCTCGGTAGAGGCCTCCTCCTGTTCTTGGCGTACCGGTCGGCCGGGGTCCCCCGCGCTGGGGGGTTGGGTCGCCGCCTCGGTCACCAGGACACCCTAGGAGCGACTACGGGCGGTGACTCAAGCGGCTGGCCGGCGGTCATCCGGCGGGCGTAGTGAACAGGTGCTGGCGGTAGTGGCGCAGTTCGGCGACCGATTCGCGGATGTCGTCCAGCGCCCGATGGCCTCCGGCCTTCTCGGGGGCCGACTTGATGACGTCCGGGTGCCAGCGTCGGGCTAGTTCCTTGACCGTCGACACGTCGACCGACCGGTAGTGGAGGAAGCCCTCCACCTCGGGGAGCCACCGGGCCAGGAACCGCCGGTCGGTGCCGATGGAGTTGCCGCACAGGGGGACAGTCCCCGCTTCGCCCAGGTGCTCCCGGAGGAAGGCCAGGGTGGCGTCGCCGGCTTCGGCCAGGGTGGTGGTGGAGGCGGTGACCGCCTCCAGGAGACCACTGCGGGTGTGCATGGCCCGCACGTATTCGCCCATGCGGTCCAGTACCCCGGGGGGTTGGTGCACCACCAGGTCAGGGCCCTCGGCCAACACTTCCAAGTCGTCGTCGGTGACCAGCGTGGCGATCTCAATGATGGCGTCGTCCTCCGGGTTCAGCCCGGTCATCTCGAGGTCCATCCACGCCAACACGCTGCCGAGCCTACGGCTTCGGTGGCGACGGTCCCGGCTAGGGTCGCCGCCGTGCTGGAGATCCCCCTCGTCGCCTTGGTCGACGACCTCACCCTTCCCGCCTATGCCCGGCCGGGTGACGCCGGTGCTGACCTGGTGGCTGCCGAAGACGTGACGCTGGCCCCCGGCGGCGGGCGGGCCCTCGTCCCGACAGGGGCGGCTATCGCCATCCCCGAGGGCTACGCCGGGTTCGTCCAGCCCCGTAGTGGGCTGGCCATGAAGCACGGCGTGACCTGTCTGAACACCCCGGGGCTGATCGACTCCGGCTACCGGGGTGAGCTCAAGGTGCTGCTGGTGAACACCGACCCGTCGGAGGCCTTCAAGGTCGTGCGGGGTGAACGCATCGCCCAGCTGGTGATCCAGCGGGTGGAGGAGTGCCGGTTCACCCTGGTGGACGAGTTGCCGCCCTCGGCACGTGGCGAGGGCGGCTTCGGGTCGACCGGCCGCTGAGCCAGGTCGGGCCGCCATGCTGTCCGGCGCCATCGAGGTTCTGCCGGCCCGGGCGGGCTCTGACGAGGGGACCCGGGGGACGGTGGTTAACCACCGCATGCGCGAGGTAACCGAGCTGGTCGCCGGACAGGGAACCTGGGACGCTGGCATGGTTGACGAAGTGCGGGTCCTCTTCGACTCGCTGGCCCCCGAGTGGACGGTCACCCGGGACCACCCGGACCGCAACTTGCCACTGGTCGATGCCCTTGACCGCGGAGGCGTTGAGGGCCGGACGGCCGTCGAGTTGGGGGCCGGAACCTGCATCTCGGCTCGGGCGTTGAGCGGCCGGTTCGAGCGCTTGGTGGCCATCGACCTGTCCCGGGAGATGCTCGCCCACGCCGTCGACGCGGCACCGCCCCTGGTTTGTGCCGACGCCTCCCGCCTCCCCTTGGCCGACAGCGCGGTAGACGTGTTGGTGCTTCAGAACATGTTCCTCTTCCCGGTTGAGGTGGACCGCTGCCTAGCCGGTGAGGGGTCGCTGGTGTGGGTCAACAGCCGGGGTTCGGAGACCCCGATCCACCTCCCGACGGCCGCTGTGGTGGCCTCGCTGGAGTCAGTCACCGGATCGGCGTGGCGTGCCGTGACCTCGATGGTGGGAGAGGCCACCTGGGCCGTAGTGCGGCGGGCCTGAGGGCCCGGTTCAGGTGCGTGGGACGCTGATTCGGAGGGTGCGGCCGTTGCCGGTGAGGTCAACGGAAACCTCTGCATCGGTCACCCGGAACTCGACCACGACTTCGGAACCTTCCGCCGCCAGTTCGGCAGTGGCCTCCATGACAGAGGTAGCCAGGTCGCCTACGTCGCCGGGATTGATCCGGTGGATCCGCAGTAGCGAGGCCAGGCCGACGCGGGGAAGGTCGGCGAACGGTCGGGAGGCGGGTAGGACGAGGGTGACGGTGTCCCGTCCGTCATCCCGCGCCATGGGCCGAGTCTCCCACCTCGACCCGGAAGACAGGAGGTCAGGCCGAAGGTGCCGGATCTGGCGGGACCGGGTTGCAGTCGGTCAACATGGTGTCATGGCTGTGCTGGTCGACGAGGCGGTATGGCCATGGCGGGGGGCCCGCTGGGCTCACCTGGTGAGCGACGAGAGCGTTGCCGAGCTCCACGCGTTCGCCGATCGGCTGGGGCTACGCCGGATGTCGTTTCAGGGGGACCACTACGACGTTCCCGAGTCGGTCCGGGACCGGGCGCTGGCGCTGGGTGCCGAGCCCGTCCGGGGTCGTGACCTGGTGCGGCGCCTGCGGGGCGCGGGGCTGCGACTGGCCGCCCCGGAGCGGCCGGGGGCCTGGGAGGAGGTCGGTCGGTGGACCGACGTCGGTTTTCGCCCTGACGTCGGGTCGACGCTGCTGCCAGTGTTGGCCACTGCCCTAGAGGCCGTAGACGCCGACTGGACGACGGCGCGGACGGTGGCGTTTCGGCGCCGCGTCGAGTGGGCACTGGTCGTGGAGGACAACTCCGCCGTGTCGCTGGCCGGGCCGGTACCGGTTGGGGTGGATGTCCGGATCCACGATGATCGGCTTGTGGAGTTGCTAGCCGACGAGCGGGGGGTCCGGTGATCGCCCGTCGCGTCTTTGCCGTGTTGGTGGCCGTGCTGGTCGTGACGGTGGGCTGTAGTGACGAAGTTCCGATCGTTGAGCCGGAACCGGTCGTCACGACCACCACCAGGGCACCAGAGCCCGAGGTCCGGACCAACGGGTGGGTCCAGGTGGGGGACCAGACGTTCGACCTGTCCTTCACCTGCTATTCACCGGGGGCCGGCGACGTGGCGGCCATCGGCGTGGGCGAAGAGGTGGGCAGCGGCCAGCATGTGGAGGCGCTCATCCAGGGATTCCTCGGCCAGCCGTACGTCGGGGTGACGGTCGGAGGGTCGGTCCTCTACGAAGCGACGCTGGACGGGCCTTTGGAGGTGTTCGTCCACGACGGGACGATCAGCGCCGGGGCCATCGAGTGGACCCGTGGCCTGGACCTGGCGTCGGGCCAGGGGGAAAGGGTGGGCTACGGAGCGGTGTTCGTGAGCTGCGCCGAGTACATCCACGATCTGCCCGAGGGCTACTGAGGGTGGTTGCCGTCCCGGTCAGGAGGAGGGACAGCCACCCAACTCTTCGGCCCACGGCAAGCGGCCGGCCCAGAGCCGGGTGATCTGCACCCCATTGCTGAGGAACATCACCCGGTAGGTGGCGTCGGCCACATCCTTGGGCACGAAGGCCAACAGGTTCCCCGACCCGTCGGGCAGGAGGGTGGTGTGTATGCGCTCACCGAACATCTCGCGGATGCGGTCCTCGGTGTGGCCGATCCCGGCCCCCGATCGGGTGGTGATGGTGCGGGTGTCCACGTCGACCCGTTCGACGGTTCCGGCCACCACCCAGAAGGTGATACCGGGCGGAGCGTCGTCGGGGACGACGAGGTAGCAGTGGCCGATAGGCGTCACCGGGGTGAACCGGCTGCCGGCTGCTACCTGGGCGTCGTGGACGGTCATGCCGAACATGATGTGGTCGATACCGACCGTGCTGACCGACGAGGACGTATCGATGGTGGGGGTACCAAGGCCCTCGATGGGAGCGAGGGTTCCGAGAGTTTCCGGTGATTGGGTGGTAGCGGCCACCGCGGGGCGGGTAGTGGTCACGGCAACCAAGGTCGGCGCCGGGGGATCGGTCGGGTCGATGCTCGGGCTGGTGGTCGTAGACGGGGCGGGGAGGAGCGTCGGTTCCGTTTGGGGTCCGTCGCTTAGGCCGTAGAAGAGGACGACGGCCACGGTGGCTAGGGCCAGCAGCCCGACGAGGAGCGTCCGCACGATCGCAGGTTATGCGGGGTCGGCCCGGTGGTCGGGGCGGGGTCGCGGCGCGTCGGGCACCACGGTGTGGTGCACTTGCCGGATGCGGGTTCCGTTCGTCGTCGGGGTCCTAGCGATTGTCGCTGGGGCCTGTGGATCGGCCGACGAGGC
>UINC01001850.1_pt1 | contig 12592 bp, 9 predicted proteins | sample 5385821 | NCBI WGS metagenome assembly UINC01 (sample SAMEA4666929, study PRJEB26691) | marine metagenome | isolation source: Pacific Ocean | place: Pacific Ocean | collected 2011-10-13 | reverse complement strand
TGGATCATCTGTATATGTCTGTCTGCCAGGCCATGACAGGACGGGGCGGCTGGCCGCTCACGATTGTAATGACGCCAGACAAAGATCCTTTTTTCGCCGGTACTTATTTCCCAAAGCAAGGCCGAGGTAAACGACCGGGAATGCTCCAATTAATACCCAGTCTCGCCAATGCATGGAGTACAAAACAAGGTGAAATAACAAAAACCATTGATCGTGTTCAAACTTATCTCACTGAAATCAACACGAGTTCACAAGGCGAAGAATGGGATGAAGCCATGGTCCGCGATGCATTCAGCCAGTACGCCAGTCGATTTGATCCGGATTATGGAGGCTTTGGTAAAGCGCCCAAATTTCCGTCACCCCACAATTTGATCTTTTTATTGCGCTACAGCAAACTTTTCGGGGTTGCAACCGGAAAAACCATGGTGGAAAAGACACTTCACCAAATGCGGCTCGGTGGCGTATTCGATCATATCGGTTTAGGATTTCATCGTTATTCCACAGATAAACGATGGTTTTTGCCCCACTTCGAGAAAATGCTTTATGATCAAGCCATGATCTCTATGGCCTTCCTGGAAGCATACCAACTAACGAGCAATGAAAAATATGCAAAAGTTGCCCGTGAAATATTTACATATGTTCTCCGGGATATGACAGACAAGGACGGTGGTTTTTATTCTGCTGAAGATGCAGACAGCGAAGGTGAAGAAGGTATTTTTTATATATGGACCCAGGAAGAATTGGTAAAGATACTAGGCGAAGATGACGGTCTGAAACTTGCTAAGACTTTTGGGTTTATTGATGGTGGAAATTTCTTTGAAGAAGCCAGTGGGCATACAACGGGCAACAATATTCCTTATTTCCAAGATGATCAGGAAACATTGGCAAAAAATGTAGATATGAGTTTGGACGATTTCAATGCATTTATTGAAAAATCCCGGCAAAAATTATTTGAAGTGAGAGAAAAACGGATACATCCATTGAAAGATGATAAAATTCTCACAGACTGGAATGGACTCATGATTGCTGCATTATCGCAGGGAGGTCAAGTTCTCGGTGATGATGCCTATATAGATGCTGCAAAAAATGCTGTTAAATTTGTTCTGGAATCCTTAAGAGATGACAATGGAAGGCTCATGAAGCGATCCCGTCTTGGTAAAGCAGGTTTACAGCCCCATCTTGACGATTATTCCTTTATGGTTTTTGGACTTCTTAATTTGTATGAAGCCACCTTTGATCCATCTTATTTGGCATCAGCGCTTGAACTCACAGAAATCATGATGGCGGATTTCAGTGATAAGAATGGTGGATTTTTTATTGGCAGCAAAGATGCAGAAAAACTCATGATTCGAGCCAAGGACAGCTATGATGGTGCTATTCCTTCCGGGAATTCTGTCGCTGCACTAAATTTATTTCGATTGGGGAAGATCACAGGAAATACTAAATGGACGGATCTAGGCTATACCACACTGAAAGCATTCACAGACAAGGCCAAACAATCTCCAACCGGATTTGCTCACATGCTGACAGCATTCATGTTTGATTTCAAAAATCCAAAAGAAGTGGTATTGGTAGGTGATTCTAACGATCCTGAAACTCAAAAAACAATCAGCGCCATTCGTAAAAACTATTCTCCAAATAAAGTTATATTATTCAAGGATGTGTCAAATCCGGATGCATTGCTGCAAGTTGCACCATGGACCCAAGATCATGTAATGATCAATGGATCACCCACATTTTATGTCTGTGAAAATTTCGCCTGTAAACAACCCACTACCAGTCTTGATCTGGCAATGAAATACATGAATGAATAAATCATTTTCTAAGCAATTGGGATCCACCTTAGCCCATATTCAAGATCTCTTTGATACTGTATTTCACGGTATCCTGAAGTCTGGCGGCGGAAAGAAGAACAATAAAGTTATTTCAAATATTCAGGATGCAGGTGATGCGTACTACGAGACGTACACCGACATTAAAAAAGGAAAGGATAAGAAATGAAAAAACTCGCACTGCATTGGCAAATCATTATTGGACTCACGCTGGGCTTGGTTTACGGAATTATTGCAGCTAGTAATGGATGGGGTTCATTCACTTCCGACTGGATCGCTCCTTTCGGAACTATTTTTATGAGTTTACTGAAATTGATCGCAGTTCCATTGGTTTTGGCTTCGTTGATTACTGGCGTGGCATCTTTGTCCGACTTGAAAGAGCTAAGCCGGATCGGTGGAAAAACCATCGCTATTTATGTAAGCACAACCGCTGTGGCCGTCACGATTGGACTGATCTCGGTTAATTTTCTTCAACCGGGAGACAAAGTTCCAGACCAAATGAAAGAGAAACTCCAGCAAACCTATAAAGAAGATGCATCCGCACGTGCCGGTTCGGCACAGAAAGTGAAAAACCGCGGACCACTGCAACCCATAGTTGATATGGTGCCCAGTAATTTCTTTTCTTCAGCATCCAGTAACAGGAATATGCTCCAAGTCGTTTTTGTTGCCATTTTTGTTGGAATTGGATTGATCCAAATTCCAAAAGATAAAGGGAAACCCGTTTTGGATTTCTTTGAAGGTCTGAATGATGTTGTGATCAAGCTGGTGGATCTGATCATGCTCATGGCTCCAATAGGTGTTTTCGCATTGATTGCCCAAACCATCAATAAAATTGCCGGGGATGATCTTTCCCAAATTTTAGAATTACTCGGTGCTTTAGGTTATTATATGATTGCAGTTATTCTAGGACTCATCATCCATGCAGGAATTACCTATACCGGGCTTTTGAAATTTATGTCGAAAATGCCGCTAAAAACTTTTTACAAAGGTATAGCGCCTGCACAGCTTTTGGCATTTTCAACCAGTTCAAGCGGTGCTACTTTGCCAGTTACTATGGACTGTTGTGAAGAAGAATTAGGTGTTTCGGAAGAAGTCTCTTCCTTTGTTCTTCCTCTGGGAGCAACCATTAATATGGATGGAACAGCCTTGTACCAGGCCGTAGCTGCAGTTTTTATTGCCCAAACTCTTGGAATGGGACTTGGAATTGGTGCACAACTCACCATTATTTTAACAGCAGTACTGGCTTCTATAGGTACAGCAGCAGTACCAGGCGCCGGTATTATCATGCTGGTGATCATTTTAGAAGCGGTGAGCGTCCCAAGTGCAGGGATTGCTTTAATTCTTGGTGTGGACAGAATTCTTGATATGATGCGAACGGTGGTGAATGTAACAGGTGATGCATCCATAGCTGTCATCGTGGCGGATTCAGAAGGACAATTGAACATTCCCAATAATTCTTAAGTTTAAAAAATAAATTAGTTTTTTTTAGAAATAAAAAAACCTAATATTTTATCAGATTTTTGAAAGTTTAACGGGCGGGTTCTGCATTTTTTGGATCTATACTCATAATTGGGTGCTGTACTTCGGTGTCAAAAAACAGGCCTTCTCTGCAATTGCCGGGTAAAGGAAGTTTGCTGTCTTCGAGAGGCTCCCTTCATTCATTAAACAAAGAATGATCCCAAAAAAACAATCTGCCCGTTTTTTTATTCCACTGCCGATAAAATCTGGTTAATTCGTGATCGGCTCCCTCGTATTCTCAATTTCACTCCGTTTTCTTCATATTCCCTTTTTAAAACTTCCACGCCTTCCTGCGCATGGGCAATGGTCTTACCCTGATCATAGGGAAATTCAAGATCAATAGTCTGAAAATTTTCCTCCATTTTTCCAAGAATACGTGACTTCAATTCCGATAATCGCAAATGTTGCTGAGCAGAGACGGTAACTGAATCAGGAAATTCTCGTTGCCTTTTTTCAATCATATTTCCATCAGATATTAAGTCCACTTTATTAAGAACAAGAATTTGTGGGATCTCCTGGGCTCCCATATCTTTCAAAACATTCTCTATGGTTTGAAAATGATCTTCTATCTGTGAAGATGAAATATCCAACATGACAAGGATCAGATCCGCTTCCAATACTTCCTTTAAGGTACTCTTAAAAGATGCCACAAGATTATGAGGTAATTTCCGGATGAATCCAACTGTATCGCTTAAGAGAATTGGATGGGATTCATCTATTTGTAATTGACGAATGGTTGTATCCAATGTGGCAAACAACTGATCCTGTATATACACATCAGAGCCCGTTAATGCTTTAAATAAAGTAGATTTTCCCGCATTCGTATATCCCACTAATGAAACCCGGAATTCAGATTGTCTTCTATAACTTTGTGTATCCCGTTCCTTTTCGATCCGAGTCAATTCTTTTTTTAATTTAGAGATGCGTGTTCGGATCAAACGGCGATCGATTTCTATCTGGGTTTCCCCCATCCCTGCCCGTGTTCCAATACCGCCCATCTGTCGTTCCAAGTGTGTCCACTGGCGAGTAAGTCTCGGGAGTAAATATTCCATATAAGCTAAATCAACTTGGGTCCGTGCTTCCTTGGTTTTTGCATGTTTCTGGAAAATATCTAGAATAAGACCACTGCGATCCAATACCTTCACACTATCAGAAATTTTATGATAATTCTTAATCTGGCCGGAACTCAATTCATCATCAAAAACAATAAGTTTAACATCCAATTCTTTCGCCTGGTTCAGGAGTTCTTCCGCTTTCCCCTTTCCAATAAAGGTTGCAGGGTTGATCTTGGAAACACGTTGTGTAATTCGACCCGCAATCTTCGCACCAGCCGTTTCAGCGAGTAATTCTAACTCATCTAAATGTTCATGGATTTGCGATTCAGTCGTCCCTGGCTGGATAACTCCAACCAATAGAGCTTTTTCCTGATCAACATTATTCTGTTCAATCATGAATCTTCAGCTTTCATATTAACCCTTATAGGTCGTCCAATAATGGATTCTGCCAGTAAAAATAAGATTGCCAATGCTAAAAATATCTTCCACAGTGATTTCCCTTGCCGCGTCTCCAAAAACACTTGGGAAAATTCGTCCTTTAACGTAAGCCATCTGGTCTGATTGCTAGATAGAATTGATTCAATATCATTCTGGGAGAAACGGGTTTGAATATATTCCTGATCATGGAGCCGTGTTGGAAATGATGTAAACAATTCACCATTTGAATAAACAGTATATACACCCAATTCATCTGTGGATGAAATATTGATCCCTTCCCGATCATATTCAGGAACAATCATTTCCGTTCTTCCCGATGGTGATACAATTTCCCATTTGTGCCGAAGATACTTTTCTTCAACAGAAATCCATTTGGGCTCATTGATCTTTACAGAAGATGTGTTAATCTCATCCGTCCCTGTCAGGACCAATAAACGATAAATAAGGGGGACCAACATGCCACGAATAGCTAAATCGTTCCACCGAAGATCCAATAACGTTGAAAAATAAAAAATCGAACCACTCCCTTTCGAAAATTCTATCAATAGTGGATCACTATTATTTAATATCCAATGTACTTTTTGCTTTACATCCAATTTTGTTTGGATATAATTGAATACTTCTGGTAATTCACTATCCAAGTTTCTTACTTGAAGATCCTGAAGAAGATCGGAATATTCTCCGGCAATTTGGGTGGAAAAAAATCCCTGACCTGCATTCATTCTTTTTTCAGGGAAGGGGAACCCTATCTTCTCAAAAATATCCGGGTGGAATTCAGAGCCATCTTCATTACCCTGAAACCAGATAACACCGCCGCCGGACCGAAGGAATTTTTCCAGATCCTTTACACCCTCTTCTGTTATATTTTTAGGATTATGAATAAGAGCAACATCTACATCATCCAAAAATAATCGATTCAATTCCGGTTGGATCCTGGATTCAATAGATAAAAACTGGTGTTGGGGATCAATGGCACGCAAAACCATCTCTAACATGGCTACATCATCAGAATTAGCGCCAATTATACCACAGCGGATCTGTTCCATGATGGACATGGAAAGGAACCAGTTATTATCCAAATCATAATTATCTTTTGGTAATGAAACCCTACACTGAACAATACCCATATTTGCAGGGTATGCCTGGAACTGGAATTCTTTTTCCTTCCCCGATTCAATTTCAGAAACCACCTGTCCCACCCGGTGTTCATTAAACAATAGTTCCAGGGGAACATTGGGCTTGGGCAATTCACCAGAATTTTCAATCCGCGTATTCAACTTCACCAACTGGCTCATTGTTTTGATCCGGTTTAATGAAGATACAGACCGGATAGAAAGATTATCATATACAGTACCCGGTTGAATAAAATAGAATTTCCATGATTCAAAATTTGGAATCCCTGCCATAAACGTAGAATCAGGACGATACATAAAATCGCTGAATATCACACATTCTTTAATCGGTTCAACAATAGTTTCATCCTTCAATAAATGATTCAAGTTGGCCCATAGATCATCATAATCTACTGTAGGTTGAATATTCTGGATCGATGCGAGCAAGTCCGGATCATTAGATTGCCCCATAAAGATTGTTTTGGGTGGACATGTTTGTGCAAGGGTAATCTGAGTTTCTTTATTAAATGATGGTAATAATCCAAGTGCTTCTTTTTTGGAAAGTTCAATGAAAGATTGATTGCCAACCTTTACACTCATGCTTGCAGAATTATCAATCACCAGGATCAACCGCGCATCTTGTTCAGCCGCAAGCCAACCAGGCATAAAACCCTGAGTTACAGGCTGTGTCATCATCATAACCAGAGATGCAATCACCAACATTCTTAACAATAATAACAAGATTTGTTGGAATTTCATCTTTCGGATGGAACTTGTTTCCAATTGTTTGATAAATCGAACTGTACTGAATTCAACTTTATTGATTCGAAGTCGACTCAATAAATGGATTACGATGGGAATACTGATTGCACCAAGAAACCAAAGTGCGGATGGGGAAAGTATCGTCATAAAATCATCAGCCCATAACTCATGACGAGCCCTCCAGTGAGCGGAATAGTCAGATTATCATTCATGGGGATGGGTGCCACTTCTACAAGCATACTTGCTACTGAACTCAGGATAATAATTTCACCAGGCAAAAGTCGATTAACCCATAAGGCAATACCACATGAAGTCACAATGCCGGCAATGGTTCCAGACAGATGTTTGTCACCAATTTTTCCTATGGGTATCCCTTTCCCAATGATGGCCGCAAATACATCTCCCACAGTTAAAAATAATAGTGATGGAACTGCAATTTGTATCGGAAAAAGGAAAACGGTGATGGTACTTCCAAATAAAAGCCATGTTGCACCAGTCAAGCCTCCATCAAATTCACTTTGGCGTAACATGAAATTGAAATGTTTTTCAAATAAGGATTCTACTGTATCCCATTTTTTACGGCTGATCTCCAATAGAATTGCAAATAAACTCAAACAACCTAATAAAATAACCATGATCTCTTTATCCTGGATAAACCACATATATCCCAATGGAATAATGGATGAAAAAAGATGAAGAATCTTCCGAGTGACCTCGTTAGTCGGGATAGATTTCACTTATCAATCATTTGGTTAAAAATATCCTGCATATCCAAAACACTTATAGTCAAATCGATGGTTGAAGGCTCTTCCAAAACTGTTTCCGCAGGGATGGATTGATCTAAAACTGTGTATGGGATCAGGTCTTCGTTTTGGCGATAGAATAATTTCCCGACAGAGAATCCGGCTTTTCGTAGATCATTAACAGCTTTTTTCTTACTCAACCCAAACAAATTAGGAACTTGATAAAAATTTGGCGGGACACCCAGACTAACAGTCAGATGAAGCCCCATACCTTTGTTTAACAAGTCTCCACCTTTAGGATATTGCCAGGTAACATTGCCCGAAGGAACATCTGAATTAAATTCTTCATAAACCGTATCTATCTCCAATCCGGATTGAGTCAGCATTAATTCCGCACTCCGAATCGATCTCCCAATCAAGTCTGGAATTGAAACCGATTTTTCTAAATGGGCAATTTTAAGTCTGACGGTGCGGCCCTCTTTCACTCTAGTATTCGGTAATGGATATTGGTCCACGATTGTTCCAGCTTCGTATGTAGCAGAATATAGAGTATCAGAGACAAGACCATTGTATCCTTCAGAATCCAAAACTTTCATGGCATGTTGAAGTGTTTTTCCTGTCACATTTACCATATATCGTCCGTCATTCATACGCACATATCCAGGCATGATGACCACATCAAACAACAGGATGGCCAATAGGGATAAACTCCCAAAAGTGGCAATATAACTAGCTATTCTTTTAATCATGATCGTGTGATCCTTGCTGCAAACAGTCCGTCAACGCCATGGATATGTGGGAAAGTACTTAAACATCCCATTTCATTAATCCAATCGGGCATCACCTGAGATGGTTGTGTCATCAACTTAAAGTCAGCATTTAACTTAAGGAACTGTTCAACCACGTTCCAATTCTCTTCCGGTTCCATAGAACACGTTCCATAGACCAAAGTTCCCCCATCATTCAAGAATTGGGACATATGCTTCAAAAGCTTCATTTGTAAAGTTGCCATGTCAGAAATATCTTCCGGTTTTCGTCGCCAACGGATATCCGGTTTACGACCCATCACTCCTGTTCCCGTACAAGGTGCATCAATCAATATTTTATCGGCCATAGGGAAATTATCCTGAGTAGCATCCTTCACACTCCATTCAATATTTTTGCGTCTATGTCGATCCAGATCATTTTTTCCACGGTTTGCTCTTAATTGATCCAAATCTGATGCCAGAACTCTTCCCTTTTCTCCCACTCTTTCTGATATAAAAAGTGATTTGGTTCCCGGTGCAGCACAGACATCCAAAACAATTTCTCCTTTTAACGGGTTTAAAAATTCCACAATGGCACCCGCCGCCGGATTCTGGATTGAAACTTGCCCAGATTGAAAAAGATCTGTAGAGAATATTTTTCCGGAACCGGTCAAAATCTTTAAAAATGAATCGGAATAATTTTCTGCTTCAATTCCCGATTCAATGAGGGATTCCTTTGCATCATCCACAGTATGGTTGGTCAAATCAACTCTGACAAATATTTTCGGATTTTGATTAATGCAATTAACTAATGCAAAAAATCCACTTTCACCAAATTGATATTTCCACCTTTTTTGGAGCCAGATCGGCAATGAAACCCATTTTGGCTTTTTCTTTAACGACTCATCCCAATTTGAATCTTTTTCCCTATACCTGATCAAGTTCCTCAACACCGCATTGGTTAGTTTAGATGCTTTCCGGCTTAAAACAGTCTTTGTCAGGTTAACCAAGGAATCTACCGCAGCATAATCCGGGATGGATTCATCATAAATAATCTCATAAAATCCAACTCGTAAAATGGAAAGCAATGACGGATCCAAGCGATTGATTTTTCGTCCGGAGACATATTCAATCATAACATCCAAACGGTCTCTAAGCCTGATGATCTCATTTGTCAAAACCATGGCTCGGGATTTATCTATAGATTCAGGTTTAAAACTAGAAAAAATCTGGTTCCGCGACATAACCAATTGTTCGTTCTTTTTTTCGAATCGGTTCAGGATCTTCACAGATAAAAAACGAGCATCCTGTTTCATTCGCCCAACTTATCTCCCGTTTGGAGGTTGTTCCCTTTCATGAAATCAGACACACTCATTCGTTTTTTCCCTTCTAACTGAATTTCGGAGAAAGCTAATAAATGTTCACCCGTATCCACGAATATTTCTTCAGAATCAGCCTTAAATACTATTCCATCTCCTAAAATAACACCTTCATCTACAACACGCGTATTGAAAATACGCATTCGTTTCCCTTTCCAAGTGGTTGACATTCCAGGATAAGGTGATAAACCCCGGACCCAATTATGTATCTTATCAGCAGCCCAGGACCAATTAATAATTGTCATCTCTTTTGTAATTTTTGGTGCCTTAGTTGCATGATTATTGTTCTGAATAATTGGTTGTAGAGAACCTGCTTCAATGCCATCTAATGCATTTACAACCAAATTTGCTCCAATTGTGCTAAGCCGCGTTCCCAATGTCAACATATTATCCTTAGGAAAAATATCCATTTTTTCCTGTAATAATATGTCTCCTGTATCCACACTTGGCATAATTTGAAAAACCGTGATACCGCTTGTTTTATCTCCATTCATAAGTGACCATTGGATCGGCCCTGCACCACGATATTTCGGTAATAAGGATGCATGGAGATTCAAAGCGCCAAATTTTGGTAGATCAATCAATGATTTTGGTAAGATTTGAAAAGCAACAACCACAAAAACATCCGGATTCAATACGGATAATTGATTATGAAGTTCATCAGATATCAGTGTTGATGATTGAAGGAGATTCAAATCATTTTCTTTCGCAAATTGACCAATAGCAGTGGATTTCAATTTACGACCACGACCCATGGGTTTAGGCGGATTGGATACAATACCCACAACATCATGCTGGCTAGATAAAAGAGCTGTTAAAGTTGGGAGAGCAAATTGGGGGTTTCCCATAAAGACGACGCGCATCAAGTCACTCCCATGCAAAACTGAAATAAATGATTAAAGGACAAACCCCTTTTTGCCAGACTGAACTTTATGACGCTTCTTGGATATTTTTTCTAATTCTTTCAATTCCGTCTGATACTGAATCTTTTCAATTTCACTCACCCGATCTATAATGTAAATACCATTCAAATGATCAGTCTCATGCTGAATAGCTCGAGACAACAACCCCTCAAATTCATCTTCATGCCATTCTTCATCCGGGGTTTGATATTTCAAGGTGACCTTTTCCGGCCGTAAAACATCTAAAGATATTCCGGGTAAGGATAAACATCCTTCCTGATAAACACCCTCATCGCCATACTTGGAGATAATTTCACTATTGATAAATACATGTGGGTCTTCGGCTTCTTCTGTATGAGTTACATCTATAATGAAAAGATTCATATCCAAGCCAATCTGGTTCGCTGCTAAACCGATACCTTCCGCTTCATACATGGAATCAAACATGTCATCCAGCAGGTGATCTATGTTGGAAAAATCCTTAAACGAATTACATTTCTTACGTAGGATCGGATCCCCATAATGAACAATATTCTTGACGGCCATTAGGATTGTTCTAATTCTGTATCTTTTATTTTTTCCGCTAAACCGGCAACGGCAGTCTTGTTGATTGTAATATTTGTGTTATTATCAATCTTAATGATGGCTTGACGGCCTTTTTCCTTAAATCCCTGGACAGTACCATAAATACCACCCATGGTGATGATTTTATCTCCTTTTTTTAAGTCATCCCGCATGGTGTCCTTTTCTTTCTGGCGTTTGGTTTGGGGTCGAATCATCAAAAAATAAATGATGAACATAATGATGATGAATGGCAAAAATGCGGCAAGTCCGCCTCCGCCTTGCCCCGGTTGTGCTGCTGCGTATAAAAAATCCACTGTATTTCCTTAATTTGTTGGCGTGGAAATTACCTTTTCTATGAGATTAACTCAACGAGTTCAATGATTTGATTTTTTACTAAAATGATATTTCAATAATCGTTCCATTCTTAGGAGATGATTCAATAACATGGAGCCGCCCTGAGTGAATCTCTTCTACAATTCTGGTTGAAAGAGACAAGCCCAATCCCCAACCTGCCCGTTTTGTACTAAATCCCGGCCGAAAAATATTTCGCCAATCTTTTTTCGGAATCCCTTTTCCGTTATCTTGAATTCGAATCTTAATCGCATCATCATCTTTCCTGAGTGAAACTGTCACTTTACCGTCTTCCCTATCAATAGCATCAATCCCATTTCGAATGATATTCTCAATAGACCAGGCCAAAAGAGAGCCATTTGCTTTGATAGAAATACCAGGTTGAATATCATTAATGAGTTCAACTTTTTTCCCCAATGAAGGCATCCGTTTCATCAGGTAATTCACTACACGCTCCACACGTTCGGAAAGATCAAATTCTTCCATCTCAGGTTTCGAACCCATCTTGCTGAAACGTCGTCCAATTTGTTCCAACCGCAATAAATCTGCTTCCATTTCAGGGATCAATTCTTCTGTTTTCTCTGGATGTTCTTTCAACCAATCCACCCAACCCATAAGAGCTGATACGGGCGTCCCTAATTGATGGGCAGTTTCCCGTGCCATTCCTACCCAAATGTGCCGTTTCTCATTGTTCCTAATAAAAGAAAAACCTGTAAACCCCAGGAATATGAATATTGCTATAGCTACAATCTCAAAATAGGTCCACAATTGCAATTTGCCGACAATTCTAGAGTCACCATAATGGAGATATCCAAATATAATTTCCCCAATATTAGCATCACTGTATATCAATGGAATTGGTTCATTTAATTTGTCCATTGTTTTCATCAACCGTTCCCTTTTACTCTGGGTATTGGCCGACTTAGGCAAATTTTTCCACATTTGCGGGTGATGGTCTGGACTTGTCTGGATCAGTGGAAATTTTACTTTTTGGATAATATTTTCAAAAACAAAATTCAAATTCGCATCATTGTCATCTTGAATAATATTTGCTATAATCTCCGCATAGAGCCGGACGATCTGGCGATTGTCATTCCGTAGTTCTGTAACTAGAGATTGGGTATAAGTAAGGAGGCCAATGATCAGTGCAATCCCAAGAATGAAAAGTCCTGCTTTTATATTCCCTGTAT
>UINC01000362.1_pt2 | contig 12602 bp, 16 predicted proteins | sample 5385821 | NCBI WGS metagenome assembly UINC01 (sample SAMEA4666929, study PRJEB26691) | marine metagenome | isolation source: Pacific Ocean | place: Pacific Ocean | collected 2011-10-13 | reverse complement strand
GTCCAGGTAGGTGGCCACCGTCCGAGGCTACCGATGGCCCCGGACCACCGGGGCCGGGTTTCAACTGACTACGACTCCTCACCGAATCCTCACACGGCCCTCATCTGCCTCCCTGAGGCTGGAACCCGAACGGGCGGCCGGCGAGGTCGACGGCTTCTCTCCGGCCGCCCTGGAGTCCAGAATCAGCCTGAAGGTCTCGATTCCCGACCACCGGGCCATGGCCCTGTTGGACGTCGACCGCTGCTCCCAGGTGGTGGCCAACCTGGTGGAGAACGGGTTGTGCTACGCCCGCTCCAGACTGCACGTCCAGTTGACCGACGATGTCGGGGGCATCGAACTTCGTGTACACGATGACGGCCCGGGCGTTCCGGCCGACGACCTGCCCCACGTGTTCGAGCGGCTGTACGCCTCCAAGCACCGCCCCGACGACCGGGAGTCGGGTTCCGGGCTGGGGCTCGTCATAGTCCGGGAGATCGTGCACGCCATGGGCGGCTCGGTTTGGGCGGAATCCGCGCCCGGCTCCGGAGCGGCCCTCATCGTGCGTATCCCCCGAACGTGGGCCTCAGCCGGCGAGGAGTGAGACCAGGGTCGTACCCGCCTCGGCATCAGCCGGGGTGACCACAGCCCGACGGACCGACGCGAGGGCCACGAAGCCGTCCCGGACCGCCGCCACGCTGGTTAGGTGTCCGGCCGGGCCGCCGTCGACGGTGATGTCGGTGCCAACGGCCGGGGCAGTGCCACTCCCCGATGCCCGGACGATCCGAGTCGGCGTCCCGGCCGACCGGCTGTCCACCCGGGCCACCAGCTCCTGCCCGGTGTAGCAGCCCTTGGTGAAGCTGGCCGACCGGTCGACCACACCGGTGGCTCCCGGAATGGTGCTGGAATCGATCTCGGCTCCCATGGCGGGGATCCCGGCTGCGATCCGTCGGGCCTCCCAGCACTGCAGTGACCCCTCGGAAACACCGTCGGGCAGCCCCACCGAGGGCCCGAGGAGGTCCACGGCCTCCAGGCCGGGCCATGCCACCGACAGGGCCAGGCCTCCGGCCGGAGCGGGGAACGTGGAGGGTTCCCCGTCGATCACGGTCACAAGGTTCCAATCGACCGACTCGATCGTGCAGTCGGTCCGGAGCAGGAACCGCTGCAACCGATCGACCACCACCCGGCCGTACCCGGCGTCGGCGTCCAGCACGTAGTGGTCGTCGGCGAGCCGTGAGACCCTCAGCCAGACATCCACCTTTCCGGCCGGCTGGAGCAGGAACGTCTCAGCCGCTCCACCCACCCCAAGGGCCTCGACGTCCTGGCTGAGCTGGCCCTGCAGGTAGGTCCGGGCCTCCGGGCCCACCACCGCCACCACGTCGCGTGGCCGCCTGACGGCCAGTCGTGTGTCAGCCACGGGTCTCCTCATCTGGTACCGAGGTGGCACGCCGGGCCGCAGTCATGCGACGGGCCGCCGGAATGGCCGACAGCAGCGCTCTGGCCTTGTTCTGGCATTCCAGGTGTTCCAGCTCGGGGACGCTGTCGGCCACGATGCCCGCGCCCGCCTGCACCGAGGCCACGCCATCGGCCACGAGCATCGTGCGGATGGCGATCGCCGTGTCGATGTTGCCCGAGAAGTCGAAGTAGCCGACCACGCCCGCGTACGGCCCCCGCTTGACCGGCTCCAGGGCGTCGATGATCTCCATGGCCCGGACCTTCGGGGCGCCGGACACCGTGCCGGCCGGCAGGGTGGCGCGCAGCACGTCGATCGGGGTGCACCCGTCGGCAAGGTCGCCGGCCACCTGGCTGGTCAGGTGCATGACGTGGCTGTAGCGCTCCAACGTCATCATCTCCTCCACCTCCTCGGTGCCGAACCGCACGACCCGTCCCACGTCGTTGCGGGCAAGGTCCAGCAGCATCACGTGCTCGGCGACCTCCTTGGGATCCTCGGCCAACTCGGCAGCCATCCGGCGGTCGTCGGCGTCGGTCCGGCCCCTGCGGCGGGTCCCGGCGATCGGCCGGGAGACCACCCGCCCGTCCAGGAGGCGGACCATCGGCTCCGGCGATGCGCCGACCACCGACAGGTTGTCGTAGCGAAGGAAGTACATGTAGGGGCTGGGATTGAGTTGGCGGAGCACGCGGTAGACGTCGAACGGCTCGGCGTCGAGGTCCACGTCGAACCGTTGGGAGAGGACCACCTGGAACACGTCTCCGGCGAAGATGTGCTCCCGCGCCGCCTCGACTGCGGCCCCGTAGAGCACGGGACCCATGCTGGACGTCACCTCCGGCGGCTCGTCATCGGGATCGGGTGGCTCCATGAGGGGTTCGTCGAGGGGACGGGCCCCGTCGCTGGCCAGGACCTCCAGGCTGGAGACCGCTTCGTCATAGGCGGCGTCCAGCGCCGCATCGTCTGCATCGTCGGGCACGACCACGTTCACGATGAGCACGGCCCGCTGGCGCCAGTGGTCGATCGCCACCAGTTCGCCTATGACAGACATCACCCCGTCCGGGAAGCCCTTGTCGTCGGGAGGTACGTCCGGAAGGTGCTCGACCTCCCTCACCACGTCGTATCCCAGGTAGCCCATCAGCCCGCCGTGCAGGGGCGGCATGCCCTCGATGGTCGGTGATTCGAAGTGGGCCAACAGGTCCTCGAGGGCGGCCAGCAGGCCGTCGCCGGTCCGGATGCCCTCCGGCAGGTCACCTTCGACAACCAGCTCGCCCCCGATCGAGGTGAGGGTCGCCGAGGGTCGCCGGCCGATGAACGACCAACGACCCCAGGTCTCGCCCCTTTCCACGCTCTCGAGCAGGAAGCCCTCACCATCGCCGACGCAGCGGGCGAAGAGCGAGACCGGAGTGGTCAGGTCGGCCAGGAGCTCCCTCCACACGGGAACCACGGAGTGGCTGCGGGCAAGCCTCCGGAACTCCCCGCGATCGGGCGAGACCACGTGATCAGTCGGCGTCGGGGCCGAATGCCCGGAAGAAGCAGCTGTACTCGCCCGTGTGGCACGCTCCCCGACCCTCCTGCTCGACCACGAACAGAAGGGTGTCGCCGTCACAGTCGTAGTAGGCCTCGCGGACGTACTGCCGGTCGCCCGACGTCTCGCCCTTGCACCAGTACTCCTGACGGCTCCGACTCCAGAACCACGTCCGGCCGGTGGCCATCGTCTCGCGCAGCGAGTCGGCGTTCATCCAGGCCATCATCAGGATCCGCCCCGTGTGCTCCTCCTGGACGATTGCCGGCACGAGCCCGGCCTCGTTGAAGGTGACCCGACCGAGTTGCTCGGTGGTGACGGAAATCGGGGTGGAGATGGGCGTGGCGACGTCGGACATGGCGTCAGCCTACGGTCGCCCACCCATCGGCCGATGGGTGTTTCGGTGCCGGAGCGACTCCACGGTCACAGGTAGAGCCCGGTGCTGCCCTCCTCCAGGCGATGGGCGGCCACAGCGTGGACGTCCCGCTCCCGGAGGATGATGTAGTCGTGGCCCCGGACCTCGACCTCGTAGCGGTCCTCAGGGTTGAACAGGACCTGGTCGCCGACCTCCATGGAGCGCACGTTGGGACCCGCCGCCACCACCTGGGCCCATGACAGGCGCTTGCCGACCTGCGCAGTGGCCGGGATGAGGATGCCCCCGGTGGAGCGCCGCTCCCCCTCGTCGGTGTCGGTCCGGACGAGGATCCGGTCGTTGAGCATCTTGATCGGGAGGCCCTCGTGGTCAGAGGGCCCCGGCATCACGGCCTCGCCCCCGGCGGCGGTGGTCGTGGTCCTGCTCACCGGTTGAACGGTATCGGCCGTCAGGCGGCGGGGGGACGCACGGCGACACCGGCCCCGGCCAGGTGCCGCTTGGCGTCGGCCACCGTGTGCTCGCCGAAGTGGAATATGGATGCTGCCAGCACCGCGTCGGCCCCACCTTCGGTCGCGCCCTGCACCAGGTGGTCCAGGTCGCCCACGCCTCCGCTGGCGATGAGGGGCACCGTGGCCACCGCCCCGACGGCCTTCAGCATCTCGATGTCGAACCCGTCACGGGTGCCGTCGCGGTCCATCGAGGTGAGGAGGATCTCGCCGGCACCGAGCGCCACCACCTCTGCGACCCAGGCCACGGCGTCGCGGCCGGTGGGTGTGCGGCCACCATGGGTGAAGACCTCGAAGCCGCTGGGCACCGCTGTGCTGCGTCTGGCATCCACGGCCACGACCACGCACTGGGTTCCGAACTCGGCGGCGAGTCCGGTCACGAGCTCCGGCCCGTCGACCGCCGCCGTGTTCACGGACACCTTGTCGGCGCCCGCGCGCAGGATTCCCCGGGCATCCTCCACCGAGCGGATGCCGCCTCCCACGGTGAAGGGTATGAACACCTCTTCGGCGGTCCGGCGGACCATGTCGATCGTTGTGTCCCTGGAGTCGACCGAGGCCCTGATGTCGAGGAACACCAGCTCGTCGGCGCCCTCACGGTCGTAGCGGGCAGCCAACTCCACCGGGTCACCTGCATCCCGCAGGCCCACGAAGTTGACCCCCTTGACGACACGACCCCCGTCCACGTCGAGGCAGGGCACGACCCTGACGGTCTGCATCAGCGGCCGCCCAGCGTCCGGACGGCCGTCGCCAGGTCCACCGTCCCCTCGTAGAGGGCCCGTCCGATGATGATCCCCGCAAGGCGCCGACCGTCCACCTCCAGGTCTGCCAGGTCCTCCAGGTCGGACGGGCTGCCCACTCCGCCCGAGGCCACGACGTCTATCCCGGTCGCCGCCAGGGCCCCGCCCAGCCCGTCGAGGTCGGGACCCCCGAGGGTGCCGTCCCGCTCGATCCGGGTGATCACGAAGGCATCGGTGCCGAGCGTGGAGAACCGATCCAGGGCGTCGTACAGGCCGAAGTCGCTGGCGGCGGTCCAGCCGCGTACCGCCACCTCGTCGCCGCGTACGTCGAGGCCCACGGCTACGCGGCCGATGGCGGCCACCGAGGTCACCAGGTCGGGTGACTCGATCGCAGCGGTGCCCATCACCACGCGGGTGACGCCGGCGTCGAAGAGCGCCCGGGCGTCGTCGACCGTACGGACACCGCCCCCGGCCTGGACCCCGATGTCCAGGGCCTCGGCGACCGCTGAGACCACCGGGCGGTTCACCGGCTCGCCGGTACGGGCGGCATCCAGGTCGACGATGTGTACCCACGCGGCACCGGCCTCCTGGAAGGCCCGGGCCTGGGCCACCGGGTCGTCGCCGTAGACGGTCTCCCGGTCGTAGTCCCCCTGCATGAGCCTGACGCAGCGTCCGTCCCGGAGGTCGATCGCCGGGAACAGTGCCGGGACGGCGCTCATGCGGGCACCGTGGTCAGGGCCTCCACGAAGTTGGCCAGGATCCGGAGTCCGGTGTCGCCCGACTTCTCGGGGTGGAACTGGCACGCCCAGAGGTTGCCCCTGGCTACGGCGGCGCAGACCTCGGTGCCATACCGGCAGGTGGCCACCGTGTCGGGTCCGACCGCTGCGGCGTAGCTGTGGACGAAGTAGGTCCACGGCTCCTCGCCCAGGCCATCGAACATGGGGTGGTCCCGCCGGCACTCGAGTCGGTTCCACTGCATCTGGGGCCGCTTCACGTCACCCGCCAGCAGGTCGACCCGTCCGTCCATCACGCCCAGGCCCAGCATTTCGGGACATTCGCCGCTCCCCTCGTAGAGGAGTTGCAGGCCGACGCAGATTCCCAAGAACGGCCGGCCGCCACCCATCGCCTCGAGGGCTGCGTCGGTGGCCACACCGGTCAGGCCGGAGGAGCCCAGCGCCTCCACGCACCGGCCGAAGGCGCCGACCCCTGGCAACACGACCCCGTCGGCACGTGCCACCAGATCTGGGTCATCGGTCAGCCGGGCATCGGCGCCGACGCGCTGGAGGGCCTTCTGGGCGGAGCGCAGGTTCCCGATGCCGTAGTCGAGGACGGCGACCAGGGGTCCCGTCACAGGCTTCCCTTGGTGGAGGGCACGCCTCCGCCGTCGACCCGCACCGCGTCCCGCAGCGCCCTGGCGACGCCCTTGAAGGATGCCTCGACGATGTGGTGGGTGTTCTTCCCGCGGACCAGGGTCAGGTGCAGGGTGATCCGGGCGGCGACGGTGAAGGCCCGCCAGAACTCCTCCATCAACTGGGGATCGAACGGCGGGTCGCCGAGGATCTTCTCGCCCGGGAAGTCCACCTCGTGGTGCAGGTAGGGCCGACCGGAGAGGTCCAGAGCCACGTCCACCAGGGCCTCGTCGAGCGGCACCCGGATGGAGGCGAAACGCCGCACGCCGGCCTTGTCGCCCAGCGCCTCTGCGAAGGCCTCGCCGATGGCGATGCCCACGTCCTCGACGGTGTGGTGCGCGTCGATCTCGAGGTCGCCGTCACACCGGACCTCCAGGCTGAAGCCGCTGTGGCGCCCCAACTGGTGGAGCATGTGGTCGAAGAACGGGATGCCGGTGGCCGCAGACACCGCTCCCCCGTCCAGGTCGATCGAGACGACGATCGCCGTCTCCGTGGTCGTCCGTTCCCTGCTGGCGGATCGGGTCGTCATGTCAGCGCCTCCCGGAGGGCATCGAGGAATCGGTCGTTCTCGTCGTGGCTTCCTATCGTGACGCGCAGGCACCCCTCGACGCCCGTCATCGTCGTGAAGTCCCGGACCAGCACCGACCGGTCGACGAGGCCCTGCCAGACATCGGCGCCGGACCGGCCCTCGGGACGGAAGAGGATGAAGTTGGCCGCCGACGGCCACGTGGTCACCGGAAGCGAGGCCAGGGTCGCGGCCACCCGTTCCCTCTCCTCGACCAGGCGTGCCACCCGGGTGTCCATGGCTCCGGAGTGTGCCAGGGCCAGTACCCCGGTCTCCTGCTTGAGGGCATCGAGGTGGTACGGCAGCGCCACCTTCTGCAACTCGGCCACGCACCATGAGGGGGCGACCAGGTAGCCCAGTCGGGCTCCGGCCATGGCCCATGTCTTGGAGAAGGTCCGGCTCACGACCAGGGAGCGGTCCTCGGCAACCAGCCCCACGGCGCTGCCCGGGGCGAACTGCCCGTAGGCCTCGTCTACCACCAGGAGGCCACCGTACGGTCCAGTCACCTCGAGCAGCTCGGTCACCAGTCCCTCCGGGTCGGGCGTCCCCGTGGGGTTATTGGGCGAGCAGAGGATGACCACGTCGGGGCGCTCTCCGTCCACGAACTCGCAGGCGTCACCGGGGACGACGGTGAAGTCCGTGTCCCGACAGCCCCGCAGCAGGCGCGTCCCGGTGGTCCGGGCGATCTGTGAGTACATGGCGTAGGTGGGCTCGAATACGGCCACGGAACGCCCGGCGCCGCCGTAGGCCAGCAGCAGGCTCTGGAGTACCTCGTTGGAGCCGTTGGCGGCGAAGACCTGCTCGACGTCCACGCCGTACCGGTCGGCCAGGGCAGAGCGCAGGCGCGTCGCGGACCGGTCCGGATAGCGGTTCCAGTCGATGCCGCGGGCTGCCTCGGCCACCGCCTCGACGAAGCCCTGCGGAGGAGGGAACGGCGACTCGTTGGTGTTCAGCCGGACGTCGACGTCGAGCTGGGGCGAGTGGTAGCCGGACTCCGAAGCCACGTCGGTTCGGGCGACCGGGCGCTCACCCATCGTCGGACCCGTCCGTCCAGGCCGTGCGCAGACGCACCGACTCGGCGTGGGCATCCAGGCCCTCGGCGCCGGCAAGGGCGACCACGTGAGGGGCCAGCCGCAGCAGCGCTGGGCGGTCGGCGGTGATCAGGTGGATGTCCCTGGTGAAGTCGGAGACGGTGAGTGCTCCGGCGAACCGGGCCGTCCCGGCAGTGGGCAGGACGTGGCTGGGGCCGGCCACGTAGTCGCCGAGCGATGCAGGCGACCACGGTCCACAGAAGACGGCGCCCGCGTTGCGGACCCGCTCGGCCATGTCGCCGGCGCCTGCCACCATGAGCTGGAGGTGCTCGGGGGCGATGGCATCGGCGATGGCCAGCGCCTCGTCGGGGCCGTCCACCAGCACGCTCCAGCCGGACGCCACCAGCGTCGCGGTGATGTCAGAGCGTCGCGGTGCCACTTCGGCGATCCTGACGACCTCGGCCTCCACGGCGTCGGCGACCGCCTCGTCCCAGGTGACGAGCCATGCCAGGCCATCAGGACCGTGCTCCGCCTGGACCACGACGTCGATGGCGGCGAAGTCCGGCGGAACCGTGGCGTCGGCGACCACCACGACCTCGGACGGGCCGGCAAACGCCGACGGCACGCCGACCTGTCCGGCCACCTCGCGCTTGGCCAGGGCCACGTAGACGTTTCCCGGGCCGGCGATCACGTCCACGGCGGGAATGCTCGCCGTGCCGTAGGCCATGGCCGCCACGGCCTGGGCGCCGCCCACGGCGTAGACGGCGTCCACCCCCGCCACGGCTGCGGCCGCCAGGGTCACATCGGCGACCCGGCCGTCCGGGCCCGGGGGCACGCACAGCACGACGGCCTCCACCCCAGCCACCCGGGCCGGTACCACGGTCATCAGGACGGTGGACGGGTAGGCGGCCCGACCGCCCGGTGCGTAGCAGCCGGCCCGTTCCACCGGGCGGCTGAGCGACCGCACGCACAACCCGTCGTCATCGGTTCGGTGCTCCGCACGTAGTTGTCCCTCGTGGTGGCGTCGGATGGCTGCCGCGGCGACCTCCAGTGCACCCAATACCGCCGGATCTATGCGGTCCGGTGCCGAGGCCACGTCTGCGGGGTCCACGACGACGGTTTCCAGGTCCACCCCGTCGAACCGGGCGGTCAGCTCACGCAGGGCCGTGTCACCCCGCTCACGGACGTCGGCGATGATGCCCCGTACGGCGTTCAGGGGTCCGTCGCCACCGGTCGTCGGTCGGGGCAGGACGGCTCGCAGGTCTCCGAGGGGGCCGCGGAGGTCCAGGCGCCGGAGCATCCCGTCACGCTACCGGCCGTCGCCGGGAGCATCGGAGGGCATTTCGGATGCCGTTGGACCGGACCGGCCCACAGGAGCAGACTCCCACCATGGACACCGGCAATTCCGCTGAGCTCTCCTCGATCGCCGCCCAGATGGCAGACCTGGTGCGCCGTGTGGTCGCCCTGACTGAACAGGGGGACGGGGTCCGGGCCGGGGAGCGACCGGCGCTCCTGGAGGTCGAACGCCACCTCAGGGGTGCGATGAGGGAGTTGGAGCGCTCCCGCCGGGCCACCCTCGGCGACTGACCACCGGTTGGCGTCTACCAACGGATGTCGTTCGCCTCCACCACATAACGTCGTTCGGCGCCCATGAGGGCGCCGAACGGGCGAGGTGGGTGGTAGGAACCCTCTCCTCGCGGCCAGGTGGCGGGACCCGGCAGGGTGAAAGTACTACACCGGGAAGCGCGCTAGAAGCGCTTCTGATTCACATTGACATGTGTCATTCGTCACATGTTGTCGACGTGATCAGACCTCCGAGGCCGGACAGAAGTCGTTCAGGACGCATTCCCCGCAGCGGGGCCTTCGGCTCGGGCATACACGCCGACCATGGAGGATAAGGCGCATGCTGAACACGCCGCGCTCGGCCATGGGCACCATGGGATTCAGCTCGTACTCCACCTTGACCGGATCGGTCTCCGTCGTCAGCCCCAGGCGCCGTGACAACCTCCCGACGTGGGTGTCCACGGGCAGCCCCGGCAGGTCCAGGGCCACGCTCCGCACGACGTTTGCGGTCTTGCGGCCTACTCCCGGAAGTGACGTCAGGTCGGCCATGCCACCGGGCACCACGCAGTCGAACACCTCGACGAGGCGTTGGGCCATGCCGAGCAGGCTCCTCGCCTTGTTGGCGTAGAAGCCGGTGGACCGGACGATCTCCTCCAACTCGTGGGGCACGGCCCCGGCAAGGTCCTCAGGCCGCGGATATGCGGCGAAGAGGGCCGGGGTAACCATGTTCACCCGCTTGTCGGTGCACTGTGCAGACAGGATGGTGGCCGCCAGGAGCTGAAACGGTCCATCGTGGTCGAGCTCGCACTCTGCATCCGGGTATTCGTCGGCGAGCCGACGATGGGTCTCGCCGGCCCGACCCTTCGCAGACCGGGGTCGTCCCATGGGGGCCGACGGTAGCCTCACCGGCCATGGACCGGTTCACCGTCTCGGACGGAACCGACACCGCCACCCTGACCGGCGACCCGGAACGTCCGGACGTCGAGCTGCGGAGGTGGTCCGTCGACCTCGACCTTCCCAACGACGGCCCGGAGGCCGGCAACCACGCGGAACGTGGCTGCCGCATGCTCGAGGCGGCCACGCAAGCCGTGTCCATGCAGGGCGGAGGACGCCTCGAGTTCTGGATCGAGCGGGTCGGCTCGCAGAGCGACAAGGTACCGACGGCCGCCGGCTTCACGCCACATCGCGACCTGCTCCGCCTCCGTCGGGAGCTTCCGGCACTGCCTACCGACCTGACCACCCGCCCGTTCACCCCGGAGGACGCCGAGGCGTTCCTGACCGTGAACAACCTGGCCTTCGACTGGCACCCCGAGCAGGGAGGCATGACGCTCGAAGTACTGCAGGCCCGGCAGTCCGAGTCGTGGTACGACCCGGAGGGCTTCCTGCTCCACGAGGTCGACGGCGACCTGGCCGGCTTCTGCTGGACGAAGGTGCATGCCGACCAGTCCCCGCCGCTGGGTGAGATCTATGCCATCGCCGTCCACCCCGAGCACCACGGCAGGGGCCTGGGCCGGGCACTCACCCTGGCCGGCCTCGCACACCTGGCCGGTCGTGGGCTCCGCCACGCCATCCTCTACGTCGAGTCCGACAACCGGCCAGCACTCCGGATGTACTGGGGCCTCGGGTTCGACAAGGAGTTCACCAACCGCGCCTACCAGCGCATCGTCCGGTGAACGAGCGGATCGACTCCGGGTCGGTGGACGGTCGTCCCACTAGCCGGTACGACCTGGACCGCCAGGAGTTGTCAGACCTGCTCGACGGCCAACCCGCCTACCGGCTGGACCAGCTCTGGCAGGGCCTCTACCGCGACCTCGCCGAGCCCGACCAGATCACCACGCTCCCCACCGACCTCCGCCGGGAACTCCTCGAACGCCTGCCGGCTGCCCTGGCCCTGGACACCCGCTCCGAGGGCGACGGTGGCGACACCGTCAAGTGGCTCTGGAAGCTGGCCGACGGTGCCCTGATCGAGACGGTCCTCATGCACTACGACGACCGGTCCACGGTCTGTGTGAGCACACAGGTCGGCTGTGCCATGGCCTGTGGGTTCTGCGCAACCGGCCAGATGGGCTTCGACCGCCACCTGTCGACCGGCGAGATCCTCGAACAGGTCGTGCGGGCCCAGTTGGAGGCCGGGGACCGGCGGGTCTCCAACGTGGTCTTCATGGGCATGGGGGAACCGCTGGCCAACTACGACCGGACCTGGGCAGCCGTCGAGAGGATCCACGGTGACCTGGGGCTCTCGGCACGCCACCTGACCATCTCCACGGTGGGCCTGGTCCCCGGAATCAGGCGGCTGGCCACCGAGGATCTACCGGTGAACCTGGCCGTGTCCCTGCACGCCGCCGACGACGGGCTACGGGACGAGCTGGTTCCCATCAACCGACGGTGGCCGCTGGCCGAGTTGGCCCGGGCATGCGCCGAACACGTGGCCGCCACCGGTCGCCGCCTCTCCTTCGAGTGGGCGCTGATCCACGACACCAACGACCGCCCCGTCGATGCCGAGCGCCTGGCTGCCTACGCCAGACCCCTGGGCGCCCACATCAACCTGATCCCCCTGAACCCCACCCCCGGCTGGCCCACCCGCGGCTCGGCACCCGACCGGGTCAGGGCCTTCGCCGACGAGCTCCGCTCCCGGGGTGCCAACGTCACGGTCCGGCGCACACGTGGCACCGACATCGATGCGGCCTGCGGGCAACTCCGCGCCGACCGGGTGGGTGGCAGGGACGCCTCCCGGGTCGCCGATCCCGTTCGGCGGGCAGTCGAGACGGCTCCGTCGGCGGGCCGCATCCAGCCCCGCCCCTGACAGACTGTCCGCCGTGGAACCCAGACGCTGGCTGAACCGCAGCCATCCCCAGACCCTGCTCAGCGCGACGATGCTCCTCTACATCGAGGGGCTCTTCAGCCTCGTCAGGGGCGAGGTTCAGTTGCTGATCGGCGTGGCGATGTTCCCTGCGGCATGGGCCATCGCCAACGACCGTCGTTGGGGCTGGCGGCTCGGCATAGCCGCAGCAGTGCTGAACGTGCTCCTGGAACTGCAGGGGGACGGGCTGGACCGCCTGATGAACCTGCTGTTCCCCGTCGTCCTGCTGGTGCTCCTGGTGCACCCGGTCAGTCGGGAACACCAGCGCATCTGGTTCGAATGAGCCGTCGGTGCCCGTGAGCGCCTCCGACTCCCCCACTCCAGATCCGACGCAACCCCTTCCCGAGGGGGAGGCGAAATCGACCGCCGTGCGATTGATGTTCGACGCCATCGCTCCCCGCTACGACCTGCTCAACAGGATCATGACGTTCCGCCTCGACGTGCGGTGGCGGCGCCGGGCCGTTCGCCGGCTGGACCTCCCCGACGGCTCCGTCGTCCTGGACCTGGCCTGTGGAACCGGCGACCTCTGCCGGGACCTGGAGGGGGCCGGCCTGACACCGATCGGCATGGATCTCTCCTGGGGAATGCTGGTCGTCGCCCGTACCGGCGC
>UINC01001847.1_pt1 | contig 12608 bp, 7 predicted proteins | sample 5385821 | NCBI WGS metagenome assembly UINC01 (sample SAMEA4666929, study PRJEB26691) | marine metagenome | isolation source: Pacific Ocean | place: Pacific Ocean | collected 2011-10-13 | reverse complement strand
GGAACGGTGGTACTCATGATCCTCGATGAACCGGTACCTGTACGCCATCGCAACGCCGATTAGAAGGGCGAGCAGATGCAGACCCAACTCGGCGACGACATCGTTGGATAGCGCCTCGCTGAATGTGGGAATCCCCAACCTGACCGCGAGCAGGCAGACGTTCGGCGCTGCTATCAGAGCGAGGGACACAGCAGTGGATCGTTGCACCATGCGAAAGCCCCACTCGGCAGCCGTTTGAATTATTCGTGCCTCTGGGGTAACTCACATCGCAGCACTCTTGACCAGACAGTCGTTCGATACGCCATGGAGCCCGCAATCTCGCTCTCTACTGTGGTCCGCCCCCACGAGGACTCAAGGAAGGTCAGGAAGTCAGTACTAGCACTGTTTCCCGATTGGAATCCAAAGTCACTACCAGGCGAGCAGAGCTTTCCCAGTTCGAGGGGGGCAGTCGAACTGAGTGGTTCAGCAGGGTCGCTTGACGTCGTCCTCATGATAGTTAGGGAACAGAAGGTGTTGGATACCGCTCTCGACGCTATGGCGATGGGGCTAGTTGGAGACTCCACCACCTTCTCGCTCTCCAGGCAATCTGCCCTAGCGGGAAAGGTCTCTTTCGTGCTGGATGGGAATCTCTTGGGTGGAACGATGCAGGTGGTGATCGAGGGGGAGGACTTGGGTTTGTGGCTGGAACAGCAGACTTGGCATAGTGGTCGTGACACCGTGCCCAGGAGCGCTGGCGACGAATACGCCATGTCCCCAGAGGGCGCACCCAACGAGTGGTTCGATGGAAGGGGGCGGGGAACAATGGGCGGGAGCTAAGGACGCTTGCACAAGCACTTGGAAACCCGTTTCACAACGCTCAGTTGCTCCGAGGGAGTGATTTGCTTCCCGTCGGGTAGATGGAGGAGCAAGACGGTTGGAACCGATCCGGGAGAGACCCCAGCAGCGAAGAGTGTTCTGAAGTATGTCTCGTTGCAGACGTATCCCCCTGCATCTTCGCTCCAAATGACTTCGACGGCATTGGCGAATTCCTCGTCTAGCACACGAGCCGAGGCGTTGGTTTGGATGTGTTCAGGAGCATGATCGATAATCCCCCCATGTTTTACTAACCTACCCGAGTTGTCGGGAATGGCCATTCTAAACTCGTTCCTGCCGTACCTCTCCATTCGTATCCTTTCGCTACCAGCAGAGAGGCCAAGGTGGAGGATTGCCCGGAATTCAGCGCCTGCTGACAATTCTCTGGCTACTGCCTTAGAGCCTGCTGCGTCAACCGTCAGAAGCATTGTTTCTACGTCTAAGCCATCAAGGCCGCTGTTCGAGATTTCCTCCATTATCGACTGGGAGATGTTTGCGGAATGGGTTGAGAAGGCAGTGAATCCAGTAACGAGGATTCTTGGTTTGACCATGGCGATCCGAGGGTTCGCGTCTAGTTCGCCTTTTCTATCGCCCGGAGGTCGTCATATTCATCCGTTGCGAATGACGGCGAGCATTGTGGCCGAGGAGTACGTGGTTCAACTCGAGCCCGAGGATGAGTCGTACGCGAATCCCCTTGGCGTGCTCTCCGTCATCTGGCACGAGTTGAGTGGGGGTGTTGGTCCCTGGGGGGCTGTCAGACCACTGTTCGCAGTAGCTCTCTCCCTCGTTCCGCTCCTATTCCTCGGCCAACACTTCAATCGGGAGCATAGGAAGGGCGGAGAGTGGTTCTTAATCCAGTTTCCACTGATATTATCACTCGTTCTATGGCCCGTTCTCTACTTCTGGTCAATAGCAGACGCATGGTGGGTATCGAGCGGAATAGTGGCTTCGGCCGAGACGAAGGAGAATCTAGAATCCATCGGGTAGTTCTACCGGGCTAAACAGGTGCCCCGGGCTAGTTGCCCGTGAGAGTTGGGCACGGACGATGCCTTCCCACTCCCTCAAGAGAGAAATCGCATGGGGGAATGGTAGTTCGGTCTTGTTGATTGCAGTTCTCAGAATGGTATCTAATATGTCCATCCTATCTTGGTCGACCTTGTCAAGGAGCGTTTCCATGGGGAAGTCGGAAAGATTGGGCGTGATGGGGATGGCTTCGAGGGGCCTTGACCGGAGAAGGTCTTCTGGAATGGTCTCGCGATGTAATTTGGCGTGCCCCTCAAGGGATGCAGTCAGGATTCTAAGGTACTTGGACACGACGAGTGATACTTCGATGACAGGGAGGTTGTATTGACTGGCAAAACTTACCATATTCCCCTGTAGGAAGATTAGTTTGTCCTCGACTGGTGCGTCGGACCCGGGAACCAAGCCCGCTTCGTCCACCATAGTACTTCGATTCGCCTCAGGCACATGAAATGATTGAGGTCATTAGGTAGTGCGGTCGTCGTACCTGATGGGGGAACCGCTGTTCCCCCTAATACCGTCCAATAGGTCATCATCGATCTCAAAGAAGTCATTCAGCCAATCGCCATCTGTGTCCCAGTTCATCGGATCGGTACCATCTGCAATGAAATCGCCGTCGATATCTAAGTACCACCACCCATAGGGATTCTCTCCGAGGCCGACATTGGGCAGGTGGTACCTATCTCCTGCCAGTCGGTTGAATGGATCAGTCCAAGCGCCATTGACGAAAATGACGTCATTGCTAGTGTTGACAACCTCGTAGTTAACATCGTTATCATCGATGATCAAGGCGTATAGCGGGTCCTGATTGTTGATTCTGTTCATTCTCAAGTAATTTGAGGAGAGTGAGCTGGAGCCTGAACACGTGCCCAACAGAGTCTCCCTCAGTTGCCACCATTCCTCGACGATGTTCCCAGAACAGTCGTACAGGGAGGAGGCGCGAACTACGGAAGGGGAAGAGAGCGTGGCGTTCACGACGGCATAGTATTCCTGGAAGTTGTTGTACGGCACATATGTGCAGGACGAACCAGAACAGGCCCATTCACCATCCTTGTCCGCATCCTGAACCGCGTCAGATGGGTCGGTGGCATCGTGGGTGAACCAAACCCAACCAAGAACTGGTCGGCCTATGTACCCCTTCGAGAGATCTACGGGTTTCCAGTTGTTTGGAGTTACTTCCTGCCACTGAACTTCGATCTTATAGAATGAAGACCAATTGTCGTTAGTCTCATTCCATCCGCGGTAGTGTTCATAGAAGTCTGGCATCATGTCCCCATCTGTATCGTTGTCGAGGGGGTTTGTGCCGTACTTGAATATCTCACGGCCATCAGACAGGCTCATGTCCTTGACATAATCAGTCATGATACCGTCTTGGAAAACTGGGAACATGGCGAGTGAGTCGCTATCTGAGTCTGAATCGAGCGGTTTGGTGCCATTGTGGAACTCCATGATATTGGTGAAGTATAGAGCGGAGGCTCCGTTTGTAATCTGCTGATCGGGTGCGTAAGCTGAGAACTCACGATCCATCCACGTCCCTTGCTCAGCGGGATTATCCCCAATCAACCTGTCGAACCAACCGTCGGCATCGGGGTCGTAATTAACATCAAGGGGGTTTACCGGGTTCAATGACCAGCGAAAGGAGTTGACGGGGAGGACCTCGGCATAGATGGAATAGCAGTACTCCCAACCATCAGGCATACCGTCCCTGTCAGAGTCTCCGTCCGTTGGATCGCTAATTCCAGTGAGAGTTTTGTTGAAGTTATCAGGGTCGAATGCATTAATCAAACCCATCTTCTCTGATGAGGATAGGCTCTTCGTGGAGAACTGCAGGTACAGTTGCCCCCATGCGGCCTGCATCGACAGTCCGTTCTCCTCCATTTGGGCATCAACCGCATCTAAGCCATAGGACACCATTCCTGTTCCATTTGGAATGCTGCCAATGGCCAATCTCTTCCCATACCATCTGGAGTCGTACTCTGCAAGATTGTCGAAGGACTCGGAATCGGAAATCTCCCCATCCCCATCGCAGTCGTAGGAATCCTCGTCGGTATCGTAATCGGCATCGGTATCAGTTAGGGGATTCATGGTCCAACGATTGCTCTCAAGGTCCCAGTCTGTGAACCAATACTCGTACCCATCGCTCATTCCGTCGCGATCGGTGTCAGCTTCCTTCGGGTCAGTGATCCCCATTATTGAAGCCAACAGAGGCTTGGCAGGGAATCCGTCCTGCCACTCGACGAACTGCTCCATCGCCAATTCGGCCCTGCCTTCCTTGCTGAACAGAATCCTGTAAATCCTGTTGACTGAGTCAAGGTGATTCAACTGGTCGGCCTCTTCCCAGAATAGTGGAGCATCAGGGGGGGAAAGGCCACCATTGACTGGGCCATTGGCAGTAAGATTCAGTTCGGTCAGATCGCGGATGCCGTCGCCGTCTGAGTCGTACGACCCATCGTTTGGAACTAGGGGATTGAGGGTCCAAACGCCATCGGTTGAGTTCCACATCGTGAAAATCAACTCGACCCCGTCGAGCAAACCGTCACCATCCGAATCAGGGTTATTCGGATCGGCCGTTAATCCTGTGTTGTTTCTCTGCTCGTCTGTCACGAAGGATCCGAACGACAGTGATGACTCAGCACCTATCCAAGGAGTCTCCAAGAGTGCCCCAGCTGCTTCGGAGAGATAGAACTGGGGCACGGAAATAGAGCCATCACTCTCACTCAAGAGGCCATCAATGGCATTGTACTCCTCCCAGTTGTTCATCCCGTCGCCGTCTGGGTCGCCGAGCCTGTCATCGCTATTCACGGGATTAAGAGTCCAGTCTTGTTCAAAGAGGCTCCATCGAGCATTGAATACTTCCCATCCATCTGGCATCCCGTCCCTGTCCGAATCGGAGCTAAGAGGGTCGGATGCGCCTATGTCGTCAGCAGGCAGACCGGCACCCAGTGTCTCGTAGTAACTCCCAATGTACTCTCCAAAGGAACCCGGCGCAAGTCCATCCCATGACTCGTGTGGTAAGATTGTGGTGAGATTGCCTGGGTAAGAATCACCCGATGAAGTACCATCCGGCAGAAGTATTTCCGACTTCAGGTGGTATTCGAGCCAATTGACTAGGGACTCCCCCAATTCCATTGTTCCGTCATGATTGGCATCGTAGCCGTCGCCGTCTGGATTGTTCAGGAAATCGGAGCCATTCATCGGATTAATTCCTGCATTTTCAGAAGGCCAGTGGCACGAGTAACGGGCCTCCCAACCATCTGGAAGAGAGTCGTGGTCGGAATCCACAGAATTCGGATCGGTACTGAACCAGCTAGCAGCCGATTCCTTCGATTCGCCGTGGGTCTCGAGGCCGAAGGACATTACACGATCGTGAAGGCTTGCCCACTCGTACTCGCAAATGTTGCTGAGTCCGTCGCCGTCTGCGTCCTGCATAGCGTCCGAAGGGTCCCTAGGATCCAGAGTCCAGTTGTTTCCTCCGGTGTAGACGTCCCCAATCCACCTCCTGTGGAGAATCTCCCAACCATCAGGCATCCCATCCCCATCCGTGTCCGGGTTGGTGGGGTCAGTAGGTCCATCGCTACCTCCACCGGACCCTGAGCCTAGCCATCCACCCAGATGGACCTCCCTAGCGGAGTCTCCGGTACCAGAGTCACATACATAGGCCCCATTTAGATAGTGGCAATCGAATGTGGTCGGGTCAAGGAACCAACCCCAATACTCCTCCCCATCACTCAATCCATCGCCATCCGAATCGGAGTGACGCGGGTCTGTGCCGTTGAATCCATCCATCGAGGCTGAAATGAATCGGAACTCATCCAAGTTGCTCCATTGCCTCGTGTAATCCTCACCGTCGTTCCAGGTAATAGAAACCCCGTCGGAGTCGGGATCCCTGAGGCTGTCGTAAGGGTCGGTTGGATCCAGCCCGTAAGCGAACTCCCACCCATCTGGCATTCCGTCCAAGTCAGAATCGTGAGAATGAGGATTCATCTGTGCGATGTTCATGTACCTGCCTGGAGAGACTCCCACGAAGAGCCACTCTTCACCTTCCTTTTCCATAATGGCCATCGAGGTTACGAGCCCGGGAATCTCAGACTGGTTGAGATACGGACCCAGAATTCCTGAAGACCCCCCCTCGAGGGACCATGTCCCATCCTTTGACCCAACTGCAACCATCCCGTCTAGTGGCAAGATAGCGCGGACGTCATTTGCCCCGTATAGCAATCCCTCGATGTTCAGCATCCTGTCGTTATCGAATGCTTCTGTGGGTTGGGAAATTATGAGGTCCATGTTGACCCGATGCAAGCCACCACTGGTCCCCATCCATACCTCGCTCTCTCCCGCGTCCCGATCGTCAATCACGAGTGTGTTGACTCTAGCAGCGTTAGTGGAGTCGAAGAGATTCGTATTGACGAAATACTCCGCATCCATGATATCGAATATCCACCAAGGCTGACCTACTGTGTCTAAGCCATCTGTGGTATTCCAACCTAGCAATCCTACATCGGTACCTACGAACAGCAACGGACTCCTCCCGGAAATCTCTGCGTGTGCGGCCGTGGTCACGGTGGCATTTGCATCGGAAAGAATTGTGGATAGCCCTTCGAGGGGAGTGGGTTCGAAACTCGAAGAGTTAGTCGCAAATCCATCTACTAACTTAGTCTTCCAGGCACTCGGGCCCCCAAATAGTAGGATTTCGAGATCGTCCGAGTTGGTCTTGAGGGGGATTATCGTCGAGACGGAGCCTATCTCTTGAGTTTTCATCGAATCCATAATTGGTAGGCCGTTCTCCATCCTGAGGGTGTGGAACCCGACATTAGTTCCCAATAAGAGGTAGTCCGAGCCACCGATAGTATAGCGACTCATCGTCAGCCCCTCGATGCCTGACTGGAACTCGTAACCGGAGGTGGTGCCTCTGAATGGGTCTATTACGGTAATTCCATATCTAGAGCCGACTATCAGGCGGTCCCTTTGTTGGTCGGCAATCACAGAGTGGACGGCGGGGTCGACGAGGGTCGTTGCAGTTGAGTGGTCAAAGTTGAGAACCTGCCCCTGGTCCGATGAGAGTTTGGTGCCCCTAAGTCCTGGACTGACTCCCGCTGCCTCATCGAAGTCGATGGAATATTCCTCATAGTTGCTGAACGACTCCCCCCAGTGGGCCGTTGATGTAGTAACATCAGGGGTGACAAAGCCGTCCCTATTGCCATCCCATCCATCAGAGTCACTGTCAAGGATGGAATCGCTGGCGTTACGAGGATCTAATCCGTGGTGCGCCTCCCAACCATCGGGGATTCCGTCCCCTGGGACTATGAGTTCGACGGCCGTGACCTCGTCCCATGAGAAATAGTCCGAATCGCTGAATCTGGGGTCACTGCCCATCCAGCCGGGGATAGAGGTGGGTCTAGAGTACTGTGTCTGGCAAGCATCCTCAGATAGACTGTGGATTTGGCCGTGGCACCAAAGGCCATCGCGCTCCGTGACCCAATCTTGAGGCGAGCCGAAGAGATATTCCTCGGTGTTTGTGAATCTCTCACCGATGTCAATGACGCCATCGCTGTTGAAGTCGAATCCATCTCCGCATCCCCAACTGAAATCGGCCTCGCAGCGATCAAAGTCCGAAATCAGATCGCTGGGATCGAGGGGATCGAAGTATTGGCACTCCCATATCTTCTTCGAGTTCAGTGGATTGTTTGGGTTATTCGCGTAAAGTCCACCAACCGTGCACATGTAGACCTCATAGCCGTCGGGAAGGCCATCGCCGTCGGTGTCTGATACCCTAGGATCGAGATATTCCCTCAGTCCAGACGCGGTCTCCTCTGGTGCCTTTCCGGTAAGGCTGTTCCTCTCCTCGAAGCATCTGTCGATGGTGTAGGGCCAACAGTATTCCTGCAGAGCGGTAAGGCCATCCCTGTCGTTGTCGGTGGTATTGTCGGTGGCATCTGAGGGATCGAGTCCGCTGATGGTTAACTCTCCGGTAGTCGTCTCCAACTTGTGGTCGCCCCCGAAGATGACTTCATAGAGATCCGGGATGAGGTCCCCGTCCTGATCAGTGACAGGGGACACGGTGCCATCTGCGAGGTTCGGATCGGTCGAAGACACCGGAGACTGTGGGCGGGTTTGAGAGACGAAGACGAGGCTAGATAGAATCAGGAAGGAGATTAGTAGGGCAGTCTGCTTGCGCCGCATGTCACTCACTCAGTGTATTTTTCCCTACTTGAGGGATTTATCATGGTGATGGAGCGCCGTTCGGACATAGGGACCTAGATTGGGGTGATGGCTAATCACCAAGACCTTGGTAAAGCGTGTGATTGAGGCATGATTATGGATTGATTCAAAGGGTACTGTGGACCGAGGGCCATGATAACATGAGCATCGAGATAACTCATTTGGGTTCGGGCAGCAGGGGCAATGCCACACTGCTGAGTTCTGGAGGCTCGAAGGCCTTGGTTGATTGCGGATTCAGCCTCAGACAAACTGAGAAGAGGCTTTCGTCGATTGGAGTCGAGCCGAAGTCAATTGACACGATTCTTGTGACGCATCATCACAAGGACCACTCGTGCTCCGCCCTCAGAGCCGCGAGGGAGTGGGATGCCGATCTCCACTGCAATCTAGAGACTGCCTTGAGAATGGGGTGGCAGCCCATGGAGGACTGCAGGACCTTCGGAAATCTCGAGAGGGTAGAATGCGTCCAAGGATTCAGTCTGTTAACAGTTCCAGTTCCCCACGACGATGCCGATAACGTCGCCGTAATCGCCAGTGATGGGGAGGGGGGGCGGGCGGCCATAGTGACTGACCTCGGAGAGGCCACTGTTGAATTGACGAACCACCTAAGTGCCTGTAACCACATCTCAATAGAAGCGAATTACGATCATTCTAGGCTTGTCCGAGGACCATATCCCGATTCCCTCAAACGAAGGATTTCGGGGCGGGGTGGACACCTTTCAAATTCTCAAACCGCCGAACTATTGGGAAACCTGTGTCACTCAGGATTGGAAAGCATCGTCCTCTGTCACCTTTCTGAGAAAAACAACGCGCCCCACTTGGCCGAGAGTGAAGTGCTGATGGCCATAGGCGATTCTTTCTCTGGTGACATCTCTGTCTCGAAACAGCATGGGCCGGAGTTCAGTCACTGGACAGGACAAGTGGAGCCACGGAGATTCGCGGCAGCTTGACTACCTCCCCATTACCGCCCTATGCACTGAGTTCTGGACCTCCCTCATCCTATCCACGGCCCCCAGTTCCCTGAATAGTGAGAGCGAGCGCTGGAGATATTGCATTCGCTGTGAGCGATCAGGCTCGACCTCTCCGAGACGGGCTAGCAGCTCGCCCTGTAGCATTCTGAAGTCGTTCGCCTCGGCCACGGCTAGGCCGTTGAGATAGTGCTCAGCGGACTCCTCCCTCCTACCAGCATCCACCAACACTTGCCCTAGCAGCATCTCGACCTCCACAGCGCTTCTTGGGTCATTGAGGTTGGATAGTGTTTCCAAAGCCCCCGAGTAGTGATGGAGCGCAAGTTCGTTGTCAGAAATCTTGGCATAGAATCTGCCGAGGACTGCTCTGGAGCGCGCGTGCAGGAAATCCTGATCGGTGTCCTTGGTGTTGTCGAAGGCAGCAAGAGCGTGCTCCCTAGCCCTGTCCAATTCCTCCATCTCTATGAAGGCGGAAGCTAGCCTGATTCTGGCATCGTTGAGTTCGGGGTCATCCTCAAGTTTCAACAGATTCTCGACATTGCCATAGACCTCGAGTGCGCGTCTGACATCCCTCCTTCTCCTGAAGATGTACCCCATGTTGTTGTATGAGCGCGCTGCTCCTACTGCATCGCGAATGTCTTTGTGGGTTTGGATCTGGAGGGCCTTGCGGTGAAGTTCAAGCGCGTCATCCATTGCTCCTCTTTTCACGGCAATGTCCGCTCTAGCAGAGAGGAGGCGAGCGAGTTCAGGACTGATTGTCCCCCTTCCGACATGCCTAGTAGCAGCGTCGTATTCGATCTCTGCTTCGTCCCATCTCCCCTGAATAGAGAGGATGTCCCCCTTTAGTTCCCTTATCAGTCCCCAGCTCTTTGTGTCAAAGTCGTCCCTATCGAGGGTGTTCAAAATTGAGAGGAGCTCCGTATGGCCGGCGCTCACTAGGCTATGGCCCTCTGAAAGAAGGACTTCGGCTAGACCATCGTCGTCTCCAGTATTCCCAAGGTGATGAATATACTCTATTCTATCGGCCGCATTGTCGTCCTTATCCCTGTACCAACTTACTGCAGTCGAATGCAGTTCATTCCTAAGTTCGTCGTCCATCGAGCGCATCAGGAACTCCCTAACGAGGTCGTGGACATCGTAGTTTTCGGCGTCAGAATGACGGGCTAGGCCTTTCTCGACCAGTTCGTCGAGGAGGTCAGTACCGCCTTCTACTTGCTTGATCGCCTGTATTGGTACAGGTTCACGAAAAACAGCGATTGCTCCTAGCAGGCGCTTTTCTGCGCCGGAGAGGCGACTGAAGATCTCCTGCTCCACGAAGGCCTCCAGAGTCGCGTGGAATGTCTCAGCGACATTGCCCCTGTTGATGAGCTCGAGAATCAGAGGGTGCCCTCTGGACAGGTCATAGATATTGGAGAACTGCTCGTGATTCAATTTTGGCATTGCTGTCAGAATCTGCTTGCTGGAATCCGCGTCCAACCCCTGAAGTGGCATCACTAGAGTGATAATGTTTCCAGTACTGTCAGACTCGGGAACGACCATCCTGAATGAGCGGGAGAACATGACTAGGCCCACTTCCCCCAGATTGGGAATCCTCAAAGTGAGCTCACGAAGAATAGTGAACAGAGTCTCGTCACCCACCTTGTGGAGGTCGTCTATCACAATCAGGGAGGGAGATTCAGAGAGGCCCGATTCAATCAGGTTCACTGCCAAAGTGGGCTGAGGAACAGGAGTGGAGGCCAGATAGTCGGAGAGGTCGTTGTGACCTATCGCCGCCAGCCACTCAGCACATGCCTCTAGAAAGGTACGTGACCCCTCCCAGTCCTGACACCTGTGGTACAGGAGGTTCCTACGATGAGTGAATCTGTCCAATATTTTCGTCGATAGGGCGGTCTTCCCAATCCCCGCAATCCCAGGAAGTAGGATTGAGCCGGATTTGGCCTCGAGTAGATCGGCCATCACATCGAGTTCCTTCGTCCTTCCGTAGAATCGACGGGTTCTTGGCAGATCGTTAAGATAGGAAATGAGTTGTTTTTCGATGTGCTTGGATAGGTCCCTCTCTATGAGCTCCGGTGTGAGCCCAGAGAGGTCTATGGTACCCGAGTCATCCATGTAGCGGAGTAGGTCGACATGTCGAAGGGGCAGGTCTGCCTCCTCCAACGCTTCAGAGAGAGAGGTGGATTCGGAGCGACCGTCAGGGTGTACGAGCCTGACCGGCTGTTCAGATACCTTAGTCCAAATCTCATCGGCGATATTCGCACCATCCTCGGTGAGGAAGTATGCCTTGCGCTTCCTAGAGACCCCAGTGACGTGGGCTTGACGCTCGATGAGATGACCGGACTCCTTCATTCCATGAATTGCCCTAGGAACGTTAGACCGAGCTATCGCCACGGCGTTTGCGATTCCCATCTGTGAAAGTGCGAATGGGACTTCGACCTTGTCACTGTGGTCCATGTAGTCACGAAGATGCAGAAAGATCCGCTCTTGAACCCCTGGGCGGGTTGTTGACATAGTGGCCATGGTTTCTCAGCCCACACCCCCACTCAAGAACGTTGGTAGATGTCGGTTGGCTCACTTGGGGCCATGGTAATCGGGATCTGGTGCCCATTCTTCTTTGGCGGGGTCCCACGACCACCCCGGGTGATCCTCGTGTTGCTCCAACTGCGAACTATTATCCACGATTGGAGAGGGGGTGGAATCAGCGGATTTGGCCCAAGCATAGGGGTCGTCGGGCTCCTCCGGTTCTGCTGAGAACGTCTCAGGTGACTTCTCGTACTCATCATCCTCTTCCTCGATTTCGACGAGGAAATAGACTAGAGCGGCTAGCAGCACGAGTACAAACACACTTCCGAAGGCAACCTTGCTCCAGTTCGTTCCCTCTGCTTCTGGCTGCCCCAAATGAATGCGCTCTCCGGAGGATAATTCGCCGCTGTAGCTGAACTGGGGGGTGACGGAGGTACCTTGGATTCTCGAGGCTGGGATGCCGAGTTCCCAAGTTCCGTCCTCCGACACGATGGTGTTGTTGACGGGTAACCCACCAATGAGGACTGAGACCTGCTTGCCAGGGAGGCCGACTCCCGAATACACCATAATTCCGTCCACTTCGACCCAACTCTGCTCCGGGTGTTCTATCGAGAAGTGAATGGGCACGACAATGAAGGAAACCGGTAATGAATTGACCTTTGAGTTAAACGAGTCGGTTGCGATGAAGATCACATCGTTAAGCGTCCAAGAGTCCATGTCTGGATCGTAGAAGAACATGTCCGCGGGGTTGTAGTGGGCTATACCATCACCTCCCACACTAATCACGATGGCAAAGTTGTCGTCAATAGCATCGGATGTGTCGTTGAACACGGAGATGTACTGTATGTCTCCGTCAGCGTCGCTGAAGAAATCCAACAGATTGATCTTGGCTGTAGTGCACCTATTGGCAGAACTTGACTCAGTGTCGCAGAATAGCGTAATCTCGCTGGGCCATCCGGCAGGATCAAACACAGGCTGGTTGTTATCGGCGTCCGGGGGGTTGTCGGCAGTAATACCGACCTCAACCCAACT
>UINC01001844.1_pt1 | contig 12622 bp, 11 predicted proteins | sample 5385821 | NCBI WGS metagenome assembly UINC01 (sample SAMEA4666929, study PRJEB26691) | marine metagenome | isolation source: Pacific Ocean | place: Pacific Ocean | collected 2011-10-13 | reverse complement strand
GACCACGCGCAGACGGGTTCGACAGAGCGCGGTGAGGATTTTCGCACAGGAGTTCGCTGAGGCTTCCCTGATCGAAGAGGGCGCGGGAGAGTACGATCCGTCCTTCGTCGTCACCAAACTGGGGGCCAAGGTCAATCGTTCCCTTGTGGGGGGTGTCATCGACAGGATTGAGCGTCGCGAGGGAAATAGCGGCCCGTATTACTCTGGCCAAATCAGGGACCCTACCGGCGCCCATTACTTCGACGTGGCGTCGTTCCAGCCTGAGCTTCATGCCGACACCGAGGAGCTGTTGGCCAGATTCGAGTCAGGAGACCGCTTCCTGATGATTATGGTCGGTCGGGCGCGGTGGTTCGAGTCCGAGGACGGTGGCATTTTCACCTCGATACGCGCCGAGGACTTCACAGTCGTTGACAAGGATCGCTACAAGAGTTGGTTGGTCGAGGCGGCAGATGCGACCCTGAGACGCCTCGATGCGCACTCCACGTCGATGGAGAGCGAACTGAGCCCAGCTGCCCTAGAGGAAGCGGGCGTTCCGTCGGACCTGGTGGACGGCCTGATTCTCTCCAGAGGGCACTACGCCGACTTCGACTCCGAGGGATACCGTGTTGGCGTGCTGCAGGCGCTCTCGCTAGCAAGTGGCAGAACGGACTCCTTGGAGTCTGTCGCTCCAGCACCGGAGCCAGAGCAGCCCCAACCAGCAGAACAGACTGAGTCGCAAGCCGGGCCCGTCGATGCCCGTCAGGTGATTCTCGATCTGCTTTCGTCCAAAGGGAATGAATTGGTCGATTACGACTCCCTAGTGGGCGCCTGCACGTCAGCGGGAGCTTCGAGAGAGGCGGCCGAGGATGCCATTGAGAACCTCAGGGACATCGGTGGGGAGATCCTCGAGCCCCGGTTCGGGTTCTTCCAGTCACTGCAAGATGGCTAGGCGTCCTCGTCAAGGATGAGCGACTCGACTTCGGTCAACTTGTTCCTGATCCTCTCGATTGTGGACTCGGTGTCCTCGCCGATTCCGAATCCCGTGATTACGGAGTCCATCGCTGCGCCCTTGACCTCGGCGATGTTTGTAGCGACCATGAGTACCCTGTGTCTGACGAACCGCTCGTCTAGAGGCCATCCCCTGCGCCCGGCTAAGCGGAGGAGGAGTTCCTTCTCCCCTTGACCCCATGCTCCGCCATGGCCCCTCAGAATGGTTCCTACCATCCGCTCAAGGTCCTCGACCCGAACCTGGATAGTCAGCAAGTCGCCTTGTACCGAGGCTGTCTGCTTGTCTATTCCCAGCACTAAGGAGTCCCTCGCGTCCTCGATCACCGCCTTCGTTGGCAAAGCTTGGAAGTCGACGTCTTGCGCTGGCCTCTCGACTGGAATTTCATCGGCTTCCTCGGCCTGTGGTGCCTCGAACATCGGTGCTTGGAGGCCATTTCTCCTCAGGCTCCTCTTGATGCGACCCCAGCCGTTGACCTGGCTAGTCAGAACGCCGGCGACCCTTCCCATGAGCACGGTCCTGTTCCCAGTCAAGTCTAACTCGAGCCTCTTGCAGAGATCGTGCAGGTCGTCGCGACCCATCTCAGCAAGATGTTCGATGGTAAGTCTCCTCGAGTCGTAATTGAGGTGGAGCCAGAGGCGCTGGCGCCTCTCCTTGTGGGAGCCTGAGGACTTGATGCCGAAGACCTTCAAGACATCCCCAGTCTCCTTGTGGGACATCGCTTGGATGCCCTCCCACGAGAGATCGAGGTCTGGCAGGACCTCTTCGCAAATCAGCTTGGCCCGGAGCACCTCTACCGAGCCGCTCTTCGAGATTCCGCACTCCTCTGCCCTTTGTCTGAGCTTCTGGAGTCGCTCCGTGTAAAGCGAACTTAGCAACCCGGTGTCTACCTGCATGGCACCACGCTGCACCTCGCCCGAAGGAGTCTTTGTTATCGCTTGCCCTCACGGGCAGTCGCGCTCATGGGTTTTTCCCATGGCATGGCAATCACGAGAGCTCAGTGGACGATGAAAGGCGGGGCCTCCGCATCGGACGGGTGGTCCTTGGGAACATCCCTAGAGGCCTCTTTGAGCAATTGCTCCCAGTCCCTGATTGTGGATAGGATTGCGTACTCATAGTCAAAGCGGGACGCAAGGCGGTTCAGAGCGAGGGTCCTGCGGCCATCCTCAGAGATGAGTTCCATCCTGAGTTCGACTTGTACCTCGTCCTCTAGGACCTCGCCATCGGGACTCTGGAAGGCTTCCTCCAAAATGGGGTCCTTCTCTTCCTCGGCCTGCCGTAGCAGTGAGCCGACTTGGCGATGCCGTACCTGGAGGCCGATGATGCCAGCAAGATGGTCGTCCAGCTCGTTCATCACCCTGCTCTGGGCCCAAAGAGCTGTGTTGCCCTCCGCCTCGGTGACCCTCATGGAGATGGTTGATGGGAACCTCGGTCGCGCGATTAACGCGATTAAGTCGGAGTAGGGAGGGGGCAGGAAGTGCGTTCCCCCCCTCTCATTGGGAAATGATAGGAGGGTGTGTCGGCGCTCTGTTTGGTTGGATGACTCGTAGACTGCCCTGGAAATAACGAAGCCGTCGATCTCGCCTCGCTCTTGCAGTCCCCCCAACCACCTCGCCCTCTCAATCGCCTCGTCCGGGGCTGAGGCGGCCGGGTCTTCCAGTGGGATCTCCTCCGGTGCCATGACCGCCAAGTCTGATCGGACCCTGAGCAGCTGCCTGCGGACCAAATCCAATTCGGCGACGATTATGGCGGACTTTGGTTGGTAGAACAATCGGTCCCCTGAGACGAGGACTAGGTTCGGTCTCCTTGGAGTTCTTGCTCCGATTACCTCACAACCCGATTGAGCTATCTCGGACTCCCTGCCATGCATGATTGCGGCCGGGATGGCTAGGATGTCGACGTGGCCGTTGCTGAGCTGTTCCAAACCGGCATCGAAGTCCAGGACCCGTTGGACCTCGGATTGTATGTCCTGGACGTCAGAGGATTCGAAGAACGAAGCCATGGGAACGTAGACCGGGCAGTCAGCGGTATCCAGAGTCCCCGCCACTAACCGGTCATTCATCGCATCCACCTCAAGGGAGGGAGCACGCCTTGTGCTCGACTAAGCCGCGTGCGCACCTGTTGATATAGGCGACCCTAGGGGTAAAGCCGTACCATGGGCGCCATGCAACACAGAACGAGGAGCCTAGAGTCGGTCAGGGACTTCGTCGACGAGGCCCTCGAGAACCTAGTGCTCGAACGGCTGTCGTCGACTGGCGAGGAACCGGCTATGGCGCTCGCCAGAGACGTGCTGCTGGCTGGCGGCAAGAGGTACAGGCCGGTTCTGGCTCTCCTCGCCCACGAGGCGGCCGGTGGCACCGACTTGGAAGGGATAGTTGACATGGCCATTGCAGTCGAGTTGATTCACACAGCGTCGCTGGTTCATGATGACATCAATGACCAATCTAGGACACGTCGTGGGAGGCCAGCCATCCATGCCACGCATGGCATTTCCCACGGCGTCATCGCTGGAGACTACCTATTTGTGCTTGCATTCGAGCGTTGCGGAGCCTACGAAGCTAGGATAATTGAGAGGATAGCAGCCTCGTGCATTAGAGTAGCAAGTGGCGAGCTTCTCCAGCTCAAGCACATCGGTGACTTGGGGACCAAGCCCGAGGACTACTACGACATCATCGATGGAAAGACCGCAGGCTCGTTCGCCACCATTTGCTCCTGCGCTGCGATCTTCGCTGGCTCCTCGGAAGACTACATCACACCTATGGAATCTTACGGAAAGGAGCTCGGTAGGGCCTTCCAGCTCGTCGACGACCTGCTCGATCTGACGGGTGATCCATCCATGGGCAAGCCTAGGGGGACAGATGTCCAGGAGGGCAAGATGACTCTGCCCATCATCCACGCCCTGACTATGCTGCATGGTGTGGAGAGGGAGCAACTGGCGGACGTCCTTACGAACTTCGGTGACGACAGGTCGCAGGAGTTGATCGAACTGCTGGAGAAGGCCGGGTCGTTCGATTACTCTCGCCAGCTCATTTCGAACCACGTCGAGAGGGCTCTTGGGCACCTCCACCAGATGCCCGCGAGCAACGCTAGGGATCTGATGGTTGACATTGCCAAGATGTCCCAGACTCGAACGACCTAAGTTACGACGAGGCGATACGAGATGCCTGAGAACGAGGCTTGGGACGTCATCATAGTAGGAGGGGGACCTGCGGGGAGCACCACTGCTAGGTTCGCCGCAGAGGGTGGACTGAGGGTGCTGGTAGTCGATGGTAGGGATCCAATTGGGTCCCCGCTCCAGTGCGGGGAGCTCGTTCCGACAAACGACGAGATGCGCAGGCTCTGTCCGGACGTACCCGATATCGATGACCTGTTCATAACACCAGAGCATGCAATCTCCAGACTAACAGACAAGATGCACATAGTCCCCCCTAACGGCAAACCACTGAGATTCGACTTCGAAGGTATGATCCTCGACAGGGTCGCCCATGACGAAGCGTTGGTCGAGCTTGCCATCTCAAGGGGTGCTGAGTATCTGCTGGGAACTCGGGTAGAGAGAGTCGAGGGTGACACCGTGGTCCTGAGGGACGGGAGGAGGCTAGAAGCTAGTGTAATCGTAGGAGCTGCAGGTCACAATGACCCTATCAAGATGGATCACTGGGGAGAGGGGGGGCTCAACATCCCGGTCAAGTTCGTCCTCATGGACGGAGATTTTTCTGATGCAGTCGAGCTGCACTTCGGCTCTGTGGCCCCGGGTGGCTATGCCTGGGTATTCCCGAAGCAAGGGGGTGCTAACGTCGGCCTTGGTATACAGAGGGGGCTCTCGAAGGGAAGGAGCCTGAACGATTACGCTGACGACTTCTTCGCCAGATACGAGGGGGAGGTGACTTTCAGAGGGGCCGGCTCGCTTCCCATGTCGGGTACAATCAAATCGTTCGTGAAGGGAAACTACCTGCTGGTGGGCGACGCCGCAGGAATGGTGCTGCCTTCGAATGGGGCTGGAATCACAATCGCGATGATCGGTGGGAGGATTGCCGGCCAGGTCATCGCCGAGCATGTCACCGTAGGGGCGCCCCTCGCAGAGTACGAGCGACGATGGGACTGGCAGATGGGCAAGGTGATGAGGAACTCCAAGCGGTCCTTCGGGTTGGGCAGCCTTGTCTTCAGGCTGCCAGACTGGATGGTGAACCTGAGTTTCAATCGACTGACTAGGGGGATTATCTGGAGGGCTGTGACCTGTCGAAGGATGTTCTGGATTCTATGAAGGGGCTCGGGCGCTCCATATCGTGGCCATCCCGGGAAACACCACCTTGGCCTTGGCGCCCTCGAACCCGACTTCGTTAAGCATCCTGACGTAGTCCTTTGTGGTGCCGAATCCCGCGTAGGTCTTCGTCAGCCACTTCCATGGGTGGTCGCGTTGACCGCATACCAACCTGGCGTAGGACCCCACCCAGACCCTCATCCAGATCAGACCCAGCCAACCGTGGACTCGGTTCATCTTAGCTGGGTCTACGATTACAATCGGACCCCCGGGCTTTAGGACTCTCAAGACCTCTGTGAGCCCTGCCCTCTTGTCATACCAGTCGCGGAAGGAGAATAACGAACATACCGCATCAAAGGAGTCGTTCTCGAAGGGCAGATTTTCTGCGGTTCCCTCGACGAATTGCACGGGGGCGTCACCACGCTGTGATCGCTTCGCGTTGACTCGGGGCTCGGCAATCCTGAGCATCTCTGGAATGGGGTCGAGGCAGATTAGCCCACCCCCCTCGACATCCTCCGCGAAGCTGCCTGGCCCGCAACCAATCTCCAGAACGCGACCTGTTGGGAGCCTTGCGCGAACCATCCTGCGCCACTTCGAGACCTGTCCGAGGGTTGCGAACCGGTTTATCCTGTCATAGAAGGGGATGGTCGCCACTAGGTTGCGCTGGAGCTCGTTCCACTCCCCCTCCTCGATGCGCTCAACGTCCACGCCCCCCCCTCGGCCCATCCTCTATTTGGTTGAATCTCGAAACCGCCTCCGAGGCCCACCTAGTAGCGTCATGGTCAATATGATAAACTCCTCAACGATGCGGCGTTCACCCAGAGGGTGAACACATGGCTAGGGACGAAGTTCTGAGATCCATTAAGGAGGCCGAGGAGAAGACCAGGGTCAAGTTGGAGAAGGCTCGCACGGACGCCTCGAACATCACAAGCAAAGCTCGTGCTAAGGAGGCCGACACCATCGCCTCCGGGCTGCAAAACGCCGAGGCGGAGGCACAGTCCATGCTCAATGAGGCGAGAGAGGATGCGAGCAGGGAGGCTGACTCGGTCCGGACCGAGGGCGAAGCCGCCCTTGCAGCGATTCACGAGCACGGCGAGAAGAACCGCTCACCCGCAGTCGACGCGGTGCTCGACGCGTTCCTCCAATCATAGAAAACCAACAGAGTTGACTGATAGGATCGGAGTTGTGTATATGGGGCAGCTGACTACCCAAGGGATGTCGCGCCTGACCGCTGCAGGCTCTCTCTCCAATGTCGATGAAGCGGTTCGCTCTCTTGCCGATTTGAAGGCGGTCCACCTCTTGGATTATCCAGGTGACGAGGAGGGCTTTGACTTAGGAAGTCCCGCCGATGAATCCGAGGAGATTGGCCGCGATCTCAACCGTTACCGTAGCGCCTCCTCACAACTCGATCTCAGCGGCCCGAAAAAACTGCTTGAGTCCGTGCCTATTCGTAGTCATCTGGGCGGGGAGCTGCCCTCTCGCATCGAGGTGATGCTCAAACACTTGGATCGGGCCGATGCCATCGACAGCGAACTCTCCAGCATGGAAGAAGAGGAGGGGGCTTTGGAATTGCTGCGGCCACTGGACCTCGACCTCAGTCTGCTTTCAGGTTACGAGTCCCTGACCGTCTTCTTAGGCACCGTGAAGGATGTCACCCGAGCTGAGTCCTGTGCTCCTGGTGGCATTGTAATGATCGAGGGCGACAAGCCAACTGTGGTCGCAGTGTTCTGCGAGAACGATTCCGCGAACGAAGTCCAGTCAGAGTTGGCAGAGGCAGGGTTCTCCGCTATCTCGGTTCCTGATGGCGAGGGCTCGATAGTTACTCGTCAGGAAGTGCTCGCTGCGAGGCGCGACGAACTGCTGGAAGAGCGCTCTGCTCTACAGGGCGAGTTGGACAGTTGGGCCGAGGCCAATGGTGCGATCCTGCTGGGGGGAATCGAACTCCTGGAGAGGGACATGGCATTGGCACTTGGGCCAATTAAGGTCGCAGTCAGTGGTCACGCCTTCGTTATTGATGGATGGATTGAGAGCTCTCGCTCAGAAGAAGTCGGTGCAGTTCTTTCTAAGACCTGCGAGGTCATCGACATCGAGCCGTTCAAGATAGCCCCTGGGGGCGGGGGGCACGCTCACCATGGATCCGAACTCAAACTGCCCCCGATCAAGTTCGCTGATCGAAGTGCGAGCAAGCCGATGGAGTTGCTCACCGATCTGATGGGGCGCCCTCGCTACGGCAAGGTAGACCCGACCCTGTTCATGTTCTTCACCTACCCCCTGTTCTTCGGACTCATTCTCGGTGACATACTCTATGGGGCCGCAACGATGTTGTTCGGCTATTTCCTGTATACTAGAATCGGACATACCGAGACCGGCTTGCTCGCCTCCAAATTCATCGTCTACATCGGCATCGCCGCTGTGATATTCGGCTACATCTACGGTGAGTTCGCCGGCTTTGAGATACTGCCGCACCACGGAGACCACGGATGGGAGGCTTCCCACGCCCCTGACTGGGCCACGTGGCTCACGGCCCTATACCCCCACGGCGGAGAATTCCAGTGGGATATCATCTCATGGGAATTCGGCAAACTGGTTCTGGCATTCCCATTCCACAGGGTCGGTCACAACCTCGATGATCTGGTCCTGCTCACAATCTACATGGGCGCCGTCCACGTTCTGCTGGGCCTCATAATCGGATTCCGCGACATCTGGATTCACGGTGACAGCCATGGCAACACTGGTCCGGTTGTCGCGTTTTTCGATCGCGGCTCGTGGATAACCATCCTCATCGCCGGCTACTTCTTCGCCACCGGATACCTTGGGCTGAAAACCAGTCCCGGTGATGAGACACTAACAATGATGCAGACCTACGGCGGGATTTTCGTCGTTGTCGGCATACTCATGCTCAGCTATGCGAGTTACAAGTATCACGGGATGCCCATGCTCATCGCTGCTCTGCTCGGCCCCATTGAGGGAATCGGCATGATGCCGTCAGTCATCTCCTACGTGCGTCTGTTCGCTGTGGGTGTCGCTGGGGTCAAGATAGCGGAGACGGGCAATGACATGCTCTATGGCAGCCACGATGCAGGTATGATAGGAGTTGTCGAAGAACTCGCTCATCACGATGTCGCTGGTTTGACGCTCCTAGCCGTACTGCTGCCAGTGATTCTGCCCTTCGCTCTGAACATTCTCAAGGTGAGTCTGCCTGAGTTGCCTTTCGGCCTGAACTCCTTCGGTAGGCAGTTCCTCTTCGGCTTCCTAATCTCCGGCGGGCTCGGTTTCGCGCTCGGCGTGGGTGGCAGCGTATTCATGCTGCTGACGCTATTCTTCGGATGGCTAGTCGTACAGGTCTTCGCGTGGATACTGGGACTAGTCAGCCCGAACATCCACACGGCCCGACTCCACCTCGTCGAGTGGATGAGACAGTTCTACGAGGCCGTCGGCGACAAGTTCGAGCCATTCGGGTTCACTGCCCGAGTTGTGGAGGTAGAGTAATTACATCAGATTCCAATGCTATGCATGGAGAAAGGAGAATGAAAGAATGAAGAATATGAAGTTGACGAGATTGAGTATGCGATTGATGTTAGTGCTGTCAGGTTTGACTCTGATTGCTAGCGTGGTTACCGCACAGGGAACCACGCCGAGTGACGCCGGGTATGCTGAGAGTGACACCATGGCCAAGCTGGCCGCAGGTATTGCACTGGCGGGTTGCGGCATCGGAACTGGCCTAGGACAAGGCCAGATCGGTGCAGCAGCAGTCGGCTGGGTAGCTGAAGACGGTTCTAAGTTGGGGCTTGCAATGCTATTCACCGTGTTGCCTGAGACCATACTGATCTTCGGATTCCTTGCAATGTTCATACTGTGAATGTTCGGGATGAAGAACAGGATAAGGAGAACCACACATGACGTTAGATGCACTTGCAATTGAAATTGACAAGGCGGCGGATGAAGAGGCGAAAGCCATAACCGACGCTGCCAAGGCAAAGGCCGAGGACATCGTCGCAGAAGCCGAGCGCAAACTGAAGTCGCTACGCAGTGACATCATCTCCAAGGCTGAGAGGGAGTGCTCCCAAATCAAGACCGAAATGGTTGCTTCGGCTAGACAGGCCAATCAGAAGTCGATTCTCATTGCGCGCAGAGAAGAGCTAGATGCGACCAAAGTGTCAGTTAGGGAGATGGTCGGATCGGCCAATCTGAAGGGCCGTTCCGCCCTGCTCAAGTCACTCGTCACAGAAGCTAGGGGTGATGCGAAAGCAGAGAGCGCGCGTAGCAAGAAGGGCGACGCGAAGATGATTCTGAGGCCCGTGGGGGTCGATCGTCCAGCTCTGGAGAAGAGCAAGCCGAAGAAGGGCGAGGACGACTTTGAAGTCGGTGATGACATCGATGGTCTGGGTGGCTTCGTTCTTGAGGCGCCGGACGGCTCGGTAGTCCTCGACTACCGCTTCGATGCACTTTTGGAACAGTCTTGGACCAAAGCTCTCCCTGCGGTGACGTCGGCACTATTCGGGGAGAATTGAGGAAGGAGTGAGCGTGATGGCGACGGTAGCGACTGGGCAGTCCAATTGGGCCAACGCATCAGCGCGTGGCAAGGCTCGCAAGGCTGCGCTGATCGACGACACTCGCATGCGCCAGTTGCTTCAACAGTCCCCGGACTCAATCGCCGCCAGCATCGCCGAATTCGGCTATCGGGACGAACTCGACAAATATGCTGGTAGTCTAAGCGGCGTAGACCTAATCGAGGCCGCATTGAACCACAACATGGACCGGGACCTTAAGCAGGTGCTCGGTTTCTGCCAAGGGCACTTGAAGGGCCTGGTATCCATCTACACGGAGAGATTCACCTATCAGAAGCTGAAGGCCGCTCTCAGAGCGATTCACGGTGGCGTTTCGCCGGACGTCGTGGCTAGCCAGGTTCTGCCTGAGCAAAACGAAGCTAACCTCCAATGGCTGGAGTTGGTCAACAACACGGAAACGCTGCAGGACGCCGTTTCTGCGCTCGATGGAACGCAATTCGCACGCGCACTCGCCGACCTCGATGGGAACGACGACCTGATGGCTATCGAGGATGCGCTCGACCGCTACTACTACTCTGCTGCCACGAAGAAGCTGCGTGAAGGCACGACTCGCCATCCGATGCTTCTTCGCTACCTGAGGACGGAAATCGACCATAGAAACGTGGTTAACCTGTTTCGCATTCTCAGGCAAAAAATGCCAGCTGAGAAGCGTAGCGAGTTGATGATTCCCGGTGGCAGGGCGCTCACATCGACTTTACTGCGTCAAGCGGCGGAGGCGGAAAACGAGGAGGCGCTGATAGAAATTCTCAGACGCACCCCTGGATTCGACGACAGCGGCTTCGACGAGGCGCTGGCCGAGTCAAGAGAGGGGGGGACTCTCGACCCGATCGTGAATCTCCTAAACATTCAGAGACTGGAATTGCTGAATCGAATGAATATGCTCAATCCTCTGTCGGCGTTCCCTCTGATCTACTACATCGAAAGAAAGGTGCTAGAGGTGCGCAATCTACGCTTGCTCGTGCGCGGGAAGGCAGTAGGCCTTCGCAGCGATGTCATCGAATCACACCTAAGGCTGGGACTATGAGGGGGAACTAAGAGTGGAGATAGCAATTGTCGGCACCCCCGAATTCACCCTAGGTTTCCAACTCGCGGGCATCACACGCCTGCACAACCCAGGGAGCAAAGAGGAGACGGGTGACATCCTGCGATCGATGGTAGAGGAGGATGAAGTCGGCATCATCGTCATCGATGCGGCCGAACTCACAAGTCTGCCGGAGAAGTTGCGTCAGCGCCTGTCCGACAGCATTTCGCCCACAGTTCTGGGCATCGGGACCCAGGAGGATAACACCCTCCGAGAGTCCATTAAGTCGGCCCTAGGCGTCGACCTTTGGAAGTGATTCCTCAAGAGAAAAAAAAGGAAGTGAAAATATGAGTGAAGATAATGGAATAATTTACAGAATCTCTGGACCGGTTGTCACCGCAGTGGGCATCACGCCGAGAATGTACGAAGTGGTGCGAGTAGGCGACGAGGGGCTGATGGGAGAAGTAATCGAATTGCATGGTGACCAATCGGTCATTCAGGTGTATGAGGAGACATCCGGCGTCAAGCCCGGGGAGCCAGTCATCAGGACGGGGCAGACCCTGTCCGTTAAACTGGGTCCGGGACTGTTGACCCAAATCTACGACGGCATCCAGCGTCCCCTCGCGGACCTAGAGGCCACGATGGGTGTGTTCATCACACGAGGCGTCGACGCCGACGGACTCGATATGAAGAAGGAGTGGGAGTTCAATGCGACCGTCTCGATTGGCGACGAGGTCTCAGGAGGTGCCGTGATCGGCACTGTCCAAGAGACCGAGACCGTCGAGCACAGGGTAATGGTGCCGCCCGGTAACAGCGGCAAGGTAGCCAGCATCCAGTCGGGCAAGTTCAACATCACCACTACGGTGTGCTCACTTGAAGACGGAACAGAGATAGCGATGATGCAGGAGTGGCCGGTGCGAACACCAAGGCCGTTTGTACAGAAGTACGCTCCCGACGTTCCGCTAGTCACAGGTCAGAGGATTCTCGACTTCCTATTTCCCCTCGCAAAGGGCGGCACAGCTGGTATTCCAGGACCCTTCGGGTCCGGTAAGACTGTTGCTCAGCAGCAACTTGCCAAGTGGTCGGACGCTCAAATCGTTGTATACATCGGCTGCGGTGAACGAGGAAACGAGATGACTGAGGTTCTAAGCGAGTTCCCCCACCTTATCGATCCTAACACCGGAAAACCCCTGATGAACAGGACCACTATGATTGCCAACACCTCCAACATGCCAGTGGCTGCCCGCGAAGCTTCGGTTTACACTGGAATCACCATCGCCGAGTACTTCCGCGACATGGGTTACGATGTTGCTCTGATGGCCGACTCCACCAGCAGGTGGGCTGAGGCCATGCGTGAAATCTCATCCCGTTTGGAAGAGATGCCGGGCGAGGAGGGCTATCCCGCTTACCTGTCTAGCCGATTGGCTGAGTTCTACGAACGAGCCGGTCGTGTGGAGACTCTAGCCGGGGACGATGGCTCGGTCTCCGTTATCGGAGCCGTGTCCCCACCTGGCGGTGACATCTCCGAGCCGGTCAGCCAAGGAACTCTGAGAATCGTCAAGGTGTTCTGGGGTCTAGACGCCGGTCTCGCACGACAGCGACACTTCCCTGCCATCAACTGGCTCAGTTCGTACAGCCTGTACCCACAGGCCCTCGACCCATGGTACCGCGATAACATAGCCAGCGACTACCCAGAGGTCCGGACCAAGATCAGCAGTCTGCTCCAGATCGAGGCCGAACTCCAGGAGATTGTCCAGTTGGTCGGCTCGGACGCACTGCCGATAGACCAG
>UINC01001843.1_pt1 | contig 12624 bp, 14 predicted proteins | sample 5385821 | NCBI WGS metagenome assembly UINC01 (sample SAMEA4666929, study PRJEB26691) | marine metagenome | isolation source: Pacific Ocean | place: Pacific Ocean | collected 2011-10-13 | reverse complement strand
CGAAATGCAATGTAGGCTGGGTGGAGTGGAGGTTATACAACAGAATAGTGTTGCTATTTATTTTATCTAAACCTCCATTAAAATTCGAACTGCGCAAGATACTGTTTGTCTTCCTCCGATAACATGTTATTTTTTACCTGTATTGAATTGTCGATGTTTCCGCAACATACAATCATTCATCACAACTATCAGTCCCGCTTCTTCTGCCTTTTTGCCAGCTGCTTCATGAATGACGGTATCCTGCATCCAGACGGCTTTCGCCCCAATGGTAATAGCTGAATCTACGATGAGTGGAACAAATTCTGAACGGCGGAAAATATCCACCACATCGATGGAATCAGGAATGGATTTAAGATCAGGATAACAATCCATGCCGGCTATTTTGTCATGGCCGGGATTTACCGGATAAATGGTATATCCTTTTTCTTTCATGTACATGGCCACGTAATGGCTGGGGCGTTCCGGTTTGGGACTCATCCCAACTACGGAAATAGTTTTCAATTTTAAAATTTTCCTGATTGTGTTTGAATCCTTCATTACATAGTATGCTTCGGTTAATTTTTAAACAAATTACCCAAAACATATCCGATGATCCGCGGATTTTCCTTCAGGCGACGAACTGAATAATCAAACCATTGTTCACCGAAAGGAACATAGATCCGTACGGTCCAACCTTTGTCTCTTAATTTTTCTAATTTATTCCCCATTGGAACGCCATAGAGAACCTGGAATTCAAAGCGTTGGGGGGGGATCTGGTTTTCTTCAATCCAATTTTCCAGTGATTCTATAATAATGGGATCATGTGTAGCAATTTGCGCTGTACCCTGTCCATTCAAAAGTGTTTGAACCAAGGTAATAAAATTATTTCGAATTTCATCTTTGTTTTGAAAAGCTATTTTGGAGGATTCCCGGTAAATACCTTTGCAGATTCTCAGTTTTAGTTGAGGAGAATCAATGGTTTTCAGATCATCCAGACTCCGAAAGAGATACGCCTGGAGCACAGTGCCGGTTTGGTTAAACCCTGCGACAGTTTTTTTATAGATATTCAAGGTAATATCAGTTAACTCGGAGTTTTCCATATCAATTGTGATTCCCCTCGAAACCTCCCGTGCTTTTTGAACAATTGTTGAAAGATTTTCTAAAACCAGGTTTTCACTCACATCCAACCCAAGGTGTGTTAATTTTAAGGAGATTGTACAATCTCCTTTGATGTTTTCAATAGCTTCATAAAGACGACAATATTTATCCCGGACAGTTTGAGATTCTTCTACTGTCTGTACATGTTCACCCAGGATATCAACCGTGACAGAAAACCCTTGATTGATAATACCCTCAATTGTAACCAAGACATCCTCTATGGTTTCCCCGGCTACGTAGGGTTGAGCAAAGGGGCGAGTCATCCAGCGGGGGCAATAGGTAAGCATGCTGGCTAGCATTGTGTTAAACCAATCCATAGGATGTGAAATTTAGAATAGTAGCTTTGTAAGCTTCAACTTAAATGGTTAGTGGATGAGGATTAAAATTAGATTGAGGATCATCCTTTAAAATTTTTCCAGAGTGATTCAGAACGTGTATTTTTTCCTTTCTCTAAATTCTGGTCCCCATCGAATTTGCCAAAGAAATGTATTTACCTTGACTGAGGAAAAACAGAACATCTATATTTCAGACTTGTAAATTAGCAGGAAACATAATGTATCGTGACTTCGGAACAATTTTTGTCTTTATCATACTGGGGATAATCCTGGTATATGTTCCCTTGCTTATTCAAAAACTCGTTGCTCCATCCAATCCAACTCCTGATAAAATTTCAACCTATGAATGCGGGGAAGAGGCAGAGGGTTCCGCCTGGATTCGATTCAATATTCGCTATTATATCATTGCTCTCATTTTTCTGATTTTTGACGTTGAGGTTGTATTCCTCTTCCCGTGGGCAGTTATTTTTCAGGATTTTATAAAAGAGGGGAACGGGATGCTTGTATTTGTTGAAATGGCAATATTTTTACTTATTTTAATCGTAGGTTTGGCATATGTCTGGCAAAAATCAGATTTGGATTGGGTAAAGCGGAAGGTAGCTTTTGCTTCTGGGCGATATAAAAATCAGAAGTTAGAAGAAGGAAATTAGGAAAGGACTCTATATGGGATTATTGGAAGAAAAATTTGAAGATAATATTATTGTAGCCTCGTTCGATAAAATATTAAGCTGGGCTCGTTCAACATCTCCCTGGTTCTTCCAATTCGGGTTGGCATGCTGTGCGATTGAGCTAATGTCCACTGGAGCCAGCCGTCATGACCTCAGTAGAATTGGAATGATACCCCGATCTTCTCCCCGCCAGGCCGATGTTATGATTGTCGCTGGTACCGTGACAATGAAAATGGCTCTTCGAATTAAAAAGCTGTATGAGCAAATGGCTGATCCTAAATATGTAATTTCCATGGGTAGTTGTGCCACTAGTGGGGGCCCATATTGGCAACACGGATATCATGTATTGAAAGGTGTGGATATCGTTGTACCTGTTGATGTTTATGTTCCAGGTTGTCCTCCACGGCCGGAATCTCTTATTGAAGGATTAATCCAGCTACAGGAAAAGATCAGAAAAGAACGACCTTTGACGAAAAAATCCGTTTGATGAGCAAAAAATTATTAGAAGTTCTGCTGGAGAAATTTCCTGGTTCGGTAATTGAAATGGAAGAATTACTGACAGATTATATTTCCTTAAAGGGAGACAAGTGGTTTGAAATTGCTTCATTTTTACGGGATGAACCGAACTGGGCATTTGATTCTCTTCAGTGTATCACGGGGGTAGATTTAGGGGAAGATGGAATAGATGTGCGCTATAATTTTCATTCTATGACTCATCTTCACAAAATAGAAATTCGAATTTCTGTTGATAGAGATAAACCCAAGATCCCTTCCATAGAACAAATTTGGAGGATAGGAGACTGGTTTGAACGGGAAGTGTATGATATGTACGGTGTAATATTTGATGGTCACAGGGACCTCCGTAGGATCCTGCTCCCCGATGATTGGGAGGGGTGGCCTCTGCGGAAAGATTATGAAACTCAAGAAACATTTCATGGTATTGTTGTTCCGAAAGTGAAGGAAGAATGGGAATAGTTCACGGTGATGAGATGGTCCTCAATATTGGACCGCAGCACCCAAGTACTCATGGGGTTCTGAGACTGAAGGTCCTTACCGATGGTGAAATCGTGTCCAAGATTACACCTTATATTGGTTATCTCCATCGCTGCTTTGAAAAGCATTGCGAAAATTTGACGTACGAGCAAGTGATACCATTTACCGATCGTTGCGACTATATTAGTTCAATGAATAACAATTTTGGTTATGTGATTACAGTAGAGGAATTAATGGATATTCATGTTTCTGAAAAAGTTGAATATATCAGAGTTATCATGGCCGAGTTAAACCGTATCGCCAGTCATCTTCTGGCATTGGGAACCTTCGGGATGGATGTGGGAGCTTTCACACCGTTTCTCTATATGTTCAGGGATCGTGAAAGCATCTTGGATCTTTTCGAAATGACCTGCGGCGCCCGTCTTCTTTATAATTATATGTGGATCGGTGGCCTTTCCCATGATCTTCCGGTCGGCTTTGTGGAAAAGACATATAATTTTTTGGATTATTTCGAACCAAAAATTATAGAAAACGATGATCTGTTAATGTATAATAAAATTTTTATAGAACGGACAGCGGATGTAGGTGTTCTTCCACCTGAAGTAGCTGTTAGTTACGGGGTAACAGGACCAAATTTGCGCGGGTCTGGTGTTAAATGGGATTTACGAAAGGATGAACCATATTCTATTTATGACCGCTTTGATTTTGAAATACCTGTTGGGACTGGCCAGATGGGAACAACCGGTGATTGTTGGGATCGTTACTGGGTCCGAGCTCAGGAAATGAAAGAGAGTATTGGAATTATTCGTCAGGCTCTTAACCAATTACCAACTGAAGGGGATGTGCACGAAACTATCCCAAAGAAAATCCGACCACCGAAAGGATCGATTTACAAACGGACCGAGTCACCAAGGGGAGATCTGGGTTTTTACATCATCAGCGATGGAAAACCAACTCCAGTAAGAGTAAAATTGAGATCACCTGCATTTACCGCCCTTAGTGCCTTAAGCGCAATAGCGGAAGGATGGATGATCTCCGATGTAATAGCCATTCTTGGAAGTTTAGATATCGTATTGGGAGAGATCGATCGATGAATACACCAATGAGAATAATAGGGTTTTTGATCAATGGCTGTTGATAATCTTATGCAGTGGTTTGAATCCTGGACGTTATGGGAAGCAGGATCTCCCCTTCTATTTTTGATTGCAGTCCTTATTACAGGTATTCCTATTTTTCTTCTCATGGCTGTTAATGCCCTGGTAGCGGTATATGCAGAGCTTAAAATATCAGCTTTCATGCAGGATAGACTTGGACCAATGGGGCAAGGACCAGGGTTACATGCTGGTAAATGGGGTTTATTGCAGACGGTTGCTGATGCTTTGAAGCTTTTGTTAAAAGAGGATATTATCCCAACCTTAGCCGATCGTAAGTTATTTATAATAGCTCCTTTTATCATTTTTGTTACCCCTTTTATAGCACTTGCTGCTCTCCCTTTTAACCAGGATTTATTGATTGCTGATTTAAACATAGGAGTTTTCTATATTCTTGCGGTGGGTTCTATCGGCGTTATAGGTATCATTATGGCAGGATGGTCATCGAACAATAAGTGGTCATTATATGGAGCTATGAGGTCTGCAGCACAAATTATAAGTTACGAAATTCCGGTTGCCCTTTCCATTGTATCTGTCATTATGCTAACAGGGACCTTGAGTATGCAGGGTATTATATCCTACCAAAATGGAACTACCCTAGGAATATTACCAAACTGGATTCTTTTTAATAATCCCTTTTCTTTTATAGCATTTTTTATTTTTTTTATCAGCGGTGTTGCTGAGGTGAACCGGACTCCATTTGATATACCTGAAGCAGAGTCGGAACTGGTTGCAGGTTTTCATACCGAATATTCCGGGATGCGATGGGCTTTCTTTTTTCTAAGTGAATATGCCAATATGCTGATCATAAGCGGTGTTGCCGCTGTGGCATTTCTTGGAGGATGGCACAGCCCGATCCCCGGTTTTATGGAATCCTCTGGATGGGGCCTTTTCTGGTTCATCTCAAAGGTGGGGGGCCTTATTTTTATTATGATGTGGTTTCGATGGACATTTCCACGGCTTCGTGTTGATCAACTCATGAATATTTGTTGGAAGGTCCTCCTTCCTCTTGCCCTTTTAAATATTTTTGGTGTTGGAATTTGGACATTATTAACAGGATGATATATGAGTAAATATTTACACGATTTATGGAGTTCAGTCTCCAGTTCTATAATTGGCATGGGCATCACCTTCAAACATTTGGTCAGGATTCGTAAAGGAAATGTTACCCTTCAATTTCCGGAAGAGAAATGGCCCCGCCCTGAGCGAAATATAGGATTTGATCATAAGGATTATAACGTTATTCGGTCCAAACTCCATGTGGATATGGATGATTGTATCGGTTGTTATAAATGTGCTCGTGCCTGCCCGGTTGATTGCATCAAAATTGAAACGATAAAAGTTCCTAAGGGAACGGATATAGGTACCACATCCAATGAAACGAAAAAGCGGCTAATAGTTAATCGTTTCGATATTGATATGACTGAGTGTATGTATTGTAACCTTTGTGTATATCCATGTCCTGAAGAGTGTATTTTTATGACTGGGGGTCCTAATTCTTCCAAACACCCTATCGATTATGAATTTTCTGAATATAATCGGGAGGAATTGATGTATCATTTTGCAACAGCAACTCAGGAAGAAATCGACCGCTTTATGGATGCAAAAACACCGGAAAAACCTGTTGAAAAAGAAGATACAGTATGAGTGAATTATTATTCTGGTTCATAACTGCAATGGCTATTGGATCAGCTTTAATTGTAGTGCTTCATTCCAACCTTTTTTATTCTGCCATTGCTTTGGTAGTGACCTTATTTAGTGTCGCAGGATTTTATGTGTTTCTTTGGGCTGATTTTTTAGCAGGTGTCCAAGTAGTTATTTACATTGGAGGGATCCTAGTTTTAATCTTGTTTGGGATTATGCTTACCAATAGAATTTCATCTGTAAATATTTCACACTCGAATTTGAACAAAAGCGGAGGAGCTACAGTTGTTCTTGGAATTTTTGGGATAATTGTGTGGATGATTTTTAACACACCATGGTTACAGGTTTCTATGCAGGAACCTGCACAGACAGTTGGAGAAATTGGAAGATTATTAATGACGCATTATTTACTTCCGTTTGAAGTTGCCTCAATTTTACTACTTGCTGCTCTTATTGGAGCAGCGATGCTATCAAGGAAAGCAAATTAATGGAATGCCTGCAAAATTACCTGCTCATTTCTGCAACGCTTTTTTCTCTAGGATTATTCGCAGTGATAACCCGCAGGAATGCAGTAGCCGTTCTTATGGGAGTGGAACTCATTTTGAATTCAGCTAACTTAAACTTTCTTGCTTTTTCCCGTTTTGGTGGCATGAATTTTAACGGGCATGTTTTCGCACTTTTTGTAATCATTATGGCTGCTGCAGAAGCAGCAGTAGCTTTGGCAATCATTATTAATTTATACAACAATTATCAATCCATTAATGTGGATGAAGCAAGCCAGTTGAAACGATGAATATTTTTATTGAATATTCCTTATTCATTTTTTTCCTTCCCCTGTTGGCCTTTCTGATCAATATTTTCCTTGGAAAACGGCTTCCCCGTCACGGTGATTGGGTCTCTATCGGGGCTGTGCTCCTCACATTGGCTCTTTCCATGGCGATGTTCGCTGGGATGCTTTTCAGCTACGATCCGGATTTTCAAGTGGAATCATCATTCACGTGGATCAGTCTTGGTGATTTCACAATCCAGTTAGGATTTTTGGTAGACAATATTACTATCACCATGCTGTTAGTGGTGGCACTTATATCTAGTATGAGTCACATTTTCTCCATTAAATATATGGAAGGAGACCCGCTCTATTCCCGTTATTACGCCTATCTTTCCTTATTTACTTTTAGTATGAACGGGATTGTCCTTTCAAATAATCTCATGCTTTTGTACATGAGTTGGGAATTGGTTGGGCTTAGTTCCTACCTTCTGATCGGATTCTGGTTTGCGAAAAAATCTGCGGCGGATGCCGGTATGAAAGCATTTCTGACTAATAGAGTAGGAGATATCGGATTTTTTATTGGAATAATGCTTTTATTTACAGCGATTGGTTCTGTTTCTTACAGTGATATTTTTTCTGGTGTTGCCCATGGCAAAATAACCGGTACTCTTTTGACTTTTGCTGGAGTTGGACTATTTTTTGGAGCCATGGGAAAGTCTTCGCAGTTCCCACTTCATATCTGGCTGCCGGATGCCATGGAAGGTCCCACTCCTGTTTCTGCCCTCATGCACGCTGCGACAATGGTTGCAGCGGGTGTCTTTATGATGGTCCGGCTTTTCCCGATTATTTCACCAGATGCACTCGTTTTTGTAGCATATATTGGCGGATTTACTGCACTGTTTGCTTCCACTATTGCAATCACACAAAACGATATCAAAAAGGTACTGGCTTATTCTACTGTCAGCCAGCTGGGGTACATGATCATGTCTGTTGGTACAGGTGCGTATGTGGCAGCGTTTTTCCATCTTGTGATCCATGCAGTGTTCAAAGCAAATTTATTCTATGGTTCTGGAAGTGTGATCCATGCTATGCATCATGCTTTGCATAAAAAACATGATCATGAAACAGATCCGCAAGACATGAGAAATATGGGAGGGTTTAAGGAAAAAATGCCGATCACGTATTGGTCCATGCTTGTAAGTACGTTAGCTATAGCAGGTGTGCCTTTTTTCTCAGGTTTTTTATCAAAAGACGCTATACTTGCCGGCAGTTTATCATTTGCAAACCATCATCCTGAACATTTTCTTCTACCGGTTTTTGGCTTTGGCGCTGCCTTGTTGACTTCTTTTTATATGTTTCGGTTAATTTATATGACATTCCATAATGAACCTCAGATGCCGGAACTGATAGGAGAGATTCATGAATCCCCGAAGGAAATGACCTTTCCCCTGGTACTGCTGGCCACATTAAGTTTTTTCATTTTTTACACGCTTCCATATTTCAATCCATTCTCCGACCATGGATGGTTTACCTATGTCATTGAAGCAAAAACTTCCCTTGTTCGTGGAGCTCCATCTGCTCATGCTATTGCTGAAGGGATTCACCACAGTCATCTTCCAGCTATGATCATATCAGTGCTAGTGGCCGGACTTGGAATTCTTTTGGCATGGCAAATGTATCTCAAGAAAAAGCTGTCTGCGGAGCGTTATGCAAATAAATTTTCCACATTACATCGTTTATCATTAAACAAATTTTATATAGATGAACTATATGCACGGTTTATCTATACTCCGGTTTTGAAGTTAGCAGATAAAATTGCATTTTTGGATTGGGATCTTTATGATAAATATGTTATTGATGGGTTTGGAAAATTTACAGAATGGTTCGCAGATTTAATTGAAAAGATGGATTACAATGGCCTTGATCAGGGCATCGTGGATGGGGCAGGACGTTCCGCTCATCGGTTAGGGGATGTCTTGAGAAATCTGCAGACCGGACAGCTTCAAAATTACATTCTATTCGCTCTGTTTGGAGTAATCCTAATTGTGATTATTCAAACAATGGTTTAGACCTTTAAGAAAAAATGTATAAAGGATAAAAAATGGTATCAAACATACTTAGTTGGCTCATTTGGCTACCTGTAGCAGGAATGGTAGCTATTCTATTAATTCCGAGGGATAAAGCAGATGTTATTAAAATTGTAGCGGCGGTAGCCACAGGACTTCAGCTCTGGCTGGCGATTATGCTTTGGTTGAATTTCGATTCCGCATCCGGATCTTTCCAGTTTATGGAAAATGTTGCATGGATCCCATCTTTTAATATTTCCTATGCTCTGGGTGTAGATGGATTAAGCCTTCCTATGATTATTCTTACTCCGTTGCTCTCATTTTTATGCATTTTTGTAAGTTGGAAAATTGATAGAGGCGTAAAAGGATATTTTGCTTTGTTCCTGCTTCTTGATACGGGAATGATCGGTGTATTTCTGGCTTTAGATTTCTTCTTATTCTTTGTTTTTTGGGAATTGATGCTTTTGCCCATGTATTTCCTCATTGGTATGTGGGGTGGCCCCCAGCGGGAATACGCCGCTATAAAGTTTTTCTTGTACACTTTAGTAGGATCTATACTCATGCTGATTGCGATTTTAGCACTGTATTTTACATGTGGGAATACATTCAGTATTCCAGAGCTCATAGAGGCTGCCCCAGGTTCCCTGGAAGGATCAATTTGGTGGGGTATGAGCGCCATCAAGGTTATTTGGATTCTGCTTTTTGTAGGATTTGCAATAAAAATACCGGTGTTCCCATTTCATACCTGGCTCCCCTTGGCGCATGTGGAAGCTCCAACTGCCGTCTCTGTAATCCTTGCTGGTGTTCTGTTGAAAATGGGAATTTATGGTATTCTTCGAATCAACTATCCCATGCTGCCGGATGCGGTATTCTGGTTTGCTGGTGCTTTGGCAGTTCTGGGGTTGATCAATGTGATCTGGGGCGCTATGTGTGCATTGGCACAAACAGATTTAAAGAAACTGGTTGCGTACTCAAGTATCAATCATATGGGGTTTGCAATGCTGGGAATGGCGGCAGTCATTGCAGCGTCCGGTCTTCATGGAGAGAATTACATTGCTGCTCAAGCCGGAATCACTGGTGCAGTTTTCCAAATGTTTAACCATGGTACCATTTCAGCCATGTTGTTTATTCTGGTAGGTGTTATTTATGATCGTGCTCATCATCGTGATATCGACGGGTTTGGTGGATTGGCAAGGCAGATGCCTGTATATGCCGGTGTAACCATGGTAGCTTTTATGGCTGGGCTTGGGCTTCCGGGGCTGTCTGGTTTTATCAGTGAATTCATGTGTTTTATGGGTGCATTCCCTGTTTTTAGGGTGATTGTGATAATTTCTACCCTGGGAATTGTGTTAAACGCTGCTTATTTCCTGTCCGCCTACAAACGGATATTCTTTGGTGAATTGAATGAAAAATATTCCGGTCTGTCTGAAATTGACGGACGTGAACTGTTTACCCTGATTCCTTTAGCGGTAATTACTTTGATTCTGGGAGTGTATCCGGGGCCGTTCCTGAATATGATCAAGGAGACTATGTCGGTTTTAATTGATCAGGTTGTGCTGATAGGAAACTTTGCTGTTATTCCTTAATCTGGAGAATATACTTTTATGAATAACCTGCAAAGTTTAAGCTATTACTGGCCGGAGTTCCTTCTTGTAACTACCATTTTAGCTGCTGTTATCTATGATCTTCTAACAAAACCGCCTGAGAGTCAGAGAGTTGGCCTTTTGGTTTTTGCAGGTTTAGTTTTAACTCTGTTCGCAAATTGGTTCACAAGTGCGGAAAGGAACATAACTCTATTTTTAGATTCACTTGCACTGGATCCATTCGCTCAGTTTTTTAAAACGATTATAATTTTTTCAACCCTGTTTGTTATTCTTATTAGTCGTAAAAGCGATGAATTAAGGATTTACCGAACCGGAGAATATTACACATTAATTGCCATAATGGTCTTTGGCATGTTTCTCATGGTTTCCGCTATTGATCTAATCATGGTATATCTTTCTATCGAAGTTGTCTCTATTTCATCCTTCATTTTAGCAGGGTATTTGAAAAAGGATCAGCGCTCCAATGAATCTTCACTGAAATATGTAATCTATGGAGCTTTTTCTTCTGGTTTGATGCTTTTTGGATTGAGCATCTTATTTGGTCTCACAGGGACCACAAAATTCTTCGAGATACAAAATGCACTCGCTGGGTTGGATACATCTTCCCATTTTGCTTTGATTATAGCTTCGATTTTCATTCTGGCCGGGTTTGGATATAAAATTTCTGCTGTACCTTTCCATTTTTGGACACCGGATGTGTACGAAGGTGCTCCAACTCCGGTAACAGCGTATCTCTCTGTAGCTCCAAAGGCGGCTGGCTTTGCCTTGTTAATTCGTTTTTTTCATGTGGTATTCACTGATGCTGGATTACTTCTCGAATCTGGAAATGGAATTTCCACCATACCCTGGCCGCAGGTTTTGGCTGGTATATCGATAGCGACAATGACCCTTGGAAATCTGGTGGCGATTCAGCAGTCAAGCGTAAAGAGAATGCTTGCATACTCCAGCATCGCCCATGCGGGCTACATGCTCATGGCGATGCCTATTCTTTCTGGGAACGGCGTTTTTGCAATAATGATTTATTTAGTAATGTATCTCTTTATGAACCTTGGTGCCTTTTTTGTTGTAATTGTTGTAAAGAATAAGACTGGGGGAGAGACCTTTGAAGATTTCCGTGGTTTAGGATGGGAGATGCCTCTTGTGGGTATTGTAATGGCGTTATTTATGTTTTCTCTGACTGGGATTCCTCCTACTGCAGGATTCATTGGGAAATTTTATATCTTTGCTGCGGTGATTAAAGCTGGACCATCTTTTTACTGGCTTGTATTTGCTGGAGCAGTGAATAGTGTTATTTCCTTGTATTACTATATGCATGTGGTGAAAGTAATGTTTTTTGAAGGAGATTCAAAAGAGGAGCACGTGTTTCCTTCCAGGCTTGAATCCACTTTGATAATTGCTTTGGCAGTCCCCACCCTTCTTTTGGGAGTTTATTGGGCACCGATTGCAGAATGGATAACAAATTCCCTAAGATTTTTTTACCAGAACATTTAATCAGATAAGGATAAACCAGATATATGTTATTAACTTTTTTTACTTTATTATTTTTAAACTTTGTTTAACACTGCTGGAAATAGACCATATTTGGGTTGAAAATTATAGGTCTAATTCGTAGGAACAAGTAAATTTAACTCTTATCATGATTGAAAATTACTTACCTATTCTCATCGTTTTTATCCTTGTTTCCGGATTCGTTTTCGTGAGTCTCATTGTAACGCATTTAGTGGGTCCCCGCATCCACAACCCCATTAAGATGATGCCCTATGAGTCTGGAGTGGATCAGGTTGGTGAAACAAGAATCCGATTTTCAATCCGATTTTTTCTAATTGCTCTCCTTTTCATCATTTTTGACATTGAAATTATTTTTTTATATCCTTGGGCTGTTGTGTTCAAAGATTTTCTTTCTATGGGACCCTTCATTTTTTTTGAAATGGTTATTTTCCTGGTTATTCTTGTTTTTGGTTTTGTATATGCTTGGCGGAATGGGGTCCTCGAATGGGAATAGTTGGAAAAACATTGGTAAATCCAAAGGTTGGCAAAAGCAGGAAATTGCTCCTAATATTTGTTATTAAAACCATATAATTTTTAATAGCCATGATTCAAGATGATATCAAATCGAATGTTTTGACTACGACTTTGGAGAGTGCCATAAACTGGGGCAGAAAAAATTCGCTTTGGCCCATGCCCTTTGGTACTGCCTGTTGTGGGATTGAATTTATGGCTGTTTTGGCAGCTCGCACCGATATATCCCGCTTTGGTG
>UINC01001842.1_pt1 | contig 12632 bp, 19 predicted proteins | sample 5385821 | NCBI WGS metagenome assembly UINC01 (sample SAMEA4666929, study PRJEB26691) | marine metagenome | isolation source: Pacific Ocean | place: Pacific Ocean | collected 2011-10-13 | reverse complement strand
GGATTAGACCGCTCATGGGATCTTTAAATATTCTATTCATAACCAATGGAAATCAAAATACAAATCCAATACCGGTCTGAATGATAGTCCCTTTAGACAGGCTCGCTTTTTCTACTTTTTCAATTATCGGTACTTTTATGTCAACCCTCACCATGATCCCCGCCTTATAAAACATCGCCACAGGACCCGTATACAGCCGTGAATCAGAATTTTCATCCTTATCCCAATTTAATCGATAGGTTCCATCCCACATGACAAAGACGCCACTATTGGTTTCATTATTATGGATTGGATGCCAGCCGAGATTTACATCCAAACCAATCATCTTGGATTCATCATCCAATATCCATCCAAAAACATCATAAAGCTGATAATATTTGGGATTTTCCGTACTGTATGAAAGGCTTAACCCATATCCACTCTTACTGGTAAGAAGATCACTATTGTCGCCCGTCTTTAATCGTATTTGAGGTGTAAACCCAAAATTTGCTGTGGATCGTTTCATATTGAAATATTTCTTCAAAGGCACAGCTAAAATTAAGTCTCCAATTCCCGAATAAGATAATGTTGAGTTTCCCCAGTCCACTAATTGTCTCTCATTACTTATCTGGTGATAAGGCATTTTAAAAGTAGCACGTATTGATCGTTTCCAAGTGTAAACGCCTTCAATCCAAGTGGTATGCTGATAATAACTTTTACTTAAACTACCAAATTCCCGTCCAATCTCTTTGTCTGATCCTAATCTCTCATATCGAAACTGGAACCCCCAACCTCCAGCCCAACGCGGTGCCATATCCATAACAGGTTGATGGGCAAACAGAGTACAAATAGCACTGATTATTAATAGACTGTTTTTCATTTTTATCCTACAAATCGAAGTAAACCAATATCGGAACCAGTACATAGGCAAAAAATGCACCGACTGCCAGCACTGTCGCAGAAATGTAAAACATCCGTTTGTTGAACTGCCCGGTAACTTCACAGCCATCCTCACCCGCTTTTACATCGCAAATCACTTCCTGATTTGGTTTAAAAACCATGTAGCCATTGATGGTGATCAAAATGGTTGCAATAACAAATATCCATTCTTTATTCATAGATAATGGAATGAGAAATGGAAAGGCTGACAACATAGAACTGACAGCTGCTCCTCCCGCAATGGTGGCCACCACAGCAGGCAATACGCAGCAAAGCAATGTCCCCGATGAGGTAAATAGTGTTAAGACACTTAAAGCTTTATCCTTCATTTGGCATCCTTTTTACGCTCGGTCACTTTTAATTCCGAACCACTGGGATTGGTATAAAATTTGGAAACTTCATAGCCGGCATCAGTAATCACATCAATCGCGTCATCGACGTTGATTTCCTCTCCTTTTTTAAGGCCCACAACTACGTATTGATGGTTAATATCAGTGTGAATGCCCTTGGTGTATTTTTTCTTATCCACGAATTTCAGTTTGGATAAGCCTTTTTGCAAACCGTGGGCACAAAAAGAACAAACCAGTCCTTTTACTTGAAATACAAGGTCCTCTTGGCCAACGTCAACTTTTTGACCATTAATATTAACTGATTGACCAAATGCCAATCCGGAGAACATCATAAAAAAAATGATATATTTTGAAATTGGTTGCATAACAAATTCCTTTCCTTGAGTTTAAAAAAACGTGTCCGCCGACCTCGGCGGTTCAGAAAAGGAAAATGACTATGCTAAGAGGGGCAAATTATAGGATGGGGGCGGCTCCGGAGGATGAGAAATTAGAACCTTATTGAAGTTGATTGTATATGTACGGAACGAGGCTCTAACATCTATTGTAAGGGTAACATTAAGATCCGTTTTCATTTTGAACTGATGCAACGGCGCAGATAAGATGGGGACAAAGCTTGAACCCATGCTGCAGCTTTTCATATCCATTTTACTTGCCTTTGGCTTTTGCATATCTATATTCTTATTGTGGCAAGTGGGTTTTACCACTTCACAGCAAGACATATTGCAATCCCCGTGGGGGATTAACGGTGCTGCAATGGACATAGTCATGAAAAGCAGCAGTGTAATGGATGTGATACGTTTACGCATACGTTAAGTGCCCTCTACCAATAGCTTTTGATTACTACATAATAAAAAGGCATTAGAGTTAAAGGCTGCACAATTCTTTCTGGAGAAAGACTTTTTACAATCAGTTTCATACTCGCACCAAAAATATGTTTTGTTACAAATATTACATTGGTGGACTTTCTTTTCTCCTTGCAAGTCAGACCATGTAAGTGGACATTGATAAGAGGGTGAACGTGTATTATTAATATGGCGACTCATACAGAAAATTACTCTAGTTCATTGAACAATCTGATAATTATTTAGTGTTGGCTTAATCTTAGCCAAGGATTTTTTGTATAAGTCCTTACAAAAAACCACCAGAAAAAAAATAAAATAACAAAAATATGGACAAAGAATAATAAAATTTGGCCCAAAGTACTTAATTCCAATACATCCGGTAATTGATACCAATAATATAATGTTATTGATAAAAAACTAAATAACACTTGTATGGAAAAAATATTCATCTTTATGAATTTTTTTATAAGTTCGTAAATTATTAGCGAAATAAATAATCCACTTAATGGTAAAAAATACGCATCAAATATATTTGCCCATTGAATTGGATAGGGGTAATCTGGAACTTGGAACCAGCCCCAAATAAATCCGGGGAAACCACCTACAGTTATCCTTTCCATTATTGTTAATTTTGTAATATTTGAGAACTTATTATTGTTTTTCAGATCCAAGCAGGGTGAGATGCAATGGGAACAAGGGTTACACAAATCATTATGAAACGAAGTTAATGGTTTTATACCATACAATTTTTCAATGTGTAATAATGGGCATAATCCATTACACCATCCAGATTTTCCCTTATAAACAATACCACTAATGAATGCGGCCAACCCAATAGTAAGTAATAAACTGGCATCAACGATACTTTCATGAATAATATGCCGAAGAGGAATTAAAGTTAGTAAAATAAATAGACCAGCATAGAATAAAACACGCTGCGTTGTAAACGATGGTATTTTATTAATACTAAAACCCCAATGATCGGGTAATACGGATAATAGCCCCACAGGACATATATTTCTCCATAGTCCAGGTACAAGGAGAAAAATCATCGGAGCTGATACAATAATGACATTCCAAAATATCTTTCTACCTAATTGCTCCGTAACAATTGGCAGAAAATCCAACGAATCATTAAACAACAAAATAATTATGGCTAAGCTGATTAAGAATAATGACCATTGCATCAAACGCCATTGGTTTTTATTAATCATTATATCAAACTATCTTTTATTCATTACGGAAAACAGAAAAAATTTGGATAAAAATATATATCCTATAGGGAAAAAAGATGAAATCCCTATATCAATCGGATATTACGAACTCATTTTTTTTCGTTTTTCAATCACACGATCTGCTAGTTTATCAAGAGGTTCGGAAGCGAGTAATTTTTCAAGTTCTTGGCGAATAGGTTTCCAACGGTCATGTAATGGACAGGGGCTCTGATCTGAGCATAGATCCAAACCAATTACACATTGAGGATTTTCAGGAGGGGGTCCATCAATGGCATATACAATTTCATCCAAATAAATTTTATTTGCTGCACGTCCTAAGTTGATCCCGCCAGCCCTGCCTCTAGTGGCTTTAACTAGGTGATGTTTGACCAGAGTCTGCATAATCTTTGCCAAAAAATGATAAGGAATATTATACTCTTTGGCAATTTTATGAATCATAGTGGGTTTATCTGACACATTTTCTGTCAGATAAATCATGGCCTGTATCGCATATTCAGCTGATTTTGAATAAATCACAAGCGGAAATGTTAACATGTATATCGCATTTATTCAAATTTATTGTTACTGTCGTTATTCTTGACAATAAGAAAAAAACTAAAAACCAGAATAAAGGGACTTAAGATTATGCCAACCAAAGGTACATAAATGGAAATACCGCTACTTAAGGTATCTGAAACAGCGCAATATGGACAAGCCCAGGCCATCGATAGAAAGCTGATTAGAATGATGGTTTTCCGCAACAAAACTCTAGATTATCCACTGAAAAGCTAAATCGTAAATCACACTCCAGAGAAATATCAGGGCCAATGGGATCGGAATAAAAATAAGGCGGCGCAACATTTTAGTTTCATATTTCAAATGCATGTATACCATGGCGACCAGCATAATTTTAGTTACCGTAATTGCAAGCAATAAAACTACCAGTCCCATCCGCGGTAACCCCAAGCCAATTATCCATACCTCTATACCCGTTAATAATGCCAGCCAAATGGCATTCAAAAAATAAGTTTTTTTATGATCTTCCATCATAATACCTCACAATAAGTAGATTAATGTAAAAACGAGAATCCAGACCAGATCGATAAAATGCCAGAACAATCCCGCAATCTCTAAGCGATCATAATTATCTGAAGCAAACTTTTGTTTTAGCGCCATTGATAAAATCACTGATAAATAAATCACACCAGATAAAACGTGCAGACCATGAAACATGGTTGTTGTATAAAATACAGCACCATAGATACCTGTTGTTGGCAGAAATTGATTTCCAGAAAGTCCAGTTTCAGCCAACATATTTCCCAAATGTTCATTACCAATAAAAAAATGGGTGTATTCCCAAGCTTGTACACACAAGAAGATGAGGCCGCCAGTTATTGTAAAGGCTAAATATTTGACTAACCCTTTCTGATTAGCATTAACAACAGAATTCAGGGCCATCACCATTGTAAAACTACTGCAAATCAAAAGGAAGGTATTGAAAGCAGTTAGTGGCACATTTAATATGGTACCGGCAGCTGGCCATGACGCTGCTGAATATCTCAAACCAAGGCCACCGATTAATATGGCTCCAAAGGTTAATCCATCCATAACGATAAATAACCACATACCTAATTTCCCTGTGGTGGCTGTACCGAAAGATTTATTCATTGGAACTGTTTGATCCATTACTATCCTTTCATAAAATAATTAGAAAAAACACGAAGATAAGGCACCAAAGAATAGTGAGAAAATGCCAGAACCAGCCAATTAGTTGATACCGAACAGGTTTCACTTTGTATCTTTTCTTAACCTGAAACCATAACCAGCCCAATATGACCAATCCGGTAACTAAATGAACGGCATGAGTGCCGCCTATTAAATATGCCATACCTGCCAATACATTTCCGCTACTCGTTAAACCATCATTTACCAGCATTTGCCAAAGAGAAATTTGACCGATTAAAAATAATACACCTAAGATGGCACTTGACGCCAAGTAGAGTAAACTATCCGCAGTATTATTTTTCTGCCATTGTCTGTAGGCATAATTAAACATAATACTGCTAATGATCAATATCGTGGTTGAGACACTGGCCACAATTTGGATTATGGTATCCAGTTTTATGTACGCTAATTCCTTTATCAACATTGATGAAAAAGATGTTAGGAATGTAACAAAGAGCATAATAATGCCACCAAAAGCGATCAAAACACCTAGTTTTGATGTTTCCTGATCACATTCTATCTGGATTAGATCAGCAGGCCCTGGAGCTGCGCTCATGATCGTTTTCCAATCTTAACTGTTTGATAAACCCAATCAACGTCTTTCAGTTCAGGATTGCTGTACTCATGAGGCCCATTGTACACTTGGGGAATAGCCCCAAAATTCCCATGAGGGATAGGATAATCCATAGTCCATTCCAGACTGTTAGATTTCCAAGGATTGGTTTCCGCCACCTTCCCTTTTAAAAGGGACCATATAAAATTATATAAATACAAAATTTGAAAGGCACCCAAACATAGAGCCGCAATTGTGATAAAGACATTTAAATCCATTAGCGGCTGTAAAAATTCATATTCACTAGGGTTATATATCCGGCGATGATGGCCGGCATAACCCAGGACCATCATGTTGAAGAATACGAGGTTTAGTGTAATAAACGTACCCCAGAAGTGTATTTTGCTAATCAGGGGATCTAGCATACGGCCGAAGAACCTTGGAAACCAATAGGATATAGCAGCAAAACCACCAAATAGTACTGAAGCGGCCATGGTATAATGAAAATGACCGACAACAAACATTGTATCATGAAGATAAATATCTGAAGTAATGGTAGCATTATAAAGACCGGTCAACCCCCCTAGACCAAACACCCATATTACGCCCATGGCATATAACATGGGCGGGTCTAAATGAAGAGAGCCACGCCAAAGTGTGCCCAGCCAGTTAAAAAAGAAAATGGATGAAGGGATACTAATTAATAGGGTTAAAAACATAAATGATTTTCCTAACAGAGGACTCATACCGGTTGTATACATATGGTGCCCCCAAACAAGGGTACTTAGTACCACAATGGTACACATACATATGACAGTAACTTTATAACCGAATGCCGGTTTTCTGGAAAAAACCGACAAGAGATCAGACACAATTCCCCAAGCAGGTAATATCAAAATGTAGACCTCAGGATGTCCAAAAATCCAGAACACATGTTGAAACAGCAGAGGGTCTCCACCCTTCCCCGCTGCGAGCCTGCCAGACAGGAAAAATTGTGTGCCCAGTAACTGATCCAGCAATAACATTATAAGTCCCGCCGCGATAACTGGTACAAAAATGACGTTCAAAATGGAAGTTAGCCATAGCCCCCAAACTGAAAAAGGCATTCGAAAATAGGTCATACCCGGCGCCCGGAGCCTGATGACTGTAATAACATAATTAATGGCACCCATCATGGTCGCAATACCCATAACTGTGATCGATAGGGTCCAAAAAGCCTGACCCAGACCTGGAATACCCCCGGCAGGTAAACTCAATGGTGGATAAGAGGTCCAACCTCCGGCTGCTACTCCCGTCGGTAGAAAATAAGACGCAAGCAATATTAACCCAGAAAGGAAAAAAGTCCAGAATGAAAGCATATTCAAATTTGGAAAAGCCATATCCCGGGCACCGATTTGAAGCGGTATCAGGAAGTTACCAAAGGCACCAATTAGAATGGGGGTTATGGCCCAAAATATCATGATAGTACCATGCAAAGTAAAGAGCTCATTATATGTGTCAGGATCTATTATCCCGCCAGTACTTTCAAATAAAAATCCCAGTAGCCACCATGGAACAGGTTGTTCTGGGTAGGCAAGCTGCCAGCGAATTAATAATGCCTGAAATCCGCCAAAAAGTAAAAAAAAGATCCCTAGAAACAAAAATTGCTTGGCGATGGTTTTATGATCAGTAGAAAAAATATACGAACGCATGAATGAGTCAGATTTCTTCATTTTATCTCCTTCCAGGGCCAGCCCCATTGAGTTGGGACACCTTCTACATCCTCTTCAACATCCCCCCAGTCGTCCCATTCATCTTCAGTTCCTTCAAGTTCCTCAGCGCTAAGCCATGCATTGAATTTTTCTTCCGATTCTACGGTGAGGTAGCCTTTCATCTTGAAATGACTATTTCCGCAGAGTTCTGCACAGGCAATTTCAAAGGAACCTGTTTCAGTAGCCTGGAACCATAACGCAGTTACCATGCCAGGTGTAGCGTCCTGTTTTACGCGAAAATTTGGTAAGTAAAACGAATGGATAACATCATAGGTTGTAAGTTGCACAACAACTGGAGTATTGACAGGGATATGCAGAATATTTTGTGGCGGCACAATATCATCCGCAGTACCAAACTGACCATCTTCACCAGCGTACCTGAAATTCCAAGCATATTGCTGGGGCATTACTTCAATCCGTAATACATTTTCATTTTTTGGAAAATTCCAGAAGGCTTCTTTTAAATCTTTAAATGACATGGATTCAATCACTACATCTACCGATAAAAAGACTAATAACCCCATGGCAATCGTTAAATAGCGATGTTTTTTTGTATCGCCGTGATCGTATACAGCTTGCGGATTTTTACCGGCATGATATTTCCAGACAAAGAATGTCAAGGCCACCACCACAATACCAAAATAGAGCGTAATGACAAAGTCGGTATATTGAATCACATTATCGATTCGATACCCATCCAAGGAAATATCTTGGGGTGGGTCAATGAACCAAATACCACCGCTCATCATTGTTAAGTATCTTTTCATTATTCTTAACTCCCTCACATACTTTAGATTAGATTAGGCTGAAATCCTTTCAGATGTAAATTTTTTTTGATGCTCCAATACCTCTTCTGGGCAAAAACAACAATATCCTATTCTATCACACTGCAGTTTCATGTCGACCCATTTAGCTTGATCTGTAATAACTTTTAAAGCCATTGGATATAAAACAGTGTTTTCTTTATGAATATGTTGGCGAAGCGTACTGCACAATGAATCAATCAGTTTGGATATATCCATCACCTTTTCTGACCAAACTCCATCAGTATTCTCTGTTTTTTGTTTCAAGTCATGTTTCATTTTCCGCATCACTTCGTGCTCCATTCGCATGCACTGGGTCATACATGTAATTCCATTCTCCTCAAGATTTGGGAAGAGAACTTCTTCTTCTCGCTGATGATGGGGTTCTGCACCAATAATTTTGACAGTCAAATAATTGACGCGCTGCATGAGTGTTGCGCCAATTTTTTGGTCTTTAGTCGATAATTGATGCGCGATATCTGTTAATTCATCCAGCATAACCAAAATATGGTCGTGCTCCTTGATCATAGTTTTAATAATATGTCCTTCAGGTAATTTTTCAATCATAGTTGTTCCATTAAATCCTTTTCCGTGTCTATATATTGATCGAGTGATTTATAAATTGATGTAAGAAAGTTCAATCTGCTCAATACTATTTGCTTTGATGTCAAATACATTGCAACGATTGATTGTCTTGCCATAAGTGTGGATGCTTATTGACTGTTTAGTCGTTGAATTCCATACTTTGTGGATATCTTCATCAGGAGGCAACACGTGAGTTGCGTCTTTCGCTCTTGCTGAGATGGTGTCGAGAACTGTGAGCGAAGCGTGACCAGGTTGGGATCCATCATCATTTCGAATGTAATTCGTTACACTTAATCCCCCTTCAACAATACCGACCACGCCCCAGGTTCCATGATCATGGATTGGAGTTCCTTCATTGGGAGGCCAAACCATCGCTACAATCACAAACCCAAAGAGAGGGTCATTGTGCAGTAGATTCCTACCATATCCTTTTACAGGCACCTTCAAGTTTTCCCGGTCCACCAACATGGATCCATTCAAGAGAGTAACAGTTGAAACAATCACCTGTTCGATGATTGCTCTATCATTGGAATCATCGGAAAGTGTAACTCTTACACGTTCAATGTGCTCATTTAACGCTGAAGACATACCTGTTCTCCTTTGTTCACTTAAGGAATAATGATTTTTAAAAAAGAGATCGGCCAAATGACACTCAATTGCTCATACTATTGGAAGTAATGGCGATTCATTTTGGCGGCGGTGATACAACTCCAGTAAGGACTGTAAAACGCCTCTTTCTTTTTAACTCGTCGGTGATAGGACTCATTGTTGGCAACCAATAAGGAGGGACGAGAGAAATAGATAAGAAAGTTCCCCGTCAAATGAACTCTTTTGTTGCATTGAGTGTCATGGCCAATTCTTCTGTAAAATAAAATCGCATTTTATAATAAGATAATAATATCTTAATATATACAATAAATAATTTTTAATACAAGTTATTTAGATATAATTATCCTATTATATTAAACTTATCTTACTTTTTAACTGGTATTAAAATGTTTGTCCCGCGGCCTCGCGTACGTGGCTACCTCTTGACTTTACCCGATCCCATAACTGAAAAAAAATGATTGCCAATACGCTAACCTGTAAGATGGATGCCCAAAAACCGGTTTTAAGAAATGCCTGATATGTTTTATACCCGGCCGCTATCTCAGCTCCAAACCGGCTAAGAGTCGCAACAGTCAATATCCAATACAGTAATCTCATGAATTGCGGATTATAAAACCGGTAACCTTTCTTGGATCGGGGAAAAAACCAAGATGCGACACCAATAATCATATTCATCACGCCACCAATGAGAATGATGTGGGTATGTGCCATAGTCAGCGTTTCCGGCGCTACCCAGTCATACACATAGTGGCCATACTGCCAGACACCACTCATCATCCCCAAACCAAAACAAAGGAAAGATGTTTTTATGAAATAACGGGATGTTTTAGTCATCAAATTAAATACAAGATTTTTGTAATTCTTTGGAGTTACAAAATTGCGATTTTTCTTCTTTTAGAAATTCCCGTAAGAAACTTCCTGCCGCTGGATAATATACCCCCTCTATTTTTTCAGCCAAATTTTCTGAAAACATTTTTGCCCAATCAAAAAAATGATCTTGATGGAAAGCCATAAAAGCCTCTTGACAGATTTCCTTTTCCTTTTCCATACATTTTCTTATGGCTAACAATTCCTTTAAAAGGAGAAAAGATAGAAATTCAGTTTGTGTCGCAATGTGGTCTGCCCGTTCGATGGATTCAACTTCCATTCCAAATGCTTTATAAAATCCATTCAAATCAGCCAGTTTTTGCGTTCGGAAAAAAATATCTGAATTTTTTAAGTGCTCTAATGCATAGGGTGCAATTTGTTTGGATAGAGTATGGCCAAATACATCCACAAATTCATTCATAATATTTTCTATTTTAGATTTATCCAGTTTAGCCATCAGTTTTTGGAATGAACTTGATAAATCGGATTTTTTCTTATTGTCCTGCTCTTCCAATTGAAAGCACGCATCTAAAACACACCCTTGAATTTTCGATGTCATGAACATGGAAAACTTTTCACAATCTGGATCTGAAAAGAGCGCGGACACGGCTCCGTACAACACTGAACGTGCTTCCAACAAATGATTTGATCTGTAACTAATTTTCATTTCAGATTGAATTGAAGTGTTTATTGGGACGTTCATACATGGGTTCATCAACCGTTGTCCGAACACATTCTTTCCCTTTTTCATTATAGCCGATTACTGTGTCGTTATAAATATCCAAGCCTGTTTGCGAACCATCTGACAGAGTAACTTTCTTTTCATAAATCTTCGGTCCCTTTTTAATGCTGTATTTATAAATCACTTCCCGTTGTGCACGGAACAATTGCAGTATGGCCATGAGCTCACGAGAAGGTGCTGCATAGCGGTCAATGGCTTGCTCCACTCCAGGGCCAAACATTTGTGTCAAATAGGATCTTGGGGCCCATCTTGGGGGGATGTAAAACATATTTGGCTCAGTCCCAAACTGAGGATAGAGCGGTAAGGCTACCTTTTCTTTTTGGATCATCCAATACAGCGGATTTTCTTCATCCTTGGCCCATATACCATCTTGATTCATTTTCACCAGACCCTGCATCCGGATTTTCCCTACACAGGATGACATGCAGCGTGTTTCAACCGGGACACCATCCGGAGTAATATGATTATCTTTGCCTTCCAAACGGGGGTAACAGGCAATGCACTTTTCTGAAATTTTTGTCTGACCGTTATACATGGCTTTTTTATAGGGACAAGCTTCCACGCATTTTCTGTAACCGCGACACCGTTCCTGATCGATAAGAACCACACCGTCTTCATCCCGTTTATAGATAGCTTTTCGCGGACAGGCAGCTAAACAGGCGGGATAAGTGCAATGATTGCAAATTCGCTGTAAATAGAAGAAAAAACTTTTGTGTTCCGGCAATTTGATAGGATCGGTGATATAACCCATTTTATCTTTCTTCGTTGATTTGGGCGGCGAAACATCTTCACCAATATTGGGTTTAGTCCATTCATGATCTTTCGGTAAATAGCCCAAAACACGGGATTGTCCATTTTTCGTTTTTTCTTTTTCCGCCGCCTCAAAAATGGTCATTCCATCGTACGTCCCTTCACTATTCCAGGTCATGGATTTTTCCTGCCGATCGTGAGCCTTTTGCATCAGGTTGAGCAATTTCACATCCCAATATTGCGGATAGCCGCCATAGGGTTTTGTTTCCACATTATTCCACCACATGAGTTCCTGCCCTTTGGAAAATGTCCATGTACTTTTGCAGGCCATGGTGCAAGTTTGGCAGGCTATACAGCGATTAATGTTAAAAACAGCAGCAAATTGTCTTTCAGGGTATTTCCCCTCATAGGGATAACTCATATCCCGGTTGATCTGCCAATTATATACGTTAGCCATTTAGAACTCCTGACCGTCAATCACGTGAATTTTTTCATAAACACTGCCAACAATTTGCGCTATGGTATTTTTCCCCAATTGGGAATAAGCCATATACATACCGCCGTAAAACGGATCCGTAAACATGGATAACAATTCATCTTGATCCATGCCCATATCCCGGAATTCTTCTGCCATAACTTGGGCTTGCTGAACGATTTTGTCGCCAGGAATTTCCATAGCCATCATTTCAAAGGGATCTTCTTTTTCAAAATCTTTTACCACTCGTCTCCTCCAATTGTTGTCAGGTTTCCGGCTAAATAATCTTGCATGAAATCATTTTCATTAGCTGGGGTAAAACCAGTTTTGACTACATCTAATTTCCCTTTCCCTTTCAGTCCGCCTTTTTCAGCAAATGTAATTTTTACCAAGGTTTCTTTTGGCGCTGTATTGATGGCGTGATTGTCTGCTTCGTAACCGAACAAAA
>UINC01001841.1_pt1 | contig 12634 bp, 10 predicted proteins | sample 5385821 | NCBI WGS metagenome assembly UINC01 (sample SAMEA4666929, study PRJEB26691) | marine metagenome | isolation source: Pacific Ocean | place: Pacific Ocean | collected 2011-10-13 | reverse complement strand
AGTTCCGGGAGGCCTGGGTGAACACCGTGGTGAGTTCGCCGAACTCGGTGCCGTACGTCAGCCAGGGGTCCGACACCGTGTACACGTGTGGGACGAGGGCCGGCCTGTGGACCATCGAGGCATTGGACTGGACGACCGGCGAGGCCAGTGGGCACTGGGTGCTGGGTGATTCCAGGTTCAACACTCTCGGAGGCGGGGTCCACCTCGACGAGGAGGGACGGATCCTCTTTGGCAGCATCTTTGGAAAGACCCGGATTCTGCGCTGAGAATGCCAGGCAACGGTGTGACGGTGCTGCGGACCGGCTACAACAGACCCGTGGAAGGGGCATCGGATCGACGTGCTTCAGCGCTCGAGGACTTGGACGGAGGGGTATTCGACGCCCTGGTGGTGGGTGGCGGGATAAACGGCGCCGTCTCGACCCTGGCTCTGGCCTCCCACGGTCTGCGGGTCGCCCTCGTGGAGCGACACGACTTCGCCTCGGGTACAAGCCAGGAGTCCTCCTGCATGGTGTGGGGCGGCTTCAAATACCTGGAGAGCCGTGACCTAAGGCTGGTAGCCGGCCTCTGCGACTCCCGGAACCGGCTGGCGAAGGCGTTCCCGACCCGGTTGGTCGAGACCCGGTTCCTGGCCGCTCTCGATCACGGGGCGCCGTTCCCGCCGTGGTTCGCCTCGTTTGGCGCCGTGGCGTACTGGGGACTGGGACGGCTCGCCACCCAGCCGCCGCGGCATCGGTCCGCTGCGACCATCGAGCGCCTCGAACCGGCCGTCGACACCTCGATGGTGCGGGGCGGCATCGAGTACTCCGACTATCTGCTGGTCGACAATGACGCCCGGTTCGTCTCCGAGATGGCACTGCAGTCCAGCCGTCACGGTGCGGTCATCGCCAACCGGGTGGAGGTGCTCGCCGCCTCACACGCCACGGACGGCTGGCGGGTCAGCCTGCGGGACGTGGCTGGCGGCCGCGATCTGGAGGCCACCGCAACGATGATCGTGAATGCCGGTGGGCCGTACGTCCCGGATGTGGGTCGCTTGACGGGTACGACCACCCGGCACCGCCTGGTGTTCTCCAAGGGCATCCACCTGGTAGTGAGGCGTATCACCGACTCCGGCCGGATCCTGGCCTTCTACGACGACCACGAGCGCCTGTTCTACGTACTGCCGATGGGGGATAGGTCGGTCATCGGGACTACCGACACCCCGGTAGAGGATCCGGACGTGGCTGTCACCGAGGAGGACAAGGAGTTTCTGCTGGAGCAGATCAACACCCGCATCGATCTGACGCTTCCCCTGACCGCAGACGATGTGATCGCCGACCGGTGCGGTGTCCGTTCGCTCGTCGTGGAGCCAGGCGGATCGGCGGAGGACAGGGACTGGACGGAGCTGTCTCGGAAGCACACAGTGGAGGTCAACCGGGGACTGGGCGTGGTCTCGATTCTGGGCGGCAAGCTCTCCGACTGCCTGAACGTGGGAGAGGAGGTGGTGGATGCCGCAATGTCCTGTGGACTGAATCCGATGACGCCTCCAATCCGCTGGTACGGGGAGCCCGGCCGGACGGCCCGACGTCGCTTCACCGAGCGCTCCGCGGGCCTCGGCATGGATTCCGGAGTGGCCGACGCCCTGTGGCGCAGGCAGGGGATGCGGGCCTTCGAGGCTCTGGACCTGGCGGCCGAGGACCGCTCGCTGGGCGAACCCATGGGTGGACTACTGCCCCTAACCGAGGCTGAGGTGCGGGTAATGGCCGACCACGAACGGATCGTGGAGCCCGAGGACTTCCTGCGGCGCCGAACCATGCTGGCCCAGGTGGAGCGGGATGAGGACCTTGCGGCAGATCCGGCGGTCCTCCGTGCCCTGGAGATCCTGAAAGCAGGTTGAGGCGCCCTTGGCGACCTCCTGGGATCGTTGGGCCGCATTTGACGGGAAACTTCAAGGCTGGAATGGTGAACCATCCGCCTCGAAGGCGGGGAAGAGACAACAGAGAAGGACAGGAATCTACATGTACCTCTGGAACCGACTCCTGATGACGAGTCCGGCAAGGTTCACCGAGGCCGCACCGTTGCTGATGGATGCCGTCGGCTACGTCAACTCGGTCTCGGACCACACATACAACCTCTGGGGCACGGTCCTCGGCCAGACCGGGGGGTTTGGGGTCTCCGCCCTCTGCACGGACTTCGGAGCGCTCTCAGACGAGATGGCGGCACGTGGTATGGGTGACGAGACCTTCCGGGACAAGGTTGCGGCGGTCGGTGCCTGTATGGACGGGAGCCCTGAGGACACCCTGTGGGAGATCGTCCATTCCGTCGGCGACTGGCCTGACGCGCCGGCGGTGCTGGGCAACGCCATGTTCCAGGCCATGCCGGGCCGATTGCCCGACGCCATCGCCTGGGCGGTCGACCTGAACAGCTATCTGGGAGAGATGTCCGGGGCAGCCGGCGTTGTGTGCGTCAGCGGGTGGGGTCGACCGAACTCGGTCCGCCTGTACTACGGCTACGATTCGATCTCAGCTTGGCAGGAGCGGAGCGCTGCCACCCAGAACGATGCCGGCTGGCTGGAGCGAATGCAGGCCGTAGTCGGCATTGGCGACCAAGGAACGCTCGAGACGGGCGTCTTCCGTCGCCTGGTCTGAGCGCGGGCTTGCGCCCATGCAGCTCTTCCAGCGGAGGCGGTGGGTCGATCCCGGCCGCTTGGCGGAGGGCCTCGCCGCGTTTGTCCAACAGCTGGTCTGGATCAACGAACACACCGGCCTGGAAATGTCGGCGTGGCGGCGTACCGACGGCCACCACCAGGGGGCCATCCTCGCCACCACCACCTACGACGACCACGGCTGGTTCCTGGCGGAAGTGGTTCGGCTCCAAACGCTTGCCGACTACGGCCCGATCAACGAAGCCACCGCGGCCCTGACCATCGGAGAGGACGCTTTCGAGCGGTGGGACGCACCACCGGATACCCCAGCGGACTGGCTGCCCGGCTGGTCATTCCTCCTGCAGATCACCGCGCCGGAGGAAACACCGGCCTGGCCGAGTCAGGGCTGGACGAACGCCGAGGGCGCCGACGGCCGAATCACCTGGCTGCTGGATGGCGAGTGGCCGGCTGACAACCGCCCGGCCGACGGGGTCTCCGGTGCCCGACAGGAACGCTGGACACGCATCCACTGACCGACCCGTCGCCGTGGGCCGTTCATCTGCCGGCGCCGTCGCTGGGCCAGGTCCCGTGGCTGGGATGCCGCTCGTCGACCTCGCAGTCGTGCCGGTGGTGGTGGTGCTGCCAACCGGCCAGGGGATGCAGGACCCACCTGCCCACCGAGTGGGCGATCTCGCCGGACCGGGCCAGGATCGGCTGGAAGGTGGACTGGCGTTCGACCGGTACGGCCTGGCGGACCCGCACGCGGTAGGCGAGGTAGACGGTCAGGACGGCCAGGCAGACGGCCAGAGACCAGAAGTAGGCGGAGGGTCCGAAGGCCTCGAGGGCCATGCCGATTCCCATGGGGGCGGCCATGGCGCCGAAGCTGGACGCCAGCACCAGGGTCGACGCGGCGGCCACGCGCTTCTCGGGAGTTACCCAGTCGTTGGCGAGGGCCACGAACTGGCCGTACAGAGGGAAGACGAACGCACCGAACGCCATGTTGACGACGATGATGGCGACGCTGGAGGCCGGGATGAGAGCACCGAGGACGGCCAGGCCACAGGACGTGGCGGCGACGACCATGATCACGGCGCGTCGTGGGTAGCGGTCAGAGAGGCGTCCGAGTGGGATCTGCAGGGTGATGGCGCCGATGACGGCAGCCGAGGTGAACAGCGTGATGCGGCCGGCACCCAGGCCCGACTCCGTACCGAACACGGCAGCCATCGAGGTGGAGGCCGCCTGGACGAACGAGCACAGGATGATGCCCACCACTGCGGCCGGAATAGTCCGGTAGAGCTCCCGGAGGGGCATCGGGTCGCTGCTCGGGACGGGAGCGGCCGTGGACGCCGAGAGCGTCACCGGCACCACCGCCAGCGAGATCAGGACCGAGGACAGGACGAACAGCTCGAAGCCGTCGGGAGAGCCGACGTTCAGGAGCAACTGGCCGATGGCCGTCCCACCCATCATGATCATCATGTAGGCGCCGAGGATGCTGCCCCGGGTCTCGTTGGTGGCCCGGTCGTTGAGCCAACTCTCCAGGATGACGAGCACACCCGCGTTGCACACTCCGCCCACGAAGTACACGGCGGCCCAGGACGCGGGGAACACCAGGACGGCGTTGACGAGCACGGCGGTCGACGCGGTAGATGCCAGGGCTGCGAAGACCCGGATGTGTCCGACCGACGCCAGCGCCCTGATGATGCCCTTGGCGCCCAGCAGGTAGCCGGCGAAGTGGACGGCCATGACCATGCCCATGGATCCGGCGCTGAACCCCTCTGACTCGGCCCGCATCGGCAGGAGGATCCGCTGGAGGCCGGTTCCGACCTGCAGGAACAGGAATGCCAGGAACAGGGCCCACACGCCGAGCAGGGATGAGACCGCCGAGTTCCGGCCCGTGTCCGCCGCCGACCCCCCAGCCGACGCGATCTTCACCCCAGGGTCCTGACGCCCCGGCCCACATGGTCGCCGAATGGGGTCGAAGAGTGGGCGGCCGCCAGGCTCAGGGCCCTGCCCAGCACCGGTTCGGCCATGGGTGCCACCGTGGGGCCGTCGGGACCGTCGGTCACGTGGAGCATCATGGTCTCCTGGGTGGCCACCGGATCTGGATCCTCACCGGAGAACAGGGCGTGGTGTGCGTGGAGGCGCTTCTCGTCCGCGCCCAGCAGAAATGTCTCCGTGTGGATCTCGGAGCCCTCCTCCACCTCGCGGAGAAAGCGGATACGGGTCTCCACGGTGTAGAAGGTCCCGTGGGCCTCCCGGTAGTCAGGACTGAACCCGAGGCGGTCAAGTAGTGCATCGGAGGCGTCGCCGAACGCCACGCCGTAGAAGCCTTCGTTGAGGTGCCCGTTGTAGTCGATCCACTCGGCTGGTACGACGGTTCGCCAGATCCGGAGCGGCTCGGGGGATGCTGCCATCGACCTGACCTCCACAGTCCGGCCGTACCGACCACGACTCCGGGGAGGCCGCGGGCGATGGGGTGGTGCCACCAGAGGTGGCGCTGACGCGCGCAATCTACGACCGTGCCGGGATCCGGGACAATCACCATCCCGGGGTCATCGGACACACCGGTGGGTGTGGGCCGTCACCCCAGGGGCCCGGGCGGAAGGGTGGCAGGGTCAAGAACTGCCAGGGCGCCCAGGTCCGGGGCCGGACAGGGGCCGAACACCTCCTCGGCGGCTGCGGCGAAGGCGATCAGGGCGTGGTCGTGATCCCGAGGCGCGGCGAGCTGGACGCCGACAGGGAGTCCGTCGGCCGTGAAGCCAGCGGGAACCGACACGGCCGGACCGCCGGGCACTGTGATCCGCGAGCAGGACCGCATCCAGTGCGTGTACTGGTCGAAGTGGACGCCGTCGATCTCTTCCACCCACTCGATGCCGACCGGGAACGGCGGAACCTGACTGGTGGCGCTCAGGAGCATGTCGAAACTGCCCACCGCGAAGAAGCGACCCCAGCTCGCCCGTAGGTGCTGCTCGGCCTCGACCGCCTCGGCTATACGGTTGACGCCCATCGCCAGCCCGAGACCGATCTCGTATCGGGCCGTCTCCTTTACCCGGTCGTCGTCGACGAGATGGGCGAAGCTGAGTGCCATGGAGAGGCCGCGGAGGTCCTCGAAGCAGCGGTCGGCGCCGGTCAGGTCGGGGCAGGCCTCCACGATGTCCCAGCCTGCATCGGCCAGCGCGTCCGCAGCCTTCCGGGTCAGCGCACGCACCTCGGGATCCAAGGGGAGGTCCCCCAGATCGGGGGAGAAGGCCACCCGGGGCCTCTCGCTGGCAGGATCCGGGGCGACCACCTGATCGGTCATGGCGCCCAGCAGGAGCGCCACGTCGGCCACTGTTCGACCCATCGGCCCGGACATGGGTTGCCGGATCCGAGGATCACGGACCACGTCGTGGATGATGGCGCCGGAGGTGGGGCGGAAGCCCACGACGCCGTTGAAGGAGGCCGGGTTGCGTAGGGAGCCACCCAGGTCGGATCCGTCGGCGACCGAGACCGATCCGCAGGCCAGGGCTACGGCGGCCCCCCCGCTGGAACCGCCGGCGCTCCTGGCGGGGTCCCACGGATTGCGGGTCAGGCCGTGCACCGGGTTGAAGGTGTGGGATCCCTTGCCGAATTCCGGGGTATTCGTCTTGCCGATCGAGACCAGCCCCGTACCTCGCAGGTGGGCGACGAGTGGGCTGTCTTCCTCGGGAATGTGCTCTGCGTAGACTGGCGAGCCGTAGGTGGTCCGCACGCCGGCCGTGTCGGCCAGGTCCTTGTGGGCGGTGACAAGGCCCCGCAGCGGCGCCCCGGCCGACAGCTCCGGGTCGTCGTCGAGGCGTCCGGCGAGGGCCTCGGCGGTCTCCCAGTCGGTGGTCGGGATGGCGTTTACCACCGGCTCGGTCAGTTCCGCCCGGTACCGGCAGGAGGCCAGCAACTCGCGGCAGGATGCCCGACCGGCGTCCAGCAGCGCCTTCTGCTCGGTGGCGGGAAAGCCGGCGAGGTCCATCGCCGGCGCACCCTAGGGCACACCGGTCGATGGACCGCTCGCCACCGGAACCTGAGCGCCGGAGTTCATGCCACCGGGAGCACGGGCCTAGTGGCCGTGGAGCTCCCAACCGGCGGGGACCGTCAGCCCGAACTCGGTGCAGGCATCGGCCACGGCGATGAAGAGGAACTTCCCGAAGGAGCGCTCACAGCCGATCAGGAACGACGGCTGGCCTCCCTGGTCGTCTCGTACCAGGTCGCAGCCCACGTTGCCGACCGATGCCGAGAAGACGGCGCCGTTCGGGGTCAGCTCGTCACCCAGGTCCAGGTTGCAGATCTTGTTCAGCACCGAGGTTGTGTTGGAGCCGCTGATCCGCAGCATGGCCCGACCGTGGGTGATGTCGATGACGGTGACAAAGCCCTCGGTGGGGATCGTCGCCGAGATGGCACCCGCCTGGCCGGCATCGCCGTAGATGGTCCACTCGTCGGGACGGGTCCCGCACACCAGCGCACCGTCGGCCCGGCGTTGGCTCCTGCCGTAGGACACGCCCAGGGCCGCGGCTGCAGACGTATCGGTGCCTGCCCTGACCTGGACCTTGGTGGTGGAGGCGGCGTCGGCCACCGTCACGCTCCCGTCGGGGGAGGTGAGCGGACCGACGTCCACCGGGCTTTTGAAGGTGATCTCAGACACGCTGGCGTGCTCCTTCCGGATCGAGGTGGGCGTGGTGCTCCTGGACGGTGGCAGTTACGCGCCGTCCGTCGGCGAGCAGCACGGTGACGGACGTGCCGGCAGCTGCCAGCGAGGGATCCACCTGCGCCAGGCAGACCGACCTCCCCAGGTTCGGCGACATGCGGCTGGACGTGATCCTTCCCATGATCCTGGCCGTGTCGCCGTCCACGATCTGGGAGGCCTCCGTCGGGACGATCGCGGGATCGTCGGTCTGGAGGCCGACCAGGATAGGAAGGTCACTCCGCTCGTAGGCGGCCTTCAGCTCGGGCAGGCCGATGGTGTCCGGCTTGTCCAGCTTGACGAGGCCGCCGAGCCCGGCCGTCGGTGCCTTGCTGAGGCCGTCGGTGTCCTGGCCCACGATGTAGTGGCCCTTCTCGAGGCGCAGGATCCGCTGAGCCTCGACGCCGAACGGCGCACAGCCCAGGTCCGCGCCCTGCTCCAGGAGGGTCTCCCACACGTGGAGGGCATGGCCGGAGGGCACGTGCAGTTCGTATGAGAGCTCCCCGGTGAAGCCGATCCGCCAGATGATGCAGTCGGCCACGCCGGCCACCGTGCCGCGACGCACGCTGAAGTACGGGAAGCCGTCGCCCGAGAGGTCGACTCCCTCCACGATGCGTTCCAGGAGCGTGCGGCAGTTCGGGCCGGCCACGTTGATGCTGGTGAGTCCGCCGGTCACCGCGGTGACGTGCACGTCCCACTCGGGGTGGGCCGTCTGCAGCCAGTCCTCCAGCATCTCCCAGACCGCTCCGGCACCTGACGAGGTGCAGGTCATCAGCCAGTGGTCCTCGCCCAGGCGGGCGGTCACCCCGTCATCGGAGACGACGCCGTCCTCTGCGACCATGGTGCCGTAGCGGACCCGGCCGACGTCCAGCTTCGACCACTTGTTCACGTACACCAGCTCCAGGAGCTTGGAGACGTCCGGGCCGCGCAGGTCCAGCTTGCCCAGTGGGGTCACGTCGATCAGGCCGACGTTGGTCCTCACGTTGGCCGCCTCGGCCATGGCGTCTCCGTAGTGGTCCGGACGGACCCACTGTCCCGCCAACAGCGGGGAGGCGCCGTGGGCGTCGTGCCAGTCCTGGAGGGCGGAACGGCGCACCGGCTCGTGGATCCGACCAGCGAGCGCACCCAGCGAGATGGGGGCGTACGGCGGGCGCCACACGGTGGTGCCGATCTCGGCCATGGAGACGCCGTTGGCCTCGGCCAGGACCGATGCGGCGTTGACCGTCTCCAACTTGCCCTGGGAGGGACCCATGGTCACGGTGGTGTACCTCTTCATGAGCTCGATGGAGTCGAAACCCTCCTTTGAGGCCTGGACGAGGTCCTTCGAGGACACGTCCTCGGAGAAGTCGACCATGCCGTGGGTGGTGCTGCGGTAGCACTCGGGATGCGGCACACGGGCCAGCGGGGTCCGGTTGTCGACCCGTTCGGCTGGCTTCTGCCATGTGGGGGTGGCTGCCCGGGAGGTCTGTGACACCCGGTCGTGGCGGCGTCGCAGTGCACGGTTGGCCGCCAACTCGCCGGTGGCCCGACCATGGGCAGTCAGCTCGGCGGTGGACCCGTCACCGGCTATGCCACCGGTGGCCAGGATGTTGTCGGGCAGGGAGTTGGAGAAGTAGCGGGCCGCCGATGCGTCGTACACGGGCCGGTCACCGCCCATGTTCAGCAGCGAGGTGGGCGCCGTCCAGCCTGTCGCCGTTACCACCAGGTCGGCGTCCAGCGTACGACCGTCGCTCACGATGACCTTTGAGACCCGGCCACCTCCCTCGACGGACACGATGCTCTCGCCCTTGCGGGCATCCAGCACGGTGACGATCTCCACGCCGACCCGCTCCAGGTCGGCCAGGGCGGCGTCACCGTCGGCGTTGGCGCTCAGGACCACTGCCCTGTTCCCCGGCTTGACGGCCCAGATGTTGATGAGCCGACGTACGGCACCGGAGAGCATGACACCCGGGGTGTCGTTGCCTGCGAACACGTACGGACGCTCAACCAGCCCGGGGGCGACGACCAGGACGCCGACCCGAGCCTTGATGAGGCGCTCGGGGGCAATGGCGTGGCTCCGCTGCATGATGGCGACCCAGTTGTGGTCGTAGCGGCCGGTCACCGTGGAGTCCACGAGGACCTCGATGCCGGCGTGTGCCCGGCAGGCCACCGCCAACTCGGCGCCCCTGGCCCGCTGGGCGTCATCACCCCAGAGGAGGTGGCCCCCCAGGTCGCCGTACTGCTCGACGAGGAGGACCGATGCACCGGCATCGGCGGCGGCCAGCGCAGCCCCCATGCCAGCGGGGCCGCCACCGGCGACGAGGACGTCAGGGTGGACGTACCTCTTGTCGTAGGCGCCGTGCTTGCTGGTCTTCCAGTGGATCTCGCCACCCGGGGCGAACTTCTTCAGGACCTTCTGGTACACCGGCCACAGGAAGGCGGGGCGCATGAAGGTCTTGTAGTAGAAGCCCGCGGACAGGAAGCGCCCGACCAGCTGGTTCACGGCACCCAGGTCGAACCTGAGGCTGGGCCACACGTTCTGGGCGCTGACGACCATGCCGGCCTCCAGGCGGCGGCTGCCCGCGCGGACGTTCGGCTCGTCACCGACCTGTACGAACAGGTTCGGATCCCAGTGGTCGGCGGTCAGGATGCCGCGCCTGCGGTGGTACTTCATGCTGCGCGAGAACACGTCGGCGCCGTCGGCGGCGATCGCCGAGGCGATGGTGTCGCCCTCGAAGCCGGTGACGGCCTTTCCGTTCCAGGTGAAGGACAGGCTCGAGGACCTGTCGATCACCTCGCCCGGCTGGGCGGTGAGCCGGTTGCTCATGACGCCTCCTGACCGCGGATCTCGTTGGTAGCGGTGTTGCGCTCGATGGTGAAGTAACGGCGGCATCCGCCCCGGCAGTACCAGGTCTCGGTGACCCAGCCCGCGGGGTTCTCCCTCATGTAGAGGTATTCACGCCACTCGACCAGCGATGTCGTCGAGGGATCGGGGCGGGCCATCAGCTCGCCGCAGTTCCGGAGGTCGCCGGAGTTCCGGGGACCACAGTTTGGACATGGAACAACGATCATCAGTGACCCACCGCCGCAGCGCCCTTTTCACCAACGAGGTCTCCGTGGGTGAAGCGCTCGATTCCGAACGGGGAGATCAGGTCCGCAGTGCGGCCGGTGGCGATCGTCTCCGCCAGGGTTTCGCCGGCCACCGGGCCGGCCTTGAATCCGTAGGTGCCCCAGCCGACGTCGACCAAATAGCCTTCGACGGGCGTGAATCCCATTACGGGTGAATAGTCCGGGGTCATGTCGCACAACCCCGACCACTGGCGCAGCAGGCGCATCTTGGAGATGCCCGGCATGAGCTCCAGCACGTGACCGGCAAGTTCCTCTGTGAACTCGAGGGTGCCGTTGACCCGGTAGGTGCCGACCGGGTCCACCGATGCGCCGAACACGAGCTCGCCGCGGTCGGTCTGGCTGACGTAGACGTGCAGCGATCCGGAGACCACCACGGTCGGCAGGAACACCTTGCAGGGTTCCGTGACGGCGGCCTGCAACGGGTGGGTGGTGATGGGCAGCGGCACGCCGGCCATGTTGGAGATGAGCGACGCCCAGCCGGCCGTGCAGTTCACGACCATCGGAGCGCTGATGTCACCGCGGCTGGTCCTAACGCCGACGACCTTGCCACCAGGGCCCTTGCCACCAGGGCCGGAGCCGCCCTCGACGTTGATGTCGAGGACCTCGGTCTCCTGGATGATGTGGATGCCGTAGTGGTCGGCACCGCGTGCGTAGCCCCAGACCACTGCGTCGTGGCGGACGATGCCGCCTGGCGGGTGGTGGAGTGCCCCCAGGATCGGGTAGCGGGTGTTCGCCGAGACGTCGAGGCTGGGGGCCTGCTTCTTGACCTCCTGCGGATCGATGACGCTGGAGTCGATGCCCTGGAGCTTGTTGACCTCGGCCCTCCAGTGCATGGTGCGCAGCGCGGAGTCGGTGTGGGCCAGCGTGAGGTGGCCCCGTTCGGAGAACATGATGTTCAGGTTCAGGTCGGTAGCCATTGTCCGGTACAGCTCGAGCGAGCGGTCGTAGAAGGCCACACCCTCGGGCGTGAGGTAGTTGGAGCGCACGATGGCGGTGTTGCGGCCCGACCCGCCTCCACCGACGTAGCCCTTGTCGAGCACGGCCACGTTCGTGATGCCGTGGTTCGCGGCCAGGTAGTAGGCCGTGGCGAGGCCGTGCAGGCCGGCGCCGACAATGACGACGTCGTAGGAGTCGCGCATCTCGGGGCGGCGCCACATCCTGGGCCAGTCGCCTCGTGTCAGGCCGTGCTTGATCAGCGCGCCTGCTGAGTACTTCGGGGGTCGCTTCCCCATGGGCTAATTCCCTTTCCTTGCCTGGCTCTCGACCGTGCGCCACGGCAGCGGGTTGACCCCGGTGCCGTAGAGCGGCTGGTCGTCTGATTCGTCACCGTCGGGGATCCGGGAGATCGCGTTGAACCGGTCGGCGAGCATGTTGTGGAAGCGGTGCAGAGGTTCCTCGAAGCGGGGGGACAGGCGGCCCGGCGTGTAGCCGCCGTTTGCCAGGCCCCGCTGTCCCCGTTGGACGATGTCGATGTCCTCGGCGTTGACGTCCAGCCAGAAGTCCCGGGTGAGGGCGAAGTCCTCGTCGGCCACGTAGTCCGTGGACGGGGGCAGCAGCCAGGTACAGGTCTCGCGGGTGGTGCCCGGAGAGACGGGGTCCAGGCGCATCACGAATACGTGGTTGGGAAGGATGCTGAGCAGCACGTTCGGGAACAGTGCGATGAACCGACCGCTGGCCGAGTCGGACGGGTCGAGGCCCTCGGCAGGCGGCATGGCCACCCAGTCGCCTCGCTCGTCGCTGGAGATCGGCGTGGTGGTCTGCCCGCAGTACATTCCGCCGCCCTGGTAGCGGTAGTGGTCTTGGACCCGGGAGACCTTGGCGAGCTCCGGGTGGATCCAGCGCAGGTGGTAGTACTCCTGGAAGTTCTCCGAGACGAGCTTCCAGTTGGCGTCGATTTCCATGGTCAGGGTGTGGTGGCTGCGCCAGTCGGCGAACCGGTAGCCGGCCAGGCGCTGGCCGAGGTCACCGAACCACTCGTGGATCGGCTGCGTCTCGTCCGACAGGCAGACGAACAGCAGGCACTGCCAGGTGGCGATCCGGACCGTGTGTAGGCCGAAGTCGGCAGGGTCGAAGCAGTCCACGCCCGCCTCGGCGAACTGTGGAGTGGCCACCAGGTCGCCGTCCAGGTCGTAGCCCCATCGGTGGTACGGGCAACGGATGGTGCGGCCCAGGGTGCAGTCCGCGGCGAGCAGTTCGGTGCCCCGGTGTCGACA
>UINC01001835.1_pt1 | contig 12652 bp, 6 predicted proteins | sample 5385821 | NCBI WGS metagenome assembly UINC01 (sample SAMEA4666929, study PRJEB26691) | marine metagenome | isolation source: Pacific Ocean | place: Pacific Ocean | collected 2011-10-13 | reverse complement strand
GTGGCCCGGGCTTGGGCGCGCGACGGGGAGGGCTGGATTTCGTCTGTGTCTTCCGGTGAGTAGGTTTCGTTTAAGTCCCAGCCGCAGCCGGTGCAGAAATGCTGACCCTCAGAGTGTGTCTTGGCGCACCGCGCACAAGCCAACCTTTCCGCCTGGTCTGCCGGCGCGTCGGTTGGAAGTTTTACAAACAATAAGATGAGGACGGGAAGGACACCAAACAGGTGCCATGGCAACAGGCCCAATACCAGCGCCGCTCCGCCCCATCCCCAAGGGTTGCGCCCTTTGGTGATGGCCAGTCGCGCGGTCCATGTGGCTAACAGGAATACCACCAAATATTGAAAGACTTCACCCGTATTTATGTCCTCGATAGTACCCCCAGTGATCGAGACCGCATGGGCAGGAACCTCACCCGGGAAGGTGAAAATAGCGAGTGTTTCAATATTGAATATACACCCGTATCGAGCGCTCGGCAACGCCCGAAACAGAGTTTAACAACCAACAATGAGAATAATGCGGTCGAGGCGATTTTGCGCATGTGATTGTGGGTTTTTCATTATGACTAGATTCGTTTGCATAACATGTTAAGTACGACGAAAATTGACAGGGCAAAATTCGGACTGCTAGAATTGGGCGCAGCCCAAAAGGGGAGCTGAGCCACGCCTGTAACGTGCCTAGTGAATAGGGCTATGGCCCGTTGCTTTACTTCAACATCGCACAAATATATTGCGAATAATGGCAGTATCGCAGGTCTGTGATCACAAGTAGTGACAGAACGGGCGTAGCCCAAAGTGGGAATGAGCAGGTGATTCTGGTATTGCAGCAGGGGGGTGACGCGTGCCGGTAGGAAAACAGAGGACTACTCTTCAACAATTCGTAACTTCAGAGCGGCAGGATAAGGGTCTAATAGAGGGCCTTGGCGCGGTGATAATGGCCATCGCCGAAGGTTCCTGGAGAATCCAACAACAAGTCCAACAGGCCTCCTTGGCTGACGTGCTGGGCTCAACGGGAGAGACAAACGTTCAGGGCGAGACCGTTCAGCGTCTGGACACAGCCAGTTCCGACATCTTTGTGGAAACACTTTCCCAGTCGGGCCATGTGGCGGCCATTGGGTGCGAAGAGATCGAACAACCGGTCATCGTTGAGGGCGAAGTCGCTGACGGCTATATCGTTCTCATGGACCCGCTGGACGGTTCATCCAACATCGATGTAGCGGTGAGTATCGGATCGATCTTCGGGATCTGGCGGAAACGACCGGATGAGACGGTGAACGACAACTCCCTATTGCGGCCAGGCAATGAGCAGGTCGCCGCAGCCTACGTGGTTTACGGCTCAAGCACTGTGTTGGTGCTGGCAACCAAGGATAACGTCTGCGGGTTCACGTTGGACTCAGAGTCGGGTACGTTCGCCGTGACCCACCCCAACATCAGGATCCCGCCTGAGTGCCCCTATTACAGCACCAACGAGGGCAACAACAAGGTCTTGGACGAGTCCACCCAAAAGGCGATCGCCCTCCTCCGGGACAAATATTCGCAGCGGTACGTGGGTTCCCTGGTGGCGGACTTCCATCGGAATCTGTTGAAGGGCGGGATCTTCGCCTATCCGGCTGATGTCAACCGTAAAGATGGCCGCCTCAGGTTGATGTATGAAGCTAACCCTTTGGGCTACGTGGCCGAACAGGCCGGCGGGGCCGCTTCAACCGGTTACCAACGAATATTGGACATAGTCCCAGAGCAATTGCACCAGCGGACTCCCTTGATCCTGGGCAACAAGGATGTTGTTGAGGAAACGGTGTCGGTGATTTTTGGTGGCTGAGCGCCTTTCCTAGCGCAGGACAAACCTAAGAGAAAAGCCTTGCCTACCACCAGACATAATTAGGATAATATGGGAACGAGAGGTGATACATGGATAAGCAGCGTTTAGTCCAGACCGCTCAGGCGCTGGTCGCAGAGGGGAAAGGCATCTTGGCTGCAGACGAGAGCAGCGGCACCATTAAGAGACGGTTTGACAGCATCAATGTGGAATCCACTGAAGACAACCGCCGTAATTATCGCGAGATGCTATTTCGCACCGCCGGCGTGAACGAGTTCCTAAGCGGTGTGATTCTGTTCGACGAGACCATCCGCCAGGACGCCGCCGACGGTACTTCCATGGTCAAGGTGTTGTCGGACCAGGGAATTATTCCGGGCATAAAAGTCGACAAGGGAACTGTGCCACTCCCCGAGGCCCCTGATGAACTGTTAACCGAAGGTCTGGACGGACTGCGAGATCGGTTGAAAGAATATAACGACCTGGGCGCCGGCTTCACCAAGTGGCGGGCGGTCATCAGCATCAGCGACAACACCCCCACGTCTTACAGCCTGGCCACCAACGCCCACGCCCTGGCCCGCTTTGCCGCTTTGAGCCAGGAAGCCGGCCTGGTGCCCATCGTGGAACCCGAGGTCCTGCGCGATGGTGACCATGACATCGACCGGTGTTTCGAGGTCACCGAGGAGACGTTCAGGGAAGTCTTCGGCCAGCTAGCCCAGCAGAAGGTACTCCTGGAAGGCATGCTTCTGAAGCCAAGCATGGTGATATCTGGCGGTTCCGCGGCCAAACGGGCTGACCCCAAGGAAGTCGCCGAGCGAACCATAGAGTGTTTCAAGCGGGCGCTGCCCGCGTCAGTACCCGGAGTTGTTTTTCTTTCCGGTGGCGAGCCCGACGATTCGGTGACCGCCAACCTGAACGCGCTCAATCAGCAGGCCGCAGACGCCAAAGCGCCCTGGGAGTTCAGCTTCTCCTTTGGCCGTAGCTTGCAGGGAGCCCCTCTGGCCGCCTGGGCTGGTAAGGCGGAGAACACCGAAGCCGCCGCCCTGGCCTTCTACACCAGGGCCAAGCTAACAGGAGCCGCCCGCAAAGGGGCTGCCTAAAAGAGCGACTTAGAAACTGGTTAAACAAAAAGCACGCGGAATTTACCCGCAGGCCGTTTGTCTTGTCCCAGCCTGTTTGGTTGCCCGTCCTTATAGGCGACCCACCTCCATCGTTCCGGCGAAGGCTGGAAACCAGTTCGGTTGCGTCAACGAAGTATCAGCTGCCATTCCAGTGAAAACTGGAATGGCAGCTGATACTTTATTCCGGTTACTCAGTGACTCGCAGCGAAAGCTCGTCCAATTGCTTGAGGTCCACCGAGGCGGGTGCATCAAATAACAAGTCAGACCCACTCTGGGTTTTGGGGAAGGCGATCACATCGCGAATAGACTGGCTGCTGCAGAGGAGGGCCACCAGCCGGTCGATGCCAGGCGCGATGCCGCCGTGGGGCGGCGCTCCGTATTCGAAAGCCTCAAGTATCTGTCCGAACTGGGATTGGGTCTCCTCTTCTGAAAGTCCTAGAATGGAGAAGATCTTCTCTTGGAGCTGGCGGTTGTGGATTCGAATACTGCCACTGGCCAACTCGGAACCATTACAGACCAAGTCATAAGCCTTGGATTTGATGTCTCCTAGGTTCTCGCCGTCCAACGCCGCCTCCTGACCGTCATCGGGGGCGGTAAATGGGTGGTGGGATGAGTCCCAGCGCTTGGCGTCTTCATTCCATTCGAACATCGGGAACTTGGTGACGAACGCAAAGGCCAACTCATTAGGGTCAGTCAATTCCTGCAGCTCACTGATGTGGGTTCGCATCGCGGAGAGCCACGTGTTCAACCTAGGTTGTTGCCCCGCCATCAGCAGGATCAGGTCTCCGGGACCTGCACCCATCTTGTCTGCCAGTCGTTGGTGCCATTCTGCGGGCATGCGCAACCCCGCCGATTGGAGAATCTCTTCTGACGTCAATTGCCCAACGGGGCTGGTCCCCCGGTAGCGGATGTGGGCCAGTCCGCCGGCGCCCACCGCTTTGGCCGAATCATCTAGGTCTTTCATCTGACCGGTGACGAACCCGGCCTGACCCGGCACCACGAACCCTTTGACCTGCCCACCGCCTTGGACTGTCGATAGAAATACCCTGAATTCAACCTCCCTGGCCAATTCCGAGACGTCTGTCATTTCCAGGCCAAAGCGCAGGTCTGGTTTGTCCGTGGCGTAGCGTTCCATGGCCTCGGCGTGGGTGATCCTGACAAACGGTCTGCGCAAGGTCTTTTCCGAGGCTACCGACTCGATCATCCCAGTGTACAGGTGTTCCGTCAGGTCAAGGATGTCATTTTCTTCGACGAAGCTCATTTCCAAGTCCAACTGAGTGAACTCCAGTTGCCGATCTGCTCGCAGGTCTTCGTCGCGGAAACAACGGGCGATCTGGAAATACCGCTCGACGCCGGCGACCATCAGTAGTTGTTTCATTTGCTGGGGGGACTGGGGCAGGGCGTAGAACTTGCCGGGTTGCATTCTGCTGGGCACCAGGAAATCCCGAGCGCCCTCAGGTGTGCTCTTGATAAGGATGGGAGTTTCAATCTCAAGAAACCCCCGATCGCTCAAGAAATCCCGAATGTACTTGACCACCTTGTGCCGCAGTGTCAGGTTACGCAACAAGGGTGGACGCCTCAGGTCTAAATAGCGATACCGTAGGCGCAGGCTTTCGTCGGCCTCGGAGTCTTCCTCTATGTAAAAAGGAGGGGTCAGCGAGCGATTCAAAACGGTGATTTCCGTGGTTATGATCTCGATATCCCCGGTGGGCAAGGTCGGGTTCTCGCTGCCTTCGGGGCGGTGGTTGACCGTTCCTTTGACCTGGATGACCCATTCGCCCCTAACTTCTTCCGCGATGTGCGTGGCGTCGGCGGCGATCTCCGGATTGAGAACCACCTGGATGGTGCCCGATCTATCGCGTAGGTCAAGAAAGATTATTCCTCCATGGTCACGCCTCCGGCCAATCCAGCCTGCCAGGGTAACTTGTTCTCCAGCATTTTTGCTCCTCAGGGAGCCGCAGTCCGCGCTACGCAGCACGCAATTCCTCCGTTATCGTTTGATGAGATGATACGCCAATCGAGGGCGCAAAGGCCCACGGTCTAACGACAGATTCCCCGCTTCTAATTACCGGGAAAGACCTGGAATATATCTTGAATCGGGTATCCTTGTTGTTTAGCCAGCCCCGCCACCGCTGCGGCCAACTCCACTGGAGAGTCCACTGGCGGCAGGCAAACGGTGTCCAGGCAGACGTGAGCGCGGGCGACGTTATCATCATCAGCGGCCACTACGGTCTTGATATCCAGATTGGGCTGGCGCAGACGGGCGGCAGCGGCCAAGAGCTCTTGGCAGCCAAGGTCTTGGGGCCGGCCCTCGATGGTCACTTCGATCGTGTCGTTCTTCAACAAGTGCACCGCAAGAGCGTAATCGGCGGCGAACTCGCCCTGCTCCCTAAAGGTCTCGACGAAGACGCTTAGGGCGGCCTTCGCGACTTGGCGATAGTCCTCGTTCCTGGTGGTCTGGTGCAGACGGAGCAGGGCTTGGGCTGCCATCGTATTGTCGGCCAGGGCCTTTTCCCGTATCTGTAAGTGGCCAATGGCCTCCGCTTGCTCTTCGATGTCGTAGAATCCGCCGTTGTCCCGATCTAAGAAACGGTCCATCATGATTTGGGCCACGCCGATCGCCCGGTCAAGGTATGACTCGACAGCGGTGTTGCCGTGGGCCTGCATTAGGGCGGTAAGCAGCCAGGCCCAGTCGGTGAATAGCGCCGGGACATCCGACGGCCCCTGATCTGAATAAACATGGCTGAACGAACCGGACTGAGCCATTAAATCCAATCTCGCCAGCACCTCGAGCGCGGTGACGTGCAGCAACGGATCACCCAGCTTCCAAGCCGCGTCCAGCAGCACCGTCACGGCCAGGCCGTTGCCATTTGCGTAACAGGACGGGTCGGGCGCAGGCCGAGCCTCACCCTTGCGTTGGTCCGAGCTCAGGGAGAAATAGTCCGAGTGCGCGCCCTGACTTCCCCGGAATCCGGGCACGGCCGGGTTGTAGAGTTGCTCCATTAGGTAATTGACGGTCCGCTTGGCCGTCTCCAGGTATTGGGGGCGGTTCAACAGGATCCCGGCGTCCAGAAACTCTCGGGCCAGACCGAGGTTGTCTTCCAGCATCTTTTCGTGCTGCGGCTGCCGCCAATCGGCTTGATCGCAGTGCCTGAAAAACCCGCCGTCAGAGCTGTCCCACACTTGTCCATCGGACATGCCGTCCAGGGTCTTGGTGAGCATGGCCGCGTAGAACTCTTCGCGGCTGGTGCGGTACAGATGGTTCACGAAGCGCAGTATGGAGGCGTTGGGGAACTTAGGCTCGCTGCCGAACCCGCCGTTGGCCGAATCGTAGGCGCCGGCGACTATCCGGGACACCCGATCCACCATCGACTCTTCCAACTCGTCGCTGGCGACGAACCGGCGTGCGTGCTCCTTGCGGTTGTTCAGTAGGTCTCTAGCCTGGGTATAAAGGGTGGGCCGGTCGTTCTTATAGGCCTCGGCGAACTCTGCGACCATGGAGACCAATTGCTGCGGGGGTAGGTAGGTGGCACCGCCGATGAGGCCGCCATGCCCGGTTAGAAAAGCCGTGGTGGGCCAGCCGCCCACGTTATATCTGGAGTTGATATCCGGCCGGTGGTCGTTGTCCACCCGGATAGTGATGAAGTGCTCGTTGAGTAGGTCCTTGACCTCGGGGTCGGAGTAGGTTTCCTCATCCATCACATGGCACCAGTAGCACCAGACGGCAGAGATGGACAGCAGAACGGGCTTATCTTCTTCCTGGGCTTTGGCAAAGGCAGCCGGACCCCAGGGGAGCCAGTTGACCAGTTTGGCCTGGTTTGGGTTAAGCGAAAAACGGAACTCGGACAATGGGGCCGCCTTTGGGATTTTGCCTTGGATTACCCTGTCTAAATCGAGAGTAAGAAGGAGTTGCAAGTGCTTAGCAACGTTAGCATAGCCCCCCTTGATTATCAATTAGACTGCTGATGGAGGGCCGGAAAAAGAGGCTAGACCGTTACTAGGTCCGGTTTGTCCATCTGGTAGCCGGTGTGGGAAATGGGCATGCTCAACACCTTTTTGGCCTGGTCCATAATCTCGGGCCTGTCGTTGACCAACTCGACCACCGAGCCGTTCTCCAGGGAGGCTATGGGGAGTCCATCGCGTACAACCAGCCGGTTGCGGACCACCGACGGTACCCGGTGTCCGGGGGAGATTATCCCGGCCAGGTTCAGGGGATCGCAGGCGGAGAGGGAGATAAAACGACCGTCCGGCTCAGCGTTCTTGGTCTTACGCAGCAGTTCCACCGCCTCCGATAGAGCGAATTGCTCCCCGATGAAACCGGACACAAACCGCCCGCCTCTAATCTCGCCCCGCGCCTCCAGACGGCGGAAGACCCGCACCAGGTCCCGCCACCGGAAGGTGAGGGTGTCGCGAGCCAAGAGCTCGGGGAAGATAACTCCGTAGCGGTCCAGAAGCTGCCGAGCGATGGGCTCGCTGCGGTCGTCCACCGGGTCGAAGGGCTCCAACAGCGACCAACGGCTGTAACCTCTTCGGCGGTATTGCCCGTCGCGCCTGAGGCTGCCGTTGCGTCCGTTTTCGCGGCGAGGCCGCCTTGCGGTGCCACCCAGTCTCTGCCGCAGGGCCTCGACTCCGTCAACGGTCACTCGCCCCGATGCGGCCAGTGTCCATAGTGCCTCTTCGACGTCTGATGGCAACCGCTGTGTGGCTGAGGCGATGTCGGACAGGAACGAAGCCCCACGCCGGGCCAAAACCTCAACAACCTCTTTGACAGCGCCGGTGAGTCCTTCGGCGTCCTGTCCAGTGGGCCCCAGGATCCAGCCCAGGGAATCCCGCAGCACCATGGTAATGGGAGTGGCCCTGGAGAAAGACGAACGGCCCAAGGGTAATACCGTCCCGTCTTGTTGTTGCTTTACCTGCCTGTTGGCTTGTATTGAAACACGGCCCCAAAGCACCTCACCACCCAGGCACAGCCGGTCCAGCATCATCGGGTCGTAGTCAGACACCCGCGAGAATAGGACTTCTTCTTCGATGGCCCCTGATGCCGACTCGAATCCCTGCAGTTGTTCAATGGCTGCCAGCAGTCCACTCTCGCCCTGCAGCCGCACCGCCGAGTCCACGTGCTGCCAACGCAGCAGGAACCGCATGAAGGCCGACGGCGGGACCGGCTCAACTTTCCGGCGGAGGCTGTCGATGGTCGACCGGTGGATGCGAGATAGTATCCGGCGGTCGCAGAACTCTTCCTCTTCTTTCTTGGTCCTGAAACTGCCCTTAAGGACCACACCCTCATTCTCCAGCCGTCCCAGGGCGTACACGACGTCATCGCGGGCAATGCCCAGCGACTGAGTAATGTCCGAGGCGGTCAACGGACCGGAGCACTCGACCCAGCCGCGAAGGACCCAGTAGATATTTTCTTCCCGGATGTTTTCTGCAAGGTCGCCAGTCTTTTCCAAAAGGTGATTGGGCGGTGTGGGACTGAAAATTGCATCCGGATACATCGGTCTGAGGAGGGAAAGGCATTCGGCGGCTGTCCAGTAGGTTACACCGCTAGACTCCATACGGTAGACCAGGCCGGCTTCGATCAAGGACCCGAACCACTGTTCTATGGCGCCCATGCCGTCTTCGGCGGCGTTGACCAGGGCGGTGGTTTCCGGCAAGACACCCAACACCAGAAGGGCGTCGTGGAGTTCATCGGCGTCCTGTATTCTGGGCCAAGCGTTGGCCGATTCACGTTCGATGGCGGTGGGGTCCAAGGCGCTGAGATCACGGAAGTCTTCGGGCAATGCGCGCCGAAGGGAGACCGCCCTGGCCCGGCGCTCTTCCAGTGGAGCGTCGTCCAAGAAAGCGTAGGGCATGGCGTTCAGTATCTGTTGAGAGAAGGCCGACGGCTGCACAGTGTCCCGGCCGAATATCTCGATGCTGCCATCGGTGATCCCGCTCAGTAGCCTTTTACAACCATCCACGTCCATGGCCTCGGTGAGACAGTCTCGCATGGTTTCGAACACCAATGGGTGGTCGGGGACCTCGATGTCACCGGGCATAACGTTGTCCTGGCAGGCTACTTGGGCGGGGAAAACCGCGGCCAATAGGTCGTTGGACCGCATGCGAATCAGCGGGGCCGGAACTTTGCGGCCGCCGGTGTGCCGCAGGATCGCTAGTGCTCTAGTTGCGTTCCAACGCCAGCGGGTCACGAACAGAGGAGCTTGCAAAATTGCCTGCTCGAGGACGTCCTGGACGTTGCTTTCGTTCAGGTAGGTGAATACTTCGTCCACAGGCATCGACAAACCTGGTCCCAAGGCGAAGTTCAGACCGTCGTCGGTGACCGTGGCCTGCAATTCAAAGTCAAAGGTGCGGCAAATCTTCTTGCGCAACGCCATGCCCCAAGCTCGGTTGGCCTTGGCGCCAAAGGGGGCGTGAATCACCAGCTGCATGCCGCCCGTTTCGTCAAAGAACCGTTCGGCGACAACTTTGGTCTTGGAAGGTACTACTCCAAGGACTCGTTTGCCCTCTTCCAGGTAAGCAACCAACTGTCGGCATGGCTCCTCGTCCACGCCGGATTCGGCCATAATCCACTCCTGGGCAACTGCATGGTCATCCAAGCGCTGATCGATACCTTCCCGAACTTCTGAAACTTCCTGGGACAATTCCCAGGTGCGGCCGGGTGCCTCCCCCAGCCAGAAAGGGACTGTTGGTGGTTGGCCTTGGGCATCTTCCACTCTGACCTTGCCGCTCTCGACCCGGCGTATTCTCCAAGGAGTATTTCCCAGCAAAAACACGTCGCCCGCCAGACTTTCGATGGCGAAGTCCTCGTTGACCGTGCCGACAAATGTTTCTTGTGGATCGAGGATTACGTCGTAATCGGCGTTGTCGGGGATGGCCCCACCGCTGGTCATGGCCGCAATCGGCGCGCCGCGTCTCCCCTTGACCTTCAGGTTGATGCCGTCGCGGTGGAGGAAAGCACCGCGGCGACCCTGGCGAAAGGCGAACCCTTCGGACAGGGCTTTCACTACATCGTCGAATTTCTCCCTCGGTAGTTCACGGTAGGGATAGGCTCTCCGGCAAAGGTCGAACAGGCCCGCTTCAGTCCATTCTTCTTGGGCGCATGACGCGACGATCTGCTGGGCCAGGACGTCCACCGGCCACTGAGGAATCACCAGCGTGTCTAGAATGCCTCGTTTGACGGCCCTGGCCAGAGCGATGCATTCGGTCAACTCGTCTCTGGTCAACGGGAATAGCCGGCCTTTGGGAGTGGCCCCGACCTGGTGTCCGGAGCGCCCGATCCGTTGCAACAGCACGCCGATGGATCGGGGAGAGCCGATCTGGCAGACCAAGTTGACAACACCGATGTCGATGCCCAATTCCAGGGATGCGGTGGCGACGCAGACCTGGACCTGCCCGCTTTTCAGTTTCTGTTCCGCGGCCTGGCGGGTGCTCCGGGACAGACTACCGTGGTGAGCCACCACTGCATCGTTGCCCAGGCGCGCTGAAAGGTGATGGGAGATCCGCTCCACCAACCGGCGGGTGTTGACGAAGACTAGGGTCGTGCGGTGGGCGCGGACCAGGTCGGCAACCGATTCCAATGCCTCGTCCCACATCTCGTGGGAGGCGATGGGTCCAAGTTCGCGCGAGGGCAACTGGATGGCCAAGTCGATGGTCCGAGAATGTCCAGTATCTACTATTAGGCATTCGGGCTTTCCGTCGGGGGCGATGGAATCGCTACCTACCAAGAGCCGCCCCACCTCGTCTATTGGGTGTTGGGTCGCGGAGAGTCCGATGCGGACGACGGGATTGTCGGCCAAGGCGCAGAGCCGTTCGACAGACAATGAGAGATGTGAGCCTCGTTTGTCGCCGGCTACGGCGTGAATCTCGTCCAATATAAGTGTGCGGACTCCGGTCAGGCCCTGGCGGCCGCTCCGTGAAGTCAACAAGATGTACAAGGATTCGGGGGTGGTTATTAGGATATGGGGCGGTCTCTTGGCCATTTTGGCCCGTTCGGAGGCTTTGGTGTCGCCGGTGCGGACACCCGTTAGAATCTCCGGCAAGGGAGTCCCCGCGGCTTGAGCCAGGGCGGCAATCTCCTCCAGAGGCGTGGCCAGGTTCTTCTGGATGTCGTTGGAAAGGGCCTTGAGAGGGGATACGTAGACCACTTGTGTGGAGTCGGGTGTCTCGCCGGAGAGTCCCTGACGGACGAGGCTGTCAATGCAGGTCATGAATGCCGCCAGAGTCTTGCCCGATCCGGTGGGCGCTGCGATCAGCGTGTGGCGTCCTTTGGCAATGGCAGGCCAGCCTTGTTTCTGAGCATCGGTAGGTTCTGAGAACCTACTGTTGAACCACTCTTGGACCAGTGGATGGAACTGCGAAATGGGCATAACGAAATTTTAGCACAGAGCTGAATCTGGAAGCCTCGATATGATCGGGATTAACGGTCCATAACACCATGGCCTAATATCGGCTTTCAAAGGGCCTTGGCGGGTGTTTTTCGGCGCCGATATTGGGGTATGCTATGGTTCTGGCCACCCCAAAAACGGGCTTGACCGGCGACTACGAGCAATGGAGTTGAAGCTATATGGCAGAGATTTTGGGATTCAATCCGAATCCATTCAACGGGGCAGTGATCGATCGGGAGGCATTGCCGCTTGACCCAGACGAATTCGACGCCAGGCTTGCCGCCTCGATGGAGCAATGGATTGCCGACGGTTTCTTGACCGTTTGGTTAGATATCCCTAAGGCCCAGTCCGCTCTGATACCCAAGGCCATCGACCGGGGTTTCGACTTTCACCACACGGGCGACGACTATATTTTGCTAACCCGTCTGCTGGTGGCGGGGTCCCATATCCCACCATTCGCCACCCATTACATTGGTATCGGTGGCGTGGTTTTGACGCTGGAACAAGAATTATTGGTGGTAAGGGAGAAGTACGGAGTCGGCGGACGCCCTCCCACGTTAAAGCTGCCCGGCGGAGCGCTGCTGGCCGGAGAACATCTGGGTCAGGCGGTCGAGCGAGAAGTGCTTGAAGAGACTGGAGTCAAAGCAGTGTTCGAGTCCATCGCCTGTTTCCGCCAGTGGCACGGCTACCGGTATGGAAAGTCGGACATCTACTTCGTGGGCAAGCTGAGGCCTCTCAGCAAAGAAATCATCATGCAGGCCGATGAGATACAAGAATGCCTATGGATGCCGGTGGCTGAATTCATCGCCTCTGACAGCATCGCAAACTTCAACAAACAGATCGTCCGCGCCGCCCTTGAGTCCGACGGCATCATACAATCGTTCATCGAAGGCTTCGGCGGTCCCGATACCCGCGAGTATTTCATGCCTAGACACCTGATCGACGGCACAGGCGTAGTGGTGTTTCCCACGGATCCCACGGCAACGTGATAGGGCCGACGGACCCCCGTTTGGGCAATCCTGCCGATCCAATGAGACCACATTGTCACTCTGTGCAGTATCCAGCTGTCTTCAATCTGCGAACATGGTTCAATGTCAGCAGTCGTCGGAATCCTCAAGCCTTATGATTCAACCTTGGGTTTGTGCGCTATCCTCGGCACGAGCCTGGCTCTGTTCCTCGTTTTCTCCTCTTCGCTCATCGACTTGCTGCACTCATAACATGGACTATATGTTTAGGCCATTTGATGTGGCTGCAATTGGATGAACCCCGTGGTTACCCGCCGCCTAATCTTAGGGTCCTCCAAAGAAAGGGCCACCGTAGGGAGATTTAGTGGCTTCTGAC
>UINC01001832.1_pt1 | contig 12659 bp, 9 predicted proteins | sample 5385821 | NCBI WGS metagenome assembly UINC01 (sample SAMEA4666929, study PRJEB26691) | marine metagenome | isolation source: Pacific Ocean | place: Pacific Ocean | collected 2011-10-13 | reverse complement strand
CTTCTGCTCAAGCAAATGTTGCCCAGGCGGAACTGGCTCTTGAAAATCTTAATGCACCTGCCACGGCTGCCCAGATTGCCTCTGCGGATGCGAATGTTGCCCAGGCAGAGCTGGCTCTTGAAAGCCTTAATTCAGGAGCCACGGCTGCCCAGATTACCTCTGCGGATACAAGTATTGCTCAAGCAGAATCAAACTTGGCTCAAGGGAAAAACACGGTAACATCAACAGATGCGGCCCGGCTGATTGCTCGACAGTCCCTTTGCGCCGCTGATAAGCAAGATGAGGTATTCTGGCTATGCCCGGACAACCTGAGAGGTCAACTTTTCCCAGATAAATTAATATCCTCTTTGATCGACGTGATTTCAAACAATATTTTGCCTGCAGAGGCTAATAGTTTATTGAATGCTCAGAAGAATTATGAAGCCGCGCTTGAATCTCTACGGGTTTTAGAAAAAAATCTAGAACAGGGTTTGGGTAATAGGTCGGGATTGGACGAACCACCGACTGAAGCTGAACTTCTTCAGGCTACACGGGGATTAAACTCTGCTAAAGAACAAAGATCGGGATTGGATGAAGCACCAACTCAAGCTGAACTTCTTCAGGCAACTCGCTCCCTGCATTCTTCGAAAGAACAGAGATTGGCACTGGACGAACCCCCGACTGAGGCTCAGCTTCTTCAGGCAACCGGGTCGCTTCAGGCCGCCAAAGAACAGAGATCAGCACTGGACGAACCGCCAACAGAGGCTCAGCTTCTTCAGGCAACTCGGTCACTGCAGTCTGCAACAGCCGGTTTTAACACAGCCCTAAAGGACAAAGAAGATCTAGTGGAGGGATATTCAGCTTCTCTGCTCATGTTCGGAGATATTCCGGCGTGGCGGGATTTGAAAGAAGGCATCGTGCCTGGCGAAGATGTAAATCAATTGAAACTTAATTTAATTGCTCTCGGGTATGGAACTATTGAAACATTGGGGGCAGATTGGAACTTTAATAAAAATACCTCAGCGGCGGTCATGAAATTCCAAGCAGATCTGAACATCATATCGTCAGGAGAAATAGTTCTTGGGGAGATTATATTTGCCCCTGGGACATCCTTGGTTAAGTCTTCTTCTACTTTGCAAACGGTAGGGGGAAAAATGAATGCCGGGACGGAACTATTTTTCCTAACCCCCGTTGAAAAAGTGTCGACCCAAATTGGATCTGATGGTGCAATAAACCTCTCCAGCGAATCTTTACAAATAGTGGAAATCCAAGTAGATGTTGCTGACCGCAATCTAACCAATGAAGGGTCGAAAGTGGAAATTGAATTGCCTGATGAATCGATCGTTATAGGAACAATACGACAGGTCGGTAATCTCGCAGTAGTCCCTCAGGAGGGAGACCCTTTCTTGGAAGTTTTGATTGGTGTGGAAGGTAGTACAGAATATTTTGAGTGGACAGGGGCAGCGGTAACAATAAATGTAACGAAAGAGTTGGCGAAAGGTGTGCTTGCGTCACCGGTAACCGGGTTACTGGCTCTATTGTCTGGGGGATACGCGCTTGAAGTTGTCACCGCGACCGGAACTATCTTGGTGCCAGTGGAAACAGGAATATATGCTGATGGATGGGTTGAGATCAATGGATCTGGATTACAACCTGGAACTGAAATTGTAGTGCCCAATCAGTAAGTGACATATGGTTAATATCGAAGATAGATCATCAGAATACGCACTGGAATTACAAGAAATAAATAAGGTGTATGAGGGACCCCCAATTGTTAAAGCCTTATCGGATGTATCTTTGACCGTCAATCACGGAGAGTTACTAGGCATAATTGGATCATCCGGAAGCGGGAAGACCACCCTTCTACATATAATGGGCACCCTTTCCACTCCAAGTAGCGGTTCTATATCTATAGATGGTACAAATGTTGTAGGTATGTCTGACAAACAATTATCTGGGGTTAGATCTCGGAAAATAGGGTTTGTCTTCCAGGAATTTTTCTTGTTGCCTGGTTTTTCGGCCTTGGAGAATGTCGCCAATGGTCTGCTGTATTCCGGAATACCCTCTGAAGAAAGGATGGAGCGGGCTTTTGAGATGTTGAGAACTGTTGGTCTGGGCGAACGAGGAGACCATTTGCCCAATGAATTATCCGGTGGAGAGCAGCAGCGTGTGGCTGTGGCTCGAGCGCTGGTGCACAAGCCATCCTTTGTTTTGGCAGATGAGCCGACTGGAAATCTCGACTCGGAAAATACAGCTTCATTGATGGCCTTGCTTACTACTTTGAATGAAGGCGGAACCACTGTGATTTTAATTACCCATGATTTAGAAGTCGCGAAATCAGCTCAACGAAGAATCACTCTTCGTGATGGCCGTGTCGATTCTGATCTAAGCCGGTGATAAATTAACTTATGAGTCACCCAACCAACAAACAATTTACAGACCTCCGGAGTAGGATGGGGCTATTGGACATTCTCAGTGTGGGCAGTTCTGGGCTTAGGACCCGAAGAGTTAGGGCCGCTTTATCTGTTCTTGGTATTACAATCGGGGTAGCAGCATTAGTGGGCATATTGGGGTTATCACAATCGGGAAGTGCAGATTTAATGAAAGATCTCGACGCTTTAGGGACTAACCTCCTAACAGTACAAGCAGGCGATGGTTTCAGATCCCAGCAAGCCAGTTTATCTTCGGATGCGGCAGCTATGATCAATCGGATAACCCCCGTTTATGAGGTCTCGGCTACAACAAAAATTGCGGGAGGGGTTTTCTTGAATGATCTAATTCAAGACGGAAGGACAAAAGGTATCACGATTGTAGCAGCTGATCTCAACTTGCTTCGCACTCAAAGGGGTTCACTGAAATCCGGGAAATTCCTTGATGAAATGACGTCAGAATATCCTTTCGTTGTTCTAGGCTCGGTTGCTGCGGAAAGGCTTGGAATAAGGAACACCTCTGGGAACCACAAAATTTGGTTGAAGGAAAAATGGTTCATGGTGATAGGTATTCTGGAACCTTTGCCTCTTGCAGCAGATTTAGATAGATCTGCTATCATCGGCTACCCCGCCGCTGAGAAGTTTTTGGAGATTGACGAGCCACCAGAGATTATCTACGTTCGCGCTTATCCGGAACATATCCGTGACGTGCGTTCTATTATGGCCGCGACGGTTAGCCCCGAAAATCCTGAAGAAGTTCAGGTAGGGCGGGCATCTGATGTTTTGGAAGCTAGGATTGCTGCCTCAGATGCTTTTTTGAATCTTTTTATCGGACTTGGAGCTGTAGCTCTCTTGGTAGGAACGATCGGCATTGCTAACGTTATGGTAATAGCGGTAATTGAACGCCGTAATGAAATAGGTTTACGTCGAGCCTTGGGGGCGACAAAATTTCACATCGCAAGCCAATTTTTAACAGAATCGTTGTTGTTATCAACCTTAGGTGGAATTACAGGGGTAATTATGGGTATGTTGGTTACTGCTGGTTATGCGGTTTTCCGAGAATGGTCTATTGTCATTCCTGTGTATGCTATTTCGGGGGGGATATTGTGTTCTATTTTGATTGGTGGTATTGCAGGGTTTTATCCTGCCATGCGTGCGGCGAACGTTTCACCCACAGAAGCTTTACGGACTAGGTGAAACGTTCCCTTACTGACCCCCCGGGAAGCCATTTTCCGGGTTTTTCTCAGATCATCCTGCAAATTGACATCCTCTTTCCCTCCATATATCGATAAAAATCATTCAATTATTGAAAAGCCTTAACGAAGCGCCCCTAATACAATTACGAAGCCGAGTTCCAGATATCTTGCCTCTTATGAACGATACACACCGTAGTCACCTCGTACTCATGTGTTGATACCGTTAAATAAATTCACTACCATGATATTTGCTGAAAAATGTATTAAATTATGATTAATGAACTGAACTAGAAGGTTTCTATGTCCGAACCGCAAACCTTATTAAGAAAAGGTGCCCTCGAAGGGGTCAGAGTTATTGATTTTTCTTGGATTGTTGCCGGCCCCCAATGTACCAGGATTCTTGGAGATTTCGGAGCAGATGTCATAAAGATAGAAAATGACGCCAACATGGATTACATTCGTGCCAGTAGGCCGGTCGGAGGTTCGAGTTCACCTAACCGTAGTCCATTATTTACGACACTTAACCGTAATAAAAGAAGCCTTACCCTCAACGTTATGCATCCGAGGGGTATGGAATTATTAAAAGATCTCATAAAAAAATCAGATGTGATCGTAGAAAATTTCAGCTCCCGGGTATTGGAGAAATGGGGGCTGGGATATGAGGAACAAAAGAAGATTAATCCCAAAATTATTTACTGTAGTATGTCCGGGTTCGGGCATAGTGGCAGGGATCGCGATTTCGTTACCTGGGGACCAACCGCTCAGGCTCTCTCTGGATTGACTTTCATGTCTGGCTTGCCAGGGGAAGAATCGGCTGGGTGGGGTTTCTCCTATATGGATCACACAGGAGGATTTTACGGAACCATCGCGATTATGATGGCATTAATTCACCGAAATAAAACAGGTAAAGGCCAGCACATTGATCTTTCCCAAGTTGAGAGTGGCATAGCTCTTACAGGCACTTCAGTGCTCGATTACACCGTCAATAACCGGCCATTCCGCAGAGATGAAATGCCCCCGGGTAACAGGGCTCCTGATCGGCAAATAGCCCCTCATAATAGCTATCCTTGCAAGGGGGACGACAGATGGTGCGTCATAGCAGTAACGAATGAAGATGAATGGGATAGCTTGGTTAATGCTGTTGGAAATCCAAGTTGGGCAGGCGAAGATCGGTTTGCATCGATGGAGTCAAGATTTGCTAATCAAGAGTTTCTAGATGCGTTTATAGCCCAATGGACTGTAAACCATTCCCCACATGAGGTGTTCGACATCCTGCAGAGGGCCGGCGTTCCGGCGGGAGCTGTTCAGACTCCTATGGAAAGAGCAGAAAAAGATCCTCAATTGAAACACAGAGACTTCATTTCTGAAATTCCACACGAGGAGCTTGGTAAAGCTAGAGTGGAGTCAATTCCAATGCGAATGTCGGAAACCCCTTGGCAGCTTGAAAGACCGTCACCTTTACTTGGTGAACACTCTGCCGAGATATACACGGAGCTATTGGATGTGACCCCTGAGGAATTGGGCACGCTATATGAAGATGGGGTCGCATGATTGGCCGATCACAACAGACCCCCCCTGAGCGAACTGGCGGAGCACTCGAGGGCATAACTGTGCTTGAATTGTGTGGTGCTCGCGGGCATTTTATGGGGAAATTAATGGGTGATATGGGGGCTAGAGTCATTAAAATAGAACCTTTGGAGGGAGCTCCGGAACGGCAAATAGGCCCATTTATGGATGATGATCCTCATCCTGATCGCAGCTTATTTTTCTGGGCGCACAACACTTCAAAGGAAAGTTTGGAACTAGACATAGAAAGGCCTGAAGGCCAGGAAGTCATTAAGAGGCTAGCGGCTGTTGCTGACGTAATATTGGAAGATTTTGAACCGGGGTACCTACCATCTTTGGGTTTAGGGTACAAAAATTTGTCTGCAAGAAACGAAAGATTAGTTATGACTTCCTTGACAGCCTTTGGCCAAGATGGCCCTTATCGAGATTATAAGTCGAATGATATAGTAGCGTTGGCTATGGGAGGCATTATGCACTCCTGTGGCTACGATGATATACCTAACACTCCGCCTATCAGGCCCAGTGGAGATCATGGAAACAAAATTGCCTCTCATTACGGTTTGATAGGAACTCTCGCAGCATTATTTAACAGACATTTTTCTGGAAAGGGTCAATATATAGACGCATCTGCTCATGAAGCGTGTAATTCTACAACTGAGCATGCTCTCCCTACCTATCTTTATGAAGGAAAAAATGTTTTTAGGCAGACAGGTAGACACCACTCAACCACACCTACCCCGAAAACCTTGTGCAAAACAGCTGACGGGAAATATCTGATTGTGTTTCAGTTGTTTACCAACTTACATTCCTGGTTGTCGCTCGTAGGGTGGATGGCAGATGCTGGGATGGCTGAAGATTTGCAAGAAGAGAAGTACAAAGATATGGCGAGAGGGGGAAGCAGAGGTATGCGTGCAGCTACAGATACTACTGATTCCGACCACGCTTTTGAGGTGGTTCGGAGATTCATCGCCTCTCAGACTTCTGAAGATATATACAGGGGTGCTCAAAATTTGAAATTCCCATGGGGGCAGGTGAGGTCGCCAGAAGAAAATTTACACGATCCTCATTTTGCTGAAGACCGCCAAATGTTTGCGGATATACCACACCTAGAAATGGGTGAAGGGGTTAGCTTCAAATATGTAGGCAGGCCATACCAATTCACAGAATCACCATGGGATGCCTTTAGGCCACCTCTTGTCGGGGAGCATACAAAATTAATTCTTTCAGTTGATCTTGAATATTCTGAGCAAGATCTAAAAACTCTTGAGGTAAACGGAATTATTTCCTCTAATTAAAATTAGATGATCAATATATTTAACTTAAATCCAAAATTTGGTCCGTGTGGTTGGATTTTATTTAAGGGTGTTAATATGTTGCCAAAGGGATAGTGAAAAGGAGATATTTAGTGAAACAAGGGGTAATTGCGGATCAATTTACTGCACCATTTTGGTCGGCGGCAAACGAATCCAAACTAGTTATTCAAAATTGTTCGAAATGTGACCGCCTTCAGCATCCCCCTGCACAAGAATGTGGACAATGTAAGGGTGGAGACAACCTCGAATGGAAAGAGATGAGCGGTAAAGGCCGTATATATAACTATGGCGTGGTACACGACTGCCCGATACGACTTCTACAAGATGATCAGCCTTTTAATGTGGCAGTGATCATGCTGGATGATGATCCAGGGATTCAGATGTACTCTCACCTGCCAGGTACACCTGTGGATGAGGTGCCTGTAGGAGCTGAAGTGGAGGTGGTGTTTGAAGAAACCACAAATGGTCAGAAAGTACCAGAATGGAAGGTAGTTATTTAAGCTTTAGAGTTTTGGGAATGTATCGCCTAAAAAAGGGGGTAGTTAACGTGACAACAGGATACGCTCCACCTTCAATGTATCGAAGCCGTGAAGGTATGGGAGTATGGGAACACAGAGGTAAGGTGGCTGCTGTGGGGGTTGGCCATTCGCCAACGGAACGAAGATGGGACGAAAATCCGGAGACATCTGTAGGCGCATGGAGCATTATGGCCTTGAGAAATGCCATGGCGGATGCCGGAGTTACACCTAATCAAGTCGACGGCCTCGTTATTGTTCCTGTGACCACTACAGGAGCTTTTTGGCCAGAAGACAAAGCGCTGCCTCAAGATGTTATTGAGGCATTTGTTCAGACCGACGATCCTCTAGACGGAATAGCTAAATTAAGTGTCGATTGGCTGTTAAAAAATATGCCTGAGCTGACTGGCATAAATTACTCGCTTTATGCTCCCGTGTGTATGTCAAATGCATTAAATGTTGCAGCGCAAGTTGTGGGTGATGGGTTGGCCCACACGGTTCTTGTCTTGAAGGCCTGGCACAACCTTCAAGGTCGTTATTATCAAGGGGGCCAAAATGCTCAGGATGCCATAGGCGGTACAAGTGCTATGCGTAGTCTTTGGGGCGCCCCAGCATGCTATGGGACCGCGTTGCAGTTTGCTGAATACTGCCATAAATATGGTAAAAACCATGACATGATGACTCCATTTATCATTAATTCTCGCCGGAATGGATTAATGTTCCCTGAAGGGTACTGGGCTCAGCACCGGCCTGAAGAACTGACGGATGAAGACTACCAACTTGCAAGGTGGATAGCTAAGCCTGCTAACCTTTTTGATAACGACATACCAATTATGTGTGCGGCGTCTTATTTGTTTACTACAGCAGAAAGGGCCAAGGACATGAAACAAAAACCCGTTTACATACTCAATCATGTTGATAGCAACGCCGTTCCTCGGGGATTGACTCCTACTTTGGACGAGGTGGAGGCTGAATGTGCACTAACAGGAAGGAAGATATATGAAGGTGCAGGAATAACGGCAGCAGATTTATCTTTCGAAAATATGTACGATGGATTTACCCAGTTCCATCAATTTCATATTGAAGGCCTTGGATATCGGGGCATTGGGTTTGGAGATGCCTTAGATTTTTATCAGACCGATATCAGTATTGAGGGGCCGAACCCGGTCTCACCCAGTGGAGGAAATATAGGTAGCGGAAGGAGCAGGTTTTGGATGCATACGGATTCAATCCAACAACTTCAGGGTCGGGCAGGAGGGCGGCAAATCACGGGTGTCGATGCTGAGATTGGTGTTTCAGGTGGCCCGATGCCTTTGGGTGGAAATTACACGGTGTGGAGTGCCACACCTGACTAGATTAAGTTTGGTTGTTATTTGAAATTGAGTGAATAATTAATTTGTCGACACTGATTAGCTTTGATATAGATGGAACCTTGGAAATAGGAGACCCGCCTGGCGCAGTAACGTTGGAGATGGTGAAGGCCGCTCGAGCTAAAGGGATACTCACAGGAAGTTGCTCTGATAGACCCATGAGTGCTCAGCGGGCAATCTGGGAAGAACACGGCATCGAATATGATTTCGTATGTTACAAGCATCTGCTGGCAGATTTGAAAAAGCAATTTGATGCAGAAAACTACTACCATGTTGGGGACAGGGATGATCTGGATCGAAAGTATGCGATTCGGGCCGGGTTCGGGTTTTTCTGGCCCGACGAGGCTGCCGAAAATCCTTTACTCCTTTAAGATGGATTCCGATTTGCCTTAGTGACAAGATCACTTATTCACGCAATAAAACAACTAACAAGGAGACCCTCATGGCAGAGGCAACTACACCAGTAAGAGATGGTGAAACTACTGAGACCGGGGATTTGACTGACGGCTTTAACCTCGTTATTGATTCTCTTAAGCTCAACGAGATCAACACTATTTACAATGTGCCAGGGATTCCTATTACTGATCTTGGACGTATGATGCAGGCCTCAGATATGCGGATACTGTCATTTCGCCATGAACAAAATGCAGGATACGCCGCAGCTGCATCGGGGTTCCTCACGAAAAAACCTGGAATTTGTTTGACTGTCTCAGCTCCTGGGTTTTTGAATGGTCTGACATCTCTAGCCCACGCCACAACAAACTGCTTTCCAATGATCTTGATTAGTGGATCTTCTGAGAGAGAAATAGTTGATCTGCAGCAGGGTGACTATGAGGAAATGGACCAACTGGCAGTTGCAAAACCACTCTGCAAGGCTGCTTACAGAGTGCTCAATATAGGGGATATTGGCATTGGTATTGCCCGCGCCATACGTGCTGCTGTTTCTGGGCGACCAGGTGGTGTGTACCTCGATCTTCCGGGTAAACTTTTTACTCAAGTTATTGACGCTGATGAAGGTGCTGAATCACTGGTGAAGGTTATCGATGCCGCTCCAAGTCAGCTTCCCTCACATGAGTCAATTGATAGAGCTTTAGGTTTGCTCAGATCAGCTGAGCGCCCTCTCATTATTCTAGGTAAAGGGGCAGCCTATTCACAGGCAGATGAGGATATTCGAGATTTGGTGGAAAAAAGCGGTATTCCATATCTACCAATGAGTATGGCCAAGGGACTTTTGCCTGATACTCACTTACAATCTGCTTCTGCGGCGCGATCGCTAGTGTTAAAAGATTCTGATGTGGTAATGGTGGTAGGTGCTCGGATAAATTGGCTTTTGTCACACGGTAAAGGTAGAACCTGGGGTGATCAACCCAAGAAATTTATTCAGGTTGATATAGAACCTAAAGAGATGGACAGCAATGTCGAGATTGCTGCTCCGGTGGTGGGTGATATAGGTTCGTGCGTTAAATTGCTTCTTGACAGGATGGGAGAAGAGTGGCCGATGCCACCGTCAGAATGGACGGAGGAAGTAAGATCCAAAGTTGAAACCAACGTTGCTCGGATGGCACCAAGACTCGAAAACAACAACGATCCGATGGACTTTCACGGGGCCCTCGGTGCGTTGAAAACAATTATCAAAGAAAGACCTGATGCAGTCCTTGTAAATGAAGGTGCCAACACCCTTGATTTCGCTAGGACAGTAATTGATATGTACAAACCCAGAAAACGACTAGATGTGGGGACCTGGGGTGTAATGGGAATTGGAATGGGTTCTGCAATCGCAGCGGCTGTGGAAACAGGTCAGCCTGTACTCGCAATCGAAGGAGATAGCGCATTCGGGTTCTCCGGTATGGAAATTGAAACAATCTGCCGGTATAACCTTCCGGTTTGCGTGGTGGTTTTCAATAACAGTGGTATCTACCGTGGTATGGACACCAATCCGACTGGCGGAACAGACGCTGCTACCACCGTATTCGTTAAAAATTCAAGGTACGACAAGATGATAGAGGCTTTCGGAGGAGTTGGGGTGAGCGTGACAACGCCGGAGGAATTAAGTCGTGCTGTGAATGAAGCGATGGATTCTGGAAAACCAACCCTAATTAATGCTGTTATCGATAGCAATGCTGGGACAGAAAGTGGCAGGATTGGTAACTTGAATCCGAAAAGTATTGTCGGAAGCAAAAAAAATAGGTAAAAATATAGGCTCTATAGACTTGTTCTGTTTTGTTTAATTCTGGTCTAAAACTGGTTGTGGAATGGTTTTCGGACAGCAAAGTAATTGTAGATAAGTTACGTTATTGGAATTCGAAGCCAAGGGTCTTTGCAACAGCACTTTGGACTATTTTACCGCCTTCCACGTTAATTCCCAAGGTTAGAGCATCGTCAAATGCCAACGCCGCCTGAATACCTTTCTCGGCCATTAACTCTATGTAGGGAAGGGTGGCGTTAACAAGAGACTCAGTAGCCGTTCTTGGAACAGCTCCAGGCATGTTGCGAATGCAATAATGGATTACTCCTTCATCTACATAAATGGGGCTACTGAGTGTAGTCTCACGACTAGTTTCAATACACCCCCCCTGGTCAATACATGCATCAATTATTACAGATCCTTTTTGCATTGAACGGACCATAGATCTGCTTACAAGCTTGGGAACTGAGCCACCTGTATCACGAATTGCACCAATCACAACGTCAGCTAACTCGACTGACTCTGCTATTTTGAGGTTGGATGCTTCGGCCACTTCTAATTCGCTGTGATTATTTAGGCCTTGTTTAAGTTCTTCTAGACGTTTTCCACCACGGCTTAGAACCGTGACTTTGGCACCCATATTCAACGCCAATTCAGCAGCATGAAACCCTGCCACCCCAGCACCAATTATTACGACCCTTACCGGTTCTGCCCCTGAGATACCGCTCAACAGTTTTCCTGAACCACCTTGAGGGCTTTTTAGGTAATGTGTTGCCACATCTATCGCTAATCGACCGGTTAATGCGCTCATGGGTTTAAGTATTGGTAAAGAGCCGTCCTTGAGTTCTATTGTTTCATAGGCAATGGCAGTAACTTCACTTTGCATTAGTGCCTGTGCAAGCTTAGGATTAATTCCTAGAGATAGGAAGGAGAAAGTTGTGAGGCCAGGGCGTAGAAGTTCGCATTCATGTATCTGAAATTCTTTTACTTTTACTATAAGATCGGAAGATGAAAACAAAGTTTCTGGGGTTTTGACTAGCTCAGCACCAACTTGGATGTAACTGTCATCTGAAATACCACTACCAACCCCAGCGTTTTTTTGTACGAGTACCCGGTTGCCACTTTTTATGAGCGTGTTTACACCGGCGGGTGTGATTCCAACCCTCAGTTCCTGATCTTTCGTTTCTTTCGGTAAGCCTATGATCATAAATCGTTAATGTCTGAGATGGATTTGACCCAGTATATAGGGACTGATTTAATACCTAAAGTAGTACTTTGTGGTGATGTTTTGAATAGGAGTTAATTATGTCTAATATGCCAACCGCACAGATTGCCCAGATCAATGGGAATTCCCTTGCTTTTTACGAGTGGGGTCAACAAGGTAGCCCCGTGTTAATTTGCCTCCACAGCCATACAAATTCAGCGGCATCTTGGAGAGAGTTTGCAGAGTTTGCATCTTCAAAGTATCACGTTTTTGCCCTAGATCAACGTGGCCATGGGAACAGCGAGTGGGCGAGGGATGGCTATGCGCGAGATCGATTTGTAGAAGATCTGGCAGAATTTGTCGAAATAAAGGATTTTAAAAATATGACTCTTGTGGGTTGCTCCATGGGCGGGTGGCATTCGATTCTGTACGCGGCAAAGAACGCAAATAATGTAGATCGGATTGTCATGGTCGACATAGCACCTGAACCTTCGACAGAAAGACTTCAGGCACCTCCTGCACCTCCTGTACCTCCGGAATTCCAAACTTTCGAAGATGGTTACCAATGGCTTAGATCAGGAAATGCACTGGCGTCGGACGGTCGGTTACACGAAGAAGCTGAATCCAGGTTGAAGCAAACAGATTCAGGTACTTGGACATGGAAAGCGGATTTAAATGGGTTCGATAATCCACTCCCGGATATGACTAGTACCGATTTAATTGGTAGATACTGGTCAGCCATAGAGAACATACAATGCCCAATATTTGAGATAAGAGGAGCAGAAAGTGGACTAGTGAGCGACGATACAATCAATAAGATGAAAAACCTTGGTAAAGACGTGACATCTGTTGATGTGGCAAGTGCAGGACATGTAGTGATGGTGGATCAACCTGAAGCCTTC